>WNGC01002792.1_pt1 | contig 22537 bp, 16 predicted proteins | sample 5400051 | NCBI WGS metagenome assembly WNGC01 (sample SAMN13153368, study PRJNA577476) | soil metagenome | isolation source: 20 cm soil or saprolite under grassland replicate 2 | place: USA:California | collected 2016-06-15
GGACTTTCGCTGGCCACTTCGACCGTTGGGGCCATGGAAAGGCATCGCTTGCCAACAAGTCGCTAACCGGTGACGCCCGAGGACGGGTGGCGGCGCTGTTCGAACGCCTCGGAGTGGGCCGCCCCAGGGACGACGGACGCAATTTCTCCTTTAACTCTGAGCAAACGGCGCGCCTTCATGAGTTGATCGCGCCGTATGTCCATACCGCCATCGAATACAAGCTGCACCCCCACTTGCGGGGACGCTTCAACTGGCAGCCAGATCTCAGCGACGCCCACTTGAATGGCACGCGGTTGGCCGTCCGTTCTTACCTGCGTGCGGTGCCGGCGAGAATCACAAAGATTTACAAGAAGCCTCCCATGGCTTCCACGCACCGTTACGATCTTGAGGTCGAAGGGAATCACACCTATCTAGCCGACGGCGTCGTCGTCCACAACTCCCCCGAGACCACCACCGGCGGCCGCGCGCTCAAGTTCTACGCCTCCGTGCGCATGGAGATCCGCCGCACCGAGTCGATCAAGTCCGGCGATCAGGTGCTGGGCCAGCGGGTCCGGGTCAAGGTGGTGAAGAACAAACTGGCCGCGCCGTTCCGGGACGCGGAGATGGACATCATCTTCCCGAAGGGGATCAGCAAGGCGGGGAGCCTGCTCGATCTGGCGGTGGCCCAGAACCTGGTGACCCGGACGGGCACCTGGTTCGCCTACAAGGAGATGCGCCTCGGTCAGGGCCGCGACAACGCGCGAGATTTTCTCGAGACCAACCCGGAGCTCGGGCGCGAGATTGAAGCGACCCTCCGGGAGAAACTCGGGATCAGCCGGCCCGCGGCGCGGGCGGACTCCGGCAGCCGGGAGGCTCCGGCCGACAAGACCGACAAGGCCGATAAGGCGGAGAAGGTCGATAAAGAAGTGGGGCCGCTTCCGCGTGATGTCCGCCCCGGCGCGCTCGTGACCAAAGGAGTGCCTGTTCGAGCGCAGCAGCGATGACGCTGCCGGCGTAACCGCCTGAGGATGCCCACCATCACGGGCATTCACACTATCGACGGCGGGCGGGCAGGCCGTCCCGCCGTCGGAGAGCGAGGCGGGACAGACCGCCTCATCCTGCTCGATAACGGCCGCCGGCTGCGAGTCGATGTCGAGCAGGTCGTGCTGCACGGGTTGGCCCCCGGAGGGGTGATCGAGCCGAGCCTCGTCGCGCGGCTCGCGGCGCAGGAGGCGTACCTTCGGGCCCGGGAACGGGCCCTTCGTCTTTTGGCCATCCGGCCGAGGTCCGTCGAAGAGCTCCGAGCGCGGCTGGTGCAGCACCGCATTCCACGAAGCACGCTGGGAACGGTGATCGCGGAGCTCGAAGCCCAGGGCTATCTTGACGACCTCGCGTTCGCGCGATCCTGGATCGCCGCGCGGGCCGGTTCCAGGGCGTACGGGATCGGCCGGCTCCGCATGGAGCTCCGGCGCAAGGGTGTTCCGGCTGCCGTCGTCGACCAGGCCGTCCAGGAAGCGGCCGGCGCCGACCCCGACCTGGGCGCGGCGGAGGAGCGGTCCGCCCGTGCTCTCGTCGAGCGGCGCCTCCCGGCCTACCGGCGGCTCGCGCCCGAGCAGCGCGCCCGGCGGATCGCGGCGCTGCTCAGCCGCCGCGGGTTTGCGCGGTCGACGATCGTGCGCGCGCTGAGGACGATCGGAGGGACGAAGCCGGTGGAAGCCTTCGATGAAAACTGACCGGCGGGAGGACCGCGTGCGGCACGATCAGCTGGTGCTGGCCCTGGCCGTCCCGGAAGGCCACATCGCGACCGCGGAGCCGCCGTCCTCTCCAGTGGGCGAGGCCCCGGTTCGCGAGGCGTCGCCCGGCCCGGCAGATGCGATCCTCGAGGGGTTGACCGAGGAGCAGCTGGCGGCCGTGACGCACGGCGAGGGCCCGCTGCTGATCGTGGCGGGAGCGGGGACGGGGAAAACGGCCGTGATCACCAGGCGGATCGCCCATCTGATTACGACCCGCCGCGCCCGGCCTGAGGAGATTCTCGCGCTGACCTTCACCGACCGCGCCGCGGCCGAGATGGAAGAGCGCGTCGACCGGCTCGTTCCCTACGGCTACACGCAGGCCTGGATCAGCACGTTCCATGCCTTTGGCGACCGGGTGCTGCGGGAGAACGCGCTGCATCTGGGGCTGTCCCCGGACTTTCGGGTCTTGACCAAACCCGAACAGATCATCTTCGTGCGCGAGCGGCTCTTTGATCTTCCCCTCGAGTACTTCCGGCCCCTCGGCGATCCCACCCGCCACATCGATGCGCTCGTCTCCCTGTTCAGCCGGGCCAAGGATGAGGACGTCACGCCCGAGGAATACGCCGCCCACGCCGCGCGGCTCGCGGCCGCCGCTCCTCCACCGGAGGATGCCGCGCGGTCGGAGCTGGTCCGCCAGCAGCAGGAGCTCGCGGGGGCCTACGCGGCCTACCAGCGCCTTCTTGGGCAGGAGAGCCGCGTGGATTTCGGCGATCTCATCACGATGACGCTGAAGCTGCTGCGGGAGCACCCGACCGTGCTCCAGCGGTACCGGGAGCAATTTCGGTACGTGCTCGTCGACGAGTTTCAGGATACCAATTACGCGCAGTTCGAGCTGGTCAAGCTCCTGGCGGGCGGGCGGCGGTCCCTCACCGTCGTGGCCGATGACGACCAGGCGATCTACCGGTGGCGCGGGGCGTCGTACAGCAACATCACCTACTTCACCGAAGGCTATGCGGATGCCCGGATCGTCGTGCTCACGCAGAACTACCGGTCGACGCAGTTCATCCTCGACACCGCGTACCGCCTCATCCGGCACAACGACCCCGACCGCCTCGAGGTCCGGCATGGGATCGACAAGCGTCTGCAGGCAGTCTCCGGCCCGGGCGCCCTTCCGCGCCACCTCCGCTTCGACTCGCTCAGCAGCGAGGCCGACGGGGTGGCGGATCGGATCGCGCAGCGGGCGGCCGACGGCCAGTGGCGGTACGGCGAAGTGGCGATCCTGGTCCGGGCGAACCGGGACGCCGATCCGTTCCTGCGGGCGCTGACCCTGCGCGGGATCCCCTTCCGGTTCTCCGGGACCCGGGGCCTGTACGACCGGGAGGAGATCCGGCTCCTCATCGCCGCGCTGCGCTGCATCGCCGACCCGCACGACAGCCTCTCGCTCTACCTGCTCAGCACGGCCCCGTTCTACGAGGTCCCCGCGGCGGACCTGGTCCTCTGCACGAGCTACGCGAACCGCAAAAACCGCCCGCTCAGCCACGTCTTCCGGCACCTCGACAAGATCGAGGAGATCCAGCCGACCCCGGATGGGCGGGCCGCGATCGCCAGGCTGGTCGAGGACCTGGACGCCATGACCCAGATGGCCACGCGGTATCCGACGGGACGCGTGCTCTACGAGTATCTCGTGACCCGCACCGGGTACGTCGGCCGCCTCGCGTCCTCCGGCCGGCCCGAGGACGAGCAGAAGGTCGCCAACATCGCCAAGTTCTTCGACCTGGTCGCCCGGTTCGGCGACATCGCCCCGGTGGATCGGGTGCCCGGATTCGTGGGTTACCTCGATCTGCTGATCGACGCGGGGGACGATCCGCCGACCGCCGAGTTCGACACGGACGCCGACGCGGTGCATGTCCTGACGATCCACAAGGCCAAGGGGCTGGAGTTCCCGGTCGTCTTCATGGTCGGGCTGGTCTCGGACCGGTTTCCCTCGCGCAGCCGCGGCGAGCCCATCCCGCTCCCGGACGCGCTGATCAAGGACCTGCTGCCGAGCGGGGACTTCCACCTGCAGGAGGAGCGCCGGCTGTGCTACGTGGGGATGACGCGCGCCAAGCGGGACCTCTACCTGACGAGCGCCCGGGACTACGGCGGCGCCCGCCCGAGGAAGGTCAGCCGCTTCGTCCTCGAGGCGCTCGACCTCCCGCAGGCGGACGAAGAGACGTTCCGCGCCTCCGTCGTCCAGGCCGTGGAGCGCCACGCGCCGCCGGTCGACCTGCACCCGCAGCTCGAGCTGGTCCGCACCGACGGCCAGATCGTGCCGATCTCCTTCCGGCAGGTCGACGACTACTCGACGTGTCCGCTCAAATACAAGTACATCCACATTCTGCGCGTCCCGGTGCTCCGGGATCACCGGGTCGTCTACGGCGCGGCGCTGCACGAGGCGGTGCAGGAATACAACCGCCGGAAGGCGCGCCACCAGCCGGTCACCGCGGACGATCTGATCCGGCACTTCGAGCGCGTCTGGGTCAACGAAGGCTTCCTCAGCCGCGAGCACGAGGACCAGCGGCTCGAGGCCGGGCGGAACGCCCTCCGGCGCTTCTACGACTATCAGGAGGCCGGCGCCACGGTCCCGACGTTCGTGGAGCGGGAGTTCCGGTTCCCCGTGGGGCCGACGATGCTCCGCGGGCGCTGGGACCGGGTGGACATCCGGGGCGGGGAGGTCGTGATCATCGACTTCAAGAGCACGGACGTCCGCGCCCAGGCGGACGCCGACCGGCGCGCCAAGGACAGCGACCAGCTGGCGATCTACACGCTGGCCTACAAAGAGGTGTTTGGCCGGCTGCCGGACCGCGTCGAGCTGCATTTTCTGGGGACCCAGGTCGTGGTCGGGCGGGCGCGCAAGACCGAGGCGGAACTCAATCGGACCCGGGAGATGATCCTGCACGCGGCCTCCGGGATCCGGGCGCAGCAGTTCATTGCCACCCCGGATCCCTATCGGGCGTGCCCGTACTGCGCCTTCAACCAGATCTGCCCCTTCACGGCGGCCGCGGAATGAGCATCCGCCTGCTGCACACTTCGGACATCCACCTCGGGGCCACGTTCAAAGTGCTGGGGGAGCGGGGCCGGGAGCAGCACCGCCAGGTGCGGGAGACCTTTGCGCGGGTCGTCGGCCTGGCGATCGAGGAACGGGTTGATGCCGTGCTGATCGCCGGCGACCTGTTCGACTCCGTGGCGGCGGCGCGGGTGCAGGCGCCGTTCGCGGCCGAGCAGCTGGCGCGGCTGGGGGAGGCCGGGATCCCGGTGTGTCTGATCTCCGGCAACCACGACCCGCTCGGCGAGGGGAGCGCGTCCGTGTGGGCGGATCTCACGGCCCGGTGCCCGCACCTCAGCGTGCTCGGTCCCGCGCTGGAGATCCGCACGTTCCCGGAGCGGGACCTCACGGTGGTTGGCCGCTCGATCGCAGAGCGGCTTTCGACGGAGAGTCCCATTGCGGGGCTGCCCGTGCCCCGCCGGACGCATTTTCTCGTCGCGCTGGCCCACGGGAGCGTTCAGCGCCCCGACCTCCCGGCCCGGTTTGGGCTCATCACGCCGGAGGAGATCGCCGCGAGCGGGGTGGACTACCTCGCGCTCGGCGACTGGCACTCTGCCCGGGACGTCTCGAGCGGAGGGGTGAGGGCGTGGTACAGCGGGGCCCCGGAGATGATCGGCCTGGATGAGCCGGATTCCGGGAGCGTCTGCCTCGTGACGCTCGGGGCTCCCGGAGACATCGAGGTTGTCCGCCGTCCGGTCGGCCGGCGGCGTGCCAAACATATCACGCTGGATCTGGCCGCCTCGGGCGGCGCCGAAGGGGTCGCCCGGGCGATCCGCGCCCACACCGATGCTTCCCTCGCCCTCGTGGTGACGCTCGGCGGGCTGGTGGGGCTGGCCGACCGGGTGAATGTGGAGCGGCTCCGCGAGGATCTGGCGCCCGAGTTCTTCCGGTTGGAGATCCGGGACGAGTCGCATCTCCGGCTCGACGCGGTCGACCCCGCGCTCTACCCGGAAGGCACCGTGCTGGGCCGGTTCGTCCGCGCGATGCAGGAACAGATCGCGGGCCGCGAGGGCGAGGCGCGCGGGATCGCCGAGGATGCCCTCCAGTGGGGCGTCGCGCTCTTGGAGGGCAAGGAGGTCCTCACGTGATCATCCGCCGCGTACGCATCCGCGGGTTCCGGAAGTTTGTGGACCAGGTGCTGGAGTGCGGGCCGGGGCTCAACGTCATCCGCGGGAGGAACGACGCCGGGAAATCGACGCTGCACCTGGCGTTCGCCGTGGTCTTGTTCCCGGTCAAGCCGTCCGCGGCCCTCTCCTTCGCGCAGTGGGGCGAAGAGCGGCCGGGGGAGATCACCCTGGAGTTCGACGCGGACGGGCGGAGCTACCGGCTGCACAAGGACTTCCGGTCGCGCAAAGTCCTGCTCGAGTGCGGCGAGGAGCGGTGGGATGTGCCGAAGGAGGTGGAGCGCAGGATCGGCGAGGTGCTCGGGCTCACGAGCGCGAGCCTGTTCCGCGCGACCGTCCACATCGGGCAGTGGGACCTGGCCCGGGTCCAGGAGGAGAAAGAGGAGATCGGGACCCGCCTGGCCCGGATCATCACGGGGGGCGACAGCGATGCCAACCGAGTGCTCGACACGCTCGACAAATACCTCCGGCGGATGGAAGTGGGGCTCCACCACCCGGCCCGGAATGCGGGCCCGCTCAAGCGTGACAGCGATCGGATCGCGTTCCTCACTACCGAGCAGCAGCGGCTGGCAGGCGAGGTGGCCGCGATCGAGCAGGCGGCGGCCCAGCGCGGCCGGCTCGCCTCCCGGATCGCCGAATTGGAGCAGCAGGTCCGGGACGACGAGGCGCTGCTCGAGGCCAACCGCCGCCTGTATGCGCTGGATGGCCGCGTGGCGGAGGCGAGCGCCCGCGCGGAGCAGCTGAAAGCCTCCGCCGACCGGATCGAACGCGCGGTCGGCGCGGTGGGAGCCGCGGAGGCCGATCCCGCGCTGGCATCTTCTCCTCAGGATCCGGAGATGCTCGCGCGCCTGCAGGAAGCGGAGGTGCGCGTCCGGATGCTCACCGCTCCCGGCGCCGCCGAGGCCGGACCGGACGCCGGGGACGGGGGCGGCAGTTCGCCGCCGCCGCGCCCCGGGTTGGGCGGGCTCGCGCTCGGAGCGTTCGTCTGCGGCCTCCTCGGCGTACTGCTGGTGGGGATCCACCAGATCCCCTGGGGCGCCGCGGCCCTGATCGCCGCGGCGGCATTGGCAGGGGCGGCCCTCGTCCTGCGCGCGCGCGGCCATCGGGCGGCGAAGATCGGGGCCGATCGCCTGCGGGACCGGGAAGAGCACGCGGCGGAGCGCCTCCGGCTGCTCGAGGCCGCGGCCGCGGACGTGCGCCGCCTGACCGCCCTTCTGGGCGCGACCTCTCTCGAAGAGGCCAAGCGACAGTCCACGCGCCATGGTGAGGCCGTGCGCAGACGCGACACGGCGCGGATGGTGCTGGAAGGGATCCTCGGGGGCCGCTCCAGCGCCTCGATTGCCGAGGAGTACCAGCGCGCGCTCCTCGATCTGGAGGCGGCCCGCGCGCAGCGGGATGATCCCGACCTCGCCCTTCGGCGGCTCGATGCCGCGGCGGTCCAGCGCCTTCAGACCGAAACGGAGAAGCGGAAGAAGGAGCTCTCTCTGGCGCAGGGGGAACTCCAGCGGCTCGAGGGCCGGCTGAGCGGCCGATCGCCGTACGAGGAGTTGGGCCGCATCGAAGAGGAGCTGGAGGAGACCCGGGCCCGCTGCGCCCGGGCGCAACGGCAGGTCGAGGTCCTCAAGCTCACGCGCGAGATCCTCGGCGAGGCGTACCGCCATACGATCGTGCCGGGACGAGTGAGGCTGGAGGAACTTGCCGGCGGATACCTTCGGGCGCTCTCGGGCGGCGCCTACGACCGGCTCTCAGTCGATGAACAAACGCTGGCTCCGCGCGTGTGGGTGGGCCCCCCCAAGGACTGGGCGGAAGTGGAGCACCGGCAGATCGGCAGCGGGGGCGTCGACCAGTGTTATCTGGCGCTCCGGCTGGGTCTGGTGGATCTCCTCTGCCACGGGTGCCGTCCGCCCCTGTTCCTCGACGACCCGTTTCTCGCCTACGATGAAGGCCGCGCGGCCGCCGCGCTGCGCCTGCTCCGGGAACAAGCCCGGGATCGTCAGATCTTCCTGCTCACCTGCCGCGGGGAGTACGATCGGTACGCCGATCACCTGATCGTTCTGGGCGAGGTGCCGGCCGCCGCTCCCACGGCCTGGGGGGCCCCGGCCCGACCCGCGTAGCCGGCCGTCCCGCGTTCGACACCGGCGCCGGCCGTGCGCACCGCCAGGGCTAAGGCGGCCGCCGCGATCGCATAACAGACCACGCCGCTCCAGTACGCGGCGGAGATGCCTGCGCTCATGGCCACGGCGACGGCGAGCACCGACGCACAGACCGATGTCGCGCCGTTGATGCCCCACAACCAGGGGGTCGCGGCGCCGTTTCTGGCGGCGGCGGCTTTCATGCCGAGCGGAAATGCCATCCCCATGCCCAGGCCGATCGGGAAGAGGAGCAGGATTGCCACGACGATTCGCTCCGGCGTGGGGGCCCCGCCAAACACCCCGAGCGCGCGCGGGGTCAGGACGCCGAAGGCGCAGAGGGCGCCGATCAGCAGGCTCAGCCGGATCACGGTGGGGCGTGTCGACCCCGGAGCGGCCAGCCTCCGAGTGGACAGGCTGCCGGCTCCGCTACCGACGAGCAGGACGGACAGCACAACGGAGAGGCCGTACGTGGGGTGACCCAGAAACACGGTGAGGCGGAGCATTTGCGAGATCTCGACCATCATGAACCCCACCCCGATGCTCGCGAAGTAGATGAGCAACGGCAGGGTCCCGCCCGGCACTGTCTGCCGGGCCATCAGGAGGAGCGGACCGACGATGCACGCCAGCGTGAGTGCGATGACCAGGAGGAGCAGCGAGCCGAGGATGAACACCGCATCGGCATTGGTGTACTCTATGCCCTGCACGCGATCCCGATGGAAGGCGTCCCTGAGCCGCAGCAGGTTGAAGAAGAACGGGCTGTCATCCGTCGGGGGCGCGAGATTCGCGTGGAGCGACCCGGCGACCTGATCGGGGGTCCGCCCCGATGCCAGCGCCGCGAAGGTGGCATCGTCTGCCGTCCGTGGAGCGAGCGTCAGGTCGAACCGCATCCGGCGGGCCACATCCGTTAGGGTGGAGAGATCCCTCTCCGAGAACGGCGCCTTGCCGACCAGGATCGTCGCCGCAGCGAAGGGAATCCCCCCGAGCCTGAAGGGGGCCACTGCCTTGACAATCACGAGATGGTCCCGGGGATGCACGACGCCGACGCGCTTCAAGGCGGCGGCCGCCAGCGCCGTCACCCTGTACATTTCGGCGGGCCGCTTCCCGACGAACCATCGGGTGACCGTCAGCACGCCTCCGGGATTGAGTCGCTCCAGGAAGAGCGTCCACGCCTCCACCGTGTACAGCGAGTTCTCGGCCAGCACATAGGCGCCGGCGGCGGTGGCGGCCGCCGTATCGACAAGCGACAGTTGGATGATGTCGTACCGCGTCCGGTCCCTGGCGATGTAACTCCGGGCCTCATCGTTGACGAGGGTGACGCGCGGGTTTCGATCGAGATGGCCGGAAAACTTCCCGAACCGCCCGTTGAGGGCGTCGACGATGCTCTTGTTGAGCTCCAGCGCGACAACCGACTTCTGCCCGAAGACCAGCGCGGAGAGGATGTCCCGCCCCCCGCCCGCGCCGACCACCAGGACCTTCGCATCCCGCCGGATGTAGTGCGCGATGTTCGTGACGTCGTACTTCAGGTACCCCAGCCGCCCCAGGTTTCCGTCGAAGGCGGTGATGATCGTCACCGCGCTGCTGTCGATCCACATGGCGAGCTGATGGGCCTTGAGGCCGGGGGGCAGCGCGGTGCTCAGGCCCCAGCCTTGGATGGCCGGCGGCGATCCGGTGACCGTGACCCGCGAGAACGAATTCCACTTCTCGTAGAACGCCGGATGATCCCGACTGCCTTTCACCCAGGTCAATCGCAGTGGCGCCGACTGGTGGGTCGCCAGGATGCCGTTCGCGCCCGCGAAGAGGGCGAGGAGGACCATGGACGCCAGGGTCGCTCGCCGGAGCCCGGTGGAGCCTGTCTCGGCCGCGAAGAGGGCCGCCCCGACGGCCGCCAGGGCCGCGGTGACGATCACCGCGGTCGGGCCGTCGGTGGCGTCGAGCACACCGATCAGGAGGAGGCACCCGGCCGCCGCCCCCGCCAGGTCGGCCGCATAGAGCGTGCTCACCTGTCTGGGAAATCGCGTCAACGCCAGCGAGACGCAGATCCCGCCGAGGGTGAAGGGCACCGATGTCACGATGTAGGTCGGGATGAGCAGGCCGGTGAGCGCAAACGGGCCGCTGTGCATCGGGATGGCCACATGGACGGCGAAGCTGGCCACGATGGCCGCCGCAAACAGCAACGCGCTCCACGCCATCTGCCGTTTCGCGCCCTCAGGGGGGAAGCGTGCGGGGAGCAGGTAGACGAGGATCGCGCCCACGGTCATCCCGAACAGGGCCACCGAGATCGCCATGAACGCGTAATGGTACCACATGGTCACGCTGAAGATCCGCGTGAGCAGGACTTCGTACATCAGCGTGGCGAGGGTGACGAGGAAGAGCCCCGCGTAGGTTCGGCCTGTGGCGATGACGGCAGCGTCCGGCACGCGTCATCCTCTCGCGGCCGGCCAAAGCGGCTCCGGCCTGCGCACATTGACTATGCCCGCAAGGGTGAGGCCTCAGACCGGCGGGGCATCCGGGGATCGCCGGGGCGGTCCCGGGGCGTGCGTCCGTGAATACTTGCAGTATAACACGGGGCCCCGCGGGAGCTTGGCACCGGTCGGGGAAAGGCTGATCGATACGCGGAGTAGTGCAAAGCGAGGCAGGAGGGTTTAGCACACTACGGGGGAACGATAGGCGATTATATTTAAACGGAGGGGGTGACACCCATGAACCCCGTTCTGTTCCTTGGTGCGGGCGTCATCGGGCTGGGAGCCTTCCTCCTTGGATACCTTCTGCGAAAGTTCGCCGGTGAGGCGAAGATTGGAACGGCCGAGGTCGCTGCGAAGCGCATCATCGAAGACGCCGCGGTGGCGGCGGATCGGGAGGCGGACAATAAGAAGCGCGAAGCGCTCCTGGAGGCCAGAGACGAGGCGTTCCGGATCAAGCGGGACGCCGAACGCGAGGTTCGGGAGCAGCGCGCGGAGCAGCAGCGGCTCGAACGGCGGTTGATTCAGCGTGAGGAGACCCTGGACCGGAAGCTGGAGACAGCCGAGAAACGGGAACAGGTCCTTGCGCAGCGGGAGCAGGAGGTCACCAAGGCTAGGGAGGAGTTGGAGGAGGCATCGCAGCGCCAGCGCGTTGAGCTTGAACGCGTCGCCGGCCTGACCCTGGAGCAGGCGCGTCAGGAACTGCTCCAGAAGACCGAAATCGAGATCCGGCACGAGGCGGCGCAGATCGGCAAGAAGATCGAGGCGGAAGCTCGGGAGACAGCCGAGCGTTCAGCCAGGGAGATCGTCGCCCTGGCCATCCAGCGGTGTGCCGCCGATCATACGGCGGAAGTGACCGTGTCGGTGGTCCCCCTGCCCAACGATGAGATGAAGGGGCGGATCATCGGCCGGGAAGGCCGCAACATCAGGTCCCTCGAGAGCCTCACCGGAGTCGATCTGATCATCGACGACACCCCGGAGTCGGTCACGATCTCCTCGTTCGATCCGATTCGCCGCGAAGTCGCGAAGATGACGCTGGAGAAGCTCCTGGCCGACGGCCGGATCCACCCGGCGCGGATCGAGGAGATGGTGGAGAAGGCGCAGCGGGACATCGATACCCGGATCCGCGAGGCCGGCGAGCGGGCGGCGTTCGAGGCCGGCGTTCACGGGCTGCATCCCGAGGAGTTGAAGCTCCTGGGCCGGCTCAATTTCCGGTTCAGCTACGGGCAGAACCTGCTGCAGCATTCCATCGAGGTGGCCCTGCTGGCGGGCCTGATGGCGACGCAGCTCGGCGCCGACCCGGAACTGGCGCGCCGGGCCGGAGTGCTCCACGACATCGGGAAGGCGCTCACCCACGAGGCCGAAGGCAGCCACAGCGACATCGGCATGGACATCGCCCGGCGCTACCACGAGCCGCCGCAGGTACTCAACGCCATCGCGTATCATCACGGAGACGCCGAGGCGACGGGGGTGGAATCGATCCTGGTGGCGGCGGCGGACGCGATCTCGGCCTCGCGCCCCGGGGCCCGCAAGGAAACCGTCGAATTGTACATGAAGCGGCTCGAGAACCTGGAGCGCATCGCCACGTCCTTCCCCGGAGTGGACAAGGCCTATGCGATTCAGGCCGGCCGCGAAATCCGGGTGCTGGTCAAGCCGCAGGAGATCGATGACACCAGCGCGATGACCATGGCGCGCGAGATGGCCAAGAAGATCGAAGAGGAAATGCAGTATCCCGGGCAGATCAAGGTGACGGTGCTGCGGGAGACGCGCGCGATCGAGTACGCGAAATAGAAGGGCGGCCCGGCGTGAAGGTGCTGTTCATCGGCGACATCGTGGGCAGGCCCGGACGCCGGGCCCTGGCGCGGATGCTGCCCGGTCTGCGCCGGGAGCTGTCGGTCGACTTCACGATCGCCAACGGAGAGAATTCCGCCGGCGGGTTCGGGATCACCCGCGAGACGTTCGAGGAGATCGTGGCCGCCGGCGTCGACGTGGTGACCGGGGGCAACCACACCTGGCAGGCCCGGGAGATCTCCACGCTGCTCGACGGCGATCTGCGTCTGTTGAGGCCCGCGAACTACCCGGCCGGCGCCCCCGGACGGGGGGCCGGCGTCTTCCGTCCCTCGGGCGCGCGGGGCGGCGCGGCGGTGGGGGTGGTGAACTTGGAAGGCCGGATCTTCATGGAGCCCCTCGACTCCTGGGGTGGTATCTCGATGGACGCGTCTCCGCGGTGGTGGGGACGCACACACACGTGCAGACGGCCGATGAGCGCATCCTTCCGGGCGGCACCGCGTTCATCACGGACGTCGGCATGACCGGGCCGCGGGACTCGATCATCGGGATGGGCCGCGAGGAGGTGCTCCAGCGGTTCCTCACCCAGCTGCCGGCGCGGTTCAACGTGGCCGTGGGGCCCGCGCAGTTGAACGCCGTCCTTCTCGACGTGGACGAGCGGACCGGCCACGCCCGGGCCATTCAGCGGGTCACGCGGATGGAGGGGGCAGGGGCGGGACCGGAGGGGGAGGATTCTCCAGAACGCCCACGAAAGGAATAGCCCCCGCCGTGGAGGCGGGGAATTGCCGCCCACTCCGCCGAGGAGGCACGCACCCATGAACATCCTCAAAGTCGCCGCCAAGTCGAACCCCACCGCCGTTGCGGGCGCGCTTGCGGGCGTCGTGCGGGAGAAAGGGACGGCGGAGCTCCAGGCCATCGGTGCGGCCGCGATCAACCAGGCGGTGAAGGCGATCGCCATCGCCCGCGGGTACGTCGCCCCCAGCGGACTCGACCTGGTGTGCGTCCCCGCGTTCGCCGATGTGCAGATCGACGGCGAAGATCGGACCGCGATCAAGCTGATCGTGTCCCCCAGGTAGGCGCCTCCAGCCATCCGCATCGATCTTCACACCCACAGCACCGCGTCGGACGGCCTGTTATCCCCGGATCGGCTTGTCAGGGCCGCGCGCGAGCATGCCGTCTCCACCCTCGCGCTCACCGATCACGACACCACCGAGGGCGTGGACGAGGCCCTCGCGGCCGGGCGGCGGTACGGCGTGGATGTGATCCCGGGGGTGGAGATCAACACGGACGTGGGCCAGCACGAGGTCCACATCCTGGGTTACTTCATCGACCACGCCGACGGGACGTTCCAGGCGTTCCTCGGGGAGCGGCGAGCGGCGCGGGTGCGCCGCGCGGAGGAGATGGTGCGCCGGCTCTTTGCCCTGGGGGTCCGCGTGGAGTGGGCGCGGATCCGCGAGATCGCTTCGGGAGCGGCCGTCGGACGTCCGCACATTGCCCGCGCGCTGGTGGAAGCGGGGCGGGTCGCGTCGGTCCAGGAGGCCTTTGAACGGTTTCTCGGCCGGAACGGTCCGGCCTATGTGCCCCGGGAGCCGCTCGCCCCCGAGGACGCCGTCGAGGTGATCGCCGGCGCGGGCGGGGTGCCGGTGCTCGCGCATCCCGGGTGGTCATCGAGCGGCCCGGTGCTCGAGCGGGTGCCGCGGCTCGTCGCGCGCGGCCTCGGCGGGATCGAGGTGTACTACCCGGACCACACCCCCGAGATGGTCGACGCGTATCTTACGATTGCCGGCCGGTACCGGCTGGTCGCCACCGGCGGTACGGATTACCACGGCGGCGGCGCCCGCACAGGCCACGCCCAATTGGGGAGCATCCCGATGCCGGCGGGGGTCGTCCCGGCCCTGCGCGCGCGATGGACGTCGATGCGCGCCCTCCCGGCCGGGGATGCGCGGCCATCGTAGGGCGTTATCATAGTGGAGGGTGGCCATGCAGTGTGCGAAGTGCGGGACTGAGAATGCCGCGGGAAGGATCATCTGCCGCGTCTGCGGCGCCCGGCTCAGGCCGGCCGCGGCCGGCGGTCCGGTTGCCGCCGTGGGGACGCGCGACAGCGACGAGGAGCTCCGGCGGCGGCTCTCCTATGATCTGCTGCGCATCGTCTGGGTGGTCGCGGTGATGATCGTCGTCGGACTGGGTCTGGGCTTCCTCCTGAAGTAGGTCGATCGAAGGCCGATCGAAGCGTGGAGTGCCCCCTGCGGGGGCTCCAAACCGAAGTGGGGCAAACGGCAAGCAGATGTTGGGGCCAAGGTAAGCGGGGAGGGGGATGGGCACGGTACCGCTCCGGCAGCTACCCTCGGTGGAGCGCCTGCTCCAGCGGCTCGAGGCGGACGGGGCGCTCTCCGCGTATCCACGGGCGCTCGTGGTCGCCTGCACCCGGGAGGTGGTGGAAGACGCCCGGGCGAGGCTCCTGGAAGGGCGCGCGGCGGAAGGCGGGGTCGGGGTCGAGGCGCTCGTCGCCGGCGTACAGGCCCTGTTGACTCGGCGGGCCGCCCCAAGCCTTGCGCCCGCGATCAACGCCACCGGCATCGTTCTGCACACGAACCTTGGACGGGCGCCGCTGTGCGCCGCCGCCCGCGAGGCCGTTGCCGCCGCCTCGGGATACGCGGTGCTCGAGACCGATCCGGAAACGGGCACCCGGACCTCGCGCCAGCGCCACGTCACCGACCTGCTGCGCGAATTGACCGGGGCGGAGGCGGCGATCGCGGTCAACAACAACGCCGCCGCGGTCCTGCTGTCGCTCACCGCCCTGGCGCGCGGGCGAGAGGTGATCGTCTCCCGCGGCGAACTGGTCGAGATCGGCGGAAGCTTCCGCATCCCCGACATCATGGCCGCGAGCGGGTCCCGCCTGGTCGAGGTGGGGACGACCAACAAGACCTACCTGCATGATTACGACGCGGCGCTCACCCCGGACACCGCCCTGCTCGTCAAGGTTCACCGGAGCAACTTCGCGATCCGGGGGTTTGTCCACGAGGTTGCCCCCGGCGAGCTCGCCGCGCTGGGACAGCGCGCAGGGGTCCCTGTGCTGTTCGATATGGGGAGCGGTGCCCTCGTCGATCTGGCTGCGCGCGGCCTGCCCTCGGAGCCGACGGCCCGGGCGGCCGTCGCCGGCGGCGTCGACGTGGTGACGTTCAGCGGGGACAAGCTGCTCGGCGGCCCCCAGGCGGGGTTGATCGTTGGGCGGGAGGCGATCGTCGGCCGCATTCGTTCGCACCCGATGGCCCGGGCGGTCCGGATCGACAAACTGAATCTTGCCGCCCTCGAAGCGACCCTGCGGGTCTACCGCGACCCCGATCGGGCCTGGGAAGCGATCCCCGTGCTGTCGATGTTGAGCGCCGACCCGCGCGCGCTCGAGCGCGCGGCCCACGACCTGGCCGCCCGGCTCCGGAAGCAGCTGCCGTCCACCGCGATCGTGGAGGTCCGCCCCACCATCGCCGAGGCCGGAGGAGGGGCGCTGCCGGGGGTCGAGCTGCCGTCGTGGGGGGTGGCCATCCGTCCCACAGACGCTCCGGTGGAGACCTGGGAGCGGCGCCTGCGCGTCGCGCGGCCTCCGGTGTTCTGCCGGATCGCCGATGACCGGCTCATCTTCGACCTCCGGACGCTGGGGCCGGGCGATTGGCCCGCCCTGGAGGCGGCGTTGAAGTCGGCCGCCTCCGGCGCAGGCCCGTGAGCGCAGCGAGATCTCCCCGCCCGGCCGCCCCGGCCGTCCTCGGGTACGCCGTCGTTGGAACCGCCGGCCACATCGACCACGGGAAGAGCGCCCTCGTCCGAGCCCTCACCGGGGTCGACCCGGACCGGCTGGAGGAGGAGCGGCGGCGCGGGATGACACTCGACCTCGGGTTCGCCCACTTCGATCTGCCGAGCGGCCGGCGGGTCGGCCTCGTGGACGTCCCGGGTCACGAGCGTCTCATCAGAAACATGCTCGCCGGCGCCACCGGGATCGATCTGGTGCTGCTGGTGGTCGCCGCGGACGAAGGCGTGATGCCCCAGACCCGCGAGCATCTGGACATCCTCCGGTTCCTCCAACTGCGCCGGGGGATCGTCGTCCTGAACAAGATCGATCTGGTCACCGATCAGGACTGGCTTGCGCTCGTCACGGACGATATCCGGGCGGCGACCGCGGGGTCCTTCCTGGATGGCGCGCCGATCCTCCCCGTCTCCGCCCGCCGGGGCGACGGGATCCCGGCCCTTGTCGCCGCCATCGACGCCGCGCTGCGGGATGCGGCGGCCCGCCCGGTTGACGCTCCGGCCCGCCTGCCCATCGATCGCAGCTTCACGATGGCCGGGTTCGGCACGGTCGTAACCGGAACGCTCTGGACGGGACGGATTCGGACGGGCGACGTTCTCGAACTGCTGCCGGCCGCGCGGGAGGTGCGGGTCCGGCAGGTGCAAAGCCACGGGGTGCCGGTCGACACGTCGGAGGCGGGCCAGCGCGTCGCCCTCAACATCGTCGGCGCGGCCAAAGACGATGTCGTCCGCGGCGACTGGCTGGCGTCCCCGGCCAGTTTTCAGCCGACCGCCTTGCTCGATGTCCGCGTCCGCCTGCTGGAGACCGCCCCCGCGCTCGCGCATCACGCGCGAATCCGTCTGTACGTTGGAGCCGACGAGATCATCGGGCGCATCCGGCTCCTGGACCGGCCGCGCCTCGGCCCGGGCGAAACGGCGGTCGCGCAGTTGAGGCTGGAGCGGCCGGCCATCGTGGCCCGCGGCGACGCCTTCGTCGTCCGGCGCTACTCCCCGATGACCACGGTTGGAGGCGGCGAGGTGATCGCGCCTCATGCGCCTCTCCGCCGCCGGGGTGGGGCCGCGGCGCAGGCGGTGGCGTCCGAAGAAGGCTCGGGGGTCGAGGGTCAGCTTCAGGCGGCGCTTGCGGCCGCCGGGCGGGGCGGCTCGACGGTCGATCTGCTCGCCAGGGAGGCGGGCGTGACCCCGGAGCGGGCCGCCGAGCAGGTGCGGGCCTGGGTGGCCGCCCGGCAGGCCCTCGACCTGCGGGGGCGGGTGTTCTCGGCGAACGCCGCTCAGACGATTCAGGACGACGTGCTTCGCGCCCTCGGGGCATACCACTCAGGGGCGCCGTGGCGGCGGGGAATGCCGCGGGACGATCTGAAGAGCCGCGTGTTTGGGGCCGGAGACGACCGGCTCTACGGGTACGCGCTCGATGACCTGGTGGCCGGCTCACAGGTCGTCGTCGAGGAGGGGCTAGCGCGCCTGTCCACGTTCGATGCCGCCCACACCCCCGCGGAGATCGCCGCCCGCAGCGCGATCGAGGAGGCCTTCCGGCGCGGTCGGTTCGCTCCCCCGGGCCGGGAAGAGGCCCTGGGCGCCGCCGCCGACCGCGGGGCGGCGGAGCGCATGCTGCAGGCGCTGCTCGACGACGGCCGTCTCATCGCCGTGGGGGAGGCGATCATCTTCCACCGCGAGGCGGTCGAGGAGATCGAATCGCGCGTGCGCGCCCATATCGCCGAACATGGGGAGATCACGGTCGCCGCGCTGCGGGATCAGCTGGGCAGCAGCCGCAAGTTCACGCTGACCGTCCTGGAGTACTTCGATACCCGGCATCTCACCCGCCGGGTCGGAGACAAGCGCGTCCTGGCGAGACCCGCGCCCCGGGCGTAACGGCGACGCGGGCGCGCGGCCCGCGCGTCCGGCCGCCGCCGGCTAGGACCCTTTTCGCGCCAGGTGGGGAGCGCCGCAGGACCCCTCGGGCAGGGGCCACGTTTCCTGGATTGCCGCGGCCGCCAGCGCGATCCCGCGGGCGTTCCAGTGGACATCGTCCGTCCAGTAGAGGTACCGCTCGTGCTTCAGCTGGCGCGCCGCTTCAGCGGAGAGGAACGGGGTCAGATTGAGAACGGGGATCCCGGCGGCCCGCAGGGCGCGCTCCAGACGATCGAGATAGCGGCCGCCCGCCCCCCGGCCGTTGGGCGCCTGATCCACGAGAAACGGCCTGTACACCGTGTACTTGCTGGGCACGAGGACCACCCGCAGGTCGAAGCGGGCTGTTCGCAGCTCATCCCGCAGCCAGCGCCAATAGGCGAGCGCCACCGGCCGCCGGTGGTAGAAGTTCTGCACCTCGCGTGTCCAAAACGCCATCGAATCCCCGTTGGAGACGACCGCCTCGACGGCGTTGCCGGCGTAACTGTTGGGAAGAATCCGATCATCTTCGAGGGACCGAAGCGCCCGCTCGCTCAGGATCTGGAGCGGCGACACCGTGAGGATGCCTCTGAGCCGGCCGGTCACCCTGCGGCTCTCCTCCGGCATCTGCGCGGCGAACTTCCGGAGCATCGTCTCGCGGGGTTGCGGGACCTCGGCGTCCTCGGCGTAGACGCGGATGACCAGGCGGTTGCGCACGGTGAGCCGGCGCGCCGCAGCCAGAATCCGGTCGGGAACGACGTCCCGCGCCTCGCTGGCGGCATTGTACACGACGCAGGGGCCGAGCGCGCTCAGCCTCGAGGAGAGCGTCTTGTCGTCGTTCGCCCCGACCCCCGCGGCGAACGAGTCCCCGGCAAGGATCGCGCCGATCTCTCTGTCCAGGGCATGGGCGGCGTTGCGGTACCCCAGCGCATCCGTGCTGAAGCGGACGGGCCGGTACGCCCGCGGCTCGCGGAGGTTCCCGATCCCCGCCACGTCGCCGTACGACCGCGCGTTGTAATAATGGCGGTTGGGCTCGTACGTCGCGCCCACCGGGCGGTAGGGCAGGAGCGCGTCCGAAGGTCGAAACGTCAGCGGGTCGATCGACTCCACCCGGAATGCGAACACGACCCGCAGCGCGAGATCCACGAGGAGCACCGCGGCGAGGAGGCCCGGGATCACGCGCCCCAGTTGCCGGCCCCGGGGGCGGGCTTGGTCTGTTCCAGCCATACGCTCACTGAATTATCACGGGGGGCCGGCGAGACCAACCGGGTGAGCCCAGGATCCGGATCTGAGGGGAATTCCGCGCGGGTGGGGAGACTCACGGGGTGAGCCCAGGGATTGAATCTGGGGAGATCCCCGGACGGGTTAAAATCTCACTTGTGCCCGCGTGGTATGATATCACCAAACAATTATTCAATGATAGGAGCTGGTTCTCCCATGCTTACCGTGGCGCGGGCGCAGGGTGTCAGCCTGACGGCGAAGCTCTTTCGGGGCTTCTCGGATCCCTCGCGTCTCTCCATTCTGGAGGTTCTCCGGCAGGGGTCGCTGACCGTCACCGAGATCGTGAAGGCGACCGGCCTCAGCCAGCCCAACGTCTCGAACCACCTCGGCTGCCTGCGCGACTGCGGTCTTGTCAGCCCCGAGCCGGAAGGCCGCTACACGAGATATCGCTTGAGCGACCGCCGCGTGGCCGCGCTCCTCCGCCTGGCCGACGGACTCCTGGCGGACGTGGCCAAGGGCGTCTATGAGTGCACCCGGTATACCGGTTCGGGGGAACGTTAGCCATGGCGACCCAGCGAACGATGGAGGTACCGATCCGGGGGATGGACTGCCCGGAGTGCACGCAGCACGTCCGGCATGCCATCTCGGCGCTTCCCGGCGTGGAATCGGTGGACGTGTCGCTGACGGCAGAGAAGGCGGTCGTGCGGCTCGACCCCTCGCGGGTTGATGTCTCAGCCATCCGCAAGGCGGTGGAGGGAGCCGGCTACGCTGTTCCGGTTCTGACCGCCGGCGCGCCCGGGCCTTCCGGGGAGCGCCTGCGGAGTCCTTCGCTCGGCGGATTCACGCGCTCCGTGCTCGCCCTCCTCGGAATTGTGTTCGGTCTGGTCCTTTTCGTCGCGGTGGTGGGGGAGGGGTTCGGATTCTTCGACGCCGTGACCAGGCGCGTGCCCTGGCCGGCCGGCGCGGCGATCGTGCTGATCGCGGGCTCTCCCGTGTTTCGCAAGGCCGTCACCGCGGCGCTTAGGGGCCGGATCACCGCGCACGCGCTGATGAGCTTGTCGAGCGGTTCACCGCCGCCCGTGCCCGCCGGGCGGTGGGAGACCTGACCGCGCTCGCGCCCCCGACGGCGCGGGTGGAGCGAGATGGTACGGAGGAGGAAGTCCCGACCGGCGAGGTGCGCGTCGGCGAGACGGTGATCGTGCGCCCGGGAGCGCAGATTCCGGTGGACGGCGAGGTGATTGGGGGCCGCGCCACGGTGGACCAGGCGGCGATCACCGGTGAATCCATGCCCGTGGACGTCGGCCCCGGTGCCCGGGTGTTCGCAGCCACGCTCGCGCGCCTGGGCACCCTCCGCGTCCGGGTCACCCATGTCGGCCCAGACACCACGTTCGGGCGCGTGATCACACTGGTGGAGCAGGCCGAAGCGCATCGCGCCGATGTGCAGCGCGTCGCCGACCGATTCTCCGGGTACTACCTGCCGGTCGTGGTGGGCATCGCCGCGCTCACGTTTCTCCTCAGCCACAATCTCCTGGCCACGGTGGCCGTGCTGGTCGTGGCGTGCTCGTGCTCGCTCGCCCTCGCGACGCCCATTGCCATGCTGGCCTCGGTCGGCGCCGGGGCCAGGCGCGGGCTCCTGATCAAGGGCGGGAAGTATCTGGAATCCCTGGCCCGAGCCGATGTGCTGCTGATCGACAAGACGGGAACGGTCACCCTCGGCCGCCCGCAGGTGGTCGACGTTCTGGCTCTGAACGGGGTCTCCGACCTCGAGGTCGTGACCCTGGCCGCCTCGGCCGAGCGGTACTCGGAGCATCCGCTGGCCGAGGCCGTGCGCGCGGCAGCCAGGGAGCGCGGCCTGCCCCTCGAGGAGCCGGAGCAGTTCGAGGCCCTGCCGGGACTCGGGGTGCGGGCGCGGGTTCATGGGGCGCTGATCGCCGTCGGCAGCGGGCGGATGGTACCCGCAGCGGCATCCACGAAGGAAGCCGCGGCGCTCGAGGCTCAGGGGAACACTCTCTTGTACGTGGCGAGAGACGGCGTTCCGATCGGCGCAATCGCGGCGGCCGACACGCTCCGCTCCGAGGTGCCGGCGGCCCTCGATGCCGTCCGGGCGTTGGGCGTCGGGACCATCGAGCTGCTGACGGGCGACCACGAGCGGGCGGCGGCGGCCCTCGCCGGCCGCCTCGGCCTGCCGTACCGGGCGGACCTTCTGCCCGAGGACAAGATCGCCATCGTGAGAGACTACCAGGCGAGGGGACACACGGTCGTCATGGTGGGGGACGGGGTCAACGACGCGCCGGCGCTGGCGCAGGCCGATGTGGGCATCGCCATGGGCGCGGCCGGCGCCGATGTCGCGATCGAAGCGGCGCACGTCGCGCTGATGCGGGACGACTGGATGCTTGTGCCCGAGGTCCTGCGCATCGCGCGCCGCACGATGCGGGTCGTTGCGCTCAACATCGCCTTTACCGCCGTCTATAACCTCGTCGGCCTGTCGCTCGCCGCATTGGGCGTTCTTCCGCCCATCCTCGCCGCCGCCGCACAGTCGCTGCCGGACCTGGGGATCCTGGCCAATTCCTCGCGCCTGCTCCGGCAGAGGGCGGGGTCATGACCGCGCGCGCCCGGATACATCAGTGGTATTATCGCCAATAGCAGGTGATCGACGCTTCAACGCGGGCGCTGCGGAGCGCCCAGGGGACGAGGGCAGGGCGATGCGTTCGACGCGCACGGCGATCAGTGCCGGAATCCTTCTTATAGCTCTCGGAGTGCTTGGCGCTGCGGGAGGCAGAGGGGCACCGGCGGCGCTCGCCCAACCCGGAATGCCCTCCACCGGGATGAGCGGCGGGGGGATGATGGGCGGCATGGGGATGATGGGGGGCCCTTTCTCGCCATCGGCCCGGCCGCTCACGATCGATCGCGCTGTGCAGATACTGCGAACCTGGCGGGCGGCTAACAATCTCGATGACCTCGTGCTTGATGAGGTCGAAGCGTATACGCAGAACTTCTACGGCCAGTTCAAGGAACGCGACACTGGCCGGGGCGCGATCCAGCTGGTCGTGGATCGGTACACGGGCCGCGCAATGCCGGAGATGGGTCCAAACATGATGTGGAACACGAAGTACGGGCAGGCCATGATGCAGGCGATGATGGGCCGCATGGGCATGATGGGCCGCATGGGCATGATGGGCCGCATAGGCATGATGGGGGGCGGGGGCATGATGGGGAACGAGCCAGCTCCTCAACAGGGGACCACACCCTCAGGCGACCAGGTCTCGGATGCGCAGGCCAGGCAGTCGGCTACGCAGTTCCTGGCCGGCTATCTCCCCGGCGCCCGCGTCGGCGCCGA
>WNGC01002865.1_pt1 | contig 22492 bp, 23 predicted proteins | sample 5400051 | NCBI WGS metagenome assembly WNGC01 (sample SAMN13153368, study PRJNA577476) | soil metagenome | isolation source: 20 cm soil or saprolite under grassland replicate 2 | place: USA:California | collected 2016-06-15
CGCCGGTGAAGCCGACCACGTTCTCGACCGCCGGGTCGCTCTTCACGATCTCGACGAAATCGGCGAGCTTCTCGCGCATCGCCTGAAACGAGATGGCCTGATCCGCCCGGATCGAGCCGGTCATGCGACCGATGTCCTGCTGCGGGAAAAAGCCCTTCGGGATGTGAACGTAGAGGTAGACGTTGAGGCCGATGGTGGCGGCGAGGACGAGCATCATCAGGCGCGAATGCGCGAGCGCCCACGCGAGGCTCGCTGCGTAGCCGCGCAGCATCGAGGCGAACAAGCTCTCGCTCGCGAGGAACAGGCTCGAGGGCTTGCGCTCATGCGCGGGCTTCAGGAGCCGCGCGCACATCATCGGCGTCATCGTCAGCGAAACCACGAGCGAGACGAGGATCGCGGCCGAAAGGGTCACGGCGAACTCGCGGAACAGCCGCCCGACGATCCCGCCCATGAAGAGGATCGGGATGAACACCGCGATCAGGGAGATGCTCATGGAGAGCACGGTGAAGCTTACCTCGCGCGCGCCTTTGAGCGCCGCCTGGAAAGGCGGCATGTCGCGCTCGATATGGCGCGACACGTTCTCCAGCACCACGATCGCGTCGTCGACCACGAAGCCGGTGGCGATCGTGAGCGCCATAAGGGACAGGTTGTTCAAGCTGAAGCCGGCGAGGAGCATCACGCCGAAGGTCGCGACGAGCGACACCGGCATCGCCACCGCCGGGATCAAGGTCGCGCGCGCGTTGCGCAGGAACAGGAACACGACCAGGATCACCAGGCCGATCGCGATCACGAGCGTTCTCTCGACCTCGCGCAGGGAAGCGCGGATGGTGCTGGTGCGCTCGAGGACGACCTCCATATCGATCGTGCTCGGGATCGAGGCGCGCAGCCTCGGCAGCAGCTCCCGGATGCGCTCGGTCGTCTCGATGATATTGGCGTTCGGCTGCCGGTTGATGATCACCAGCACCGAGGGCTTGCCGTTGGCGATGCCGGCGTTGCGAAGGTCTTCCACCGAATCGACCACTTCGGCGACGTCCGGAAGGCGCACCGCGGAGCCGTTGCGGTACGCGACGATCAGCGGGATGTACTGGCTCGCCTTCTTCGCCTGGTCGTCGGCCATGATCTGCCAGTGGCGATCCTTGAGCTCGACCGAGCCCTTGGGGCGGTTGGCGTTGGCCGCGGAGATCGCAGCGCGCACCTCGTCCAGCCCGATCGCGTACTTGTTGAGCGTCATGGGATTCAGCTCCACCCGCACCGCCGGGAGCGATGCACCGCCCACCGTCACCTGCCCGACGCCTTCCACCTGGGAAATTTTCTGCTCGAGGACGGTGGAGGCCACGTCGTACATCTCGCCGCGGTCCAGCGTGTCGGAAGTGAGCGATAGGATCATGATCGGCGCGTCGGCCGGATTCACCTTGCGGTAGGTCGGGTTGCGCCGCAGGCTCGTCGGCAACTGGCTTCTCGCCGCGTTGATCGCGGCCTGCACGTCGCGCGCGGCGCCGTCGATGTCGCGGTCGAGGTCGAACTGCAGGGTGACACGCGAGCTGCCCAGCGACGAGGACGAAGTGATCTCGGTGACCCCGGCGATGCGGCCGAGCGCGCGCTCAAGCGGCATCGCCACCGTCGCCGCCATGACCTCGGGGCTGGCGCCGGGAAGCTGCGCCTGAACCGAGATCGTCGGGAAATCCACCTGCGGCAGCGGCGCGACCGGAAGCAGGCCGAAGGCCGCGGCACCGGCGAGCGTGACGCCGGCGGTGAGCAGCACGGTCGCGACCGGGCGCCGGATCGAGAGCTCGGGTAGGTTCACGGCCATTCGCCCCCGAAGGCCTTCGCACGCGCGCCCGCTTCATCGCCGCTCACGCGCCGCGCCAGGCGATCGAACCACAGGTAGATCACCGGAGTGGTAAAGAGCGTGAGCGCCTGCGAGAGAATCAGGCCGCCCACCATGGTGATGCCGAGCGGGTGGCGCAGCTCCGAGCCCACGCCCGTGCCGAGCGCGAGCGGCAGCGCGCCCAACAGCGCCGACAGCGTCGTCATCAGGATCGGGCGGAACCTCAAGAGGCAGGCGTGATAGATCGCCTCCCGCGGGCTCATTCCGTCCTTCCTCTCGGCGTCGAGCGCGAAGTCGATCATCATGATGGCGTTCTTCTTGACGATGCCGATCAGGAGGATGATGCCGATCACCGCGATAATGCCCAAGTCGCTCTTGGTGAGCATCAGCGCAACGAGCGCCCCCACGCCGGCGGAGGGGAGCGTCGAGAGGATCGTGAGCGGATGGATGTAGCTCTCGTAGAGCACGCCGAGCACGATGTACATGGTGACGATCGCCGCGAGAATGAGCAGCAATTCGTTGGCGAGCGACGCGCGGAACGCGAGCGCCGCGCCCTGGAAACCGGTGCGCACTGAAAGCGGCAGCTCGAGCGAGCGCACCTCCGCCTCGATCGCGCGGACCGCATCGCCGAGCGAAGCCCCCGGAGCGAGATTGAAGGAGAGGGTCGCCGCGGGAAACTGGCCGAGGTGGTTCACGGCGAGCAGCGCAGGCTTCTCGGTGACCGTGGTGATCGCGCTCAAGGGAACCTGGGCGCCCGAGGACGAGGCGACGGTGATGTCTTTCAGCGCGTCCGGGCCTCGGCGGAATTCAGGCTTCACTTCGAGCACCACGCGATACTGGCTCGACTGCGTGAAGATGGTCGAGATCAGCCGCTGGCCGAAAGCGTTGTAGAGGGCGGTGTCGATCGCCCCGGGGGTGATGCCCAGGCGTCCCGCGGTATCGCGGTCGATCGAAACAAATGCCTGCAGGCCCTGGTCCTGCAGATCGCTCGCCACGTCGGCGAGCTGCGGCAGCTGCCGGAGGCGATCGACCAGGCGGTGCACCGACGCGGCGAGCTCGTCCGGATTCGCGTCCTCGACGGTGAGCTGGTACTGGGTGCGGCTGACGCGGTCCTCGATGGTGAGGTCCTGCACCGGCTGCAGGTAGAGCGAGATGCCCTGGACCTGCGCGATGCGCGGCTGCAGCCGCTGCATGACTTCGGCGACGTCGGCGCGGCGCTCAGACCTAGGTCTCAGGTTGATAAAGACGCGGCCGTTGTTGAGCGTCGTGTTGATTCCATCCACGCCGATAAAGGAGGAGACGCTTTCCACGGCGGGATCCTGCAGGATCGCCCCGGCAAGGGCGCGCTGGCGCTCGGCCATCGCCGCGAAGGAGACCGATTGCGGCGCCTCGGAGATGCCCTGGATGACCCCGGTGTCCTGAAGGGGGAAGAAGCCCTTCGGCACGACGACGTAGAGAAGGACGCTCAGCGCGAGCGTGCCGATAAAGACCCACAGCGTCGCCGTCTGCCGGTCGAGCACCCAGTTGAGCATCGTGCCGTAGCGCGCGATCATCGCGTCGATGAAGCGGCCGGCGGCGCGGTAGAAGGCGCCCTGCTGGGACTCGGGCCTGCGTCGCAGCAGCTTGGCGCACATCATCGGCGTCAAGGTGAGCGACACGACGGCCGAGATCAGGATGGCGACCGCGAGCGTGATCGCGAACTCGCGGAACAGGCGTCCCACCACCTCGCCCATGAAGAGCAGCGGGATCAGCACCGCGATGAGCGAGAAAGTCAGCGAGATGATGGTGAAGCCGATCTGCTCGGCGCCCTTCAGCGCGGCCTGCAGCGGCGGCTCGCCTTCCTCGACGTAGCGCGCGATGTTCTCGATCATCACGATGGCATCATCGACCACGAAGCCGGTGGCGATAGTGAGCGCCATAAGGGTCAGGTTGTTGACGCTGAACCCGGCGAGGTACATGACCCCGAAGGTGCCGACGAGCGAAAGGGGGACCGCGATGCTCGGGATGAGCGTGCCTGCGGCCGTGCGCAGGAAAAGGAATATGACCATGACCACTAGGGCTACCGCCAGCATCAGCTCGAACTGCACGTCCTTCACCGAGGCGCGGATGGTGACGGTGCGGTCGGTCAGCGTGGCGACTTCCACCGAAGCCGGCAGCGAAGCCGTGAGCTGCGGCAGCAGCTGCTTCACGCGATCCACCACCTCGATCACGTTGGCCCCCGGCTGGCGCTGGATATTGAGGATCACCGCGGGAACGTCGTTCATCCACGCCGCGAGCCGCACGTTCTCGGCGTCCTCGACGATATCGGCGACGTCCGAGAGGAGAATCGGCGCGCCGTTGCGATACGCGACGACGACCGCGCGGTATTCGGCGGCCGAGCGCAGCTGATCGTTGGCGTCGATGGTGTAGGCGCGGCTCGGGCCGTCGAAGCTGCCCTTCGCCTGGTTGACGTTGGCGGCGGCGGTCGCGGTGCGCACGTCCTCCAGGCCCAGGCCGTTCGCCGCGAGCGCCCGAGGATTCACCTGAACCCGCACCGCCGGCCGTTGGCCGCCCGAGAGCGTCACCAGGCCCACGCCGGGAAGCTGCGAGATCTTCTGCGCGAGACGCGTGTCGACGAGGTTCTGCACCTGCGGCAGCGGCATCGTCTTCGAGCTGATGCCGAGGGTGAGGATGGGAGCGTCGGCCGGATTCACCTTGCTGTACACGGGAGGAGCGGGCAGGTCTGCGGGGAGGAAATTGGAGGCGGCGTTGATCGCCGCCTGCACTTCCTGCTCGGCGACATCCAGCGTCAGCTCCAGGCTGAATTGCAGCGTGATCACCGAGGCGCCGCCCGAGCTGGTGGAGGACATCTGCTTTAAGCCCGGCATCTGGCCGAACTGGCGCTCGAGCGGGGCGGTGATCGAGGAAGTCGCCACGTCCGGGCTCGCGCCGGGATAGAAAGTGACGACCTGGATCGTCGGATAGTCGACTTCGGGAAGCGCCGAGAGCGGCAGCAGCCGGTAGGCGATCGCGCCGACGAGCAGGATCGCGGCCATCAAGAGCGACGTCGCCACCGGCCGCAGGATGAAAAGCCGCGACGGGTTCATGCGCCCTCTTTGCGGCGCCGCTTGCCCTCGCCTTTCGCCGGCGCCTTGCCCTCGCCGGGCGCCGCGCTGGCCGCGCGATCGGGAATCTCCACTTTCGCGCCGTCGCGCAGACGGTCGCTGCCTTCCACCACCACCCGCTCGCCAGGCGCAAGGCCGGATTCGACCGACAAGCCGTCGCCCTCGGCGATGCCGACGCTCACCTTGCGCAGCTCGACCGTCCTGTCCTGCTTGATGACATAGACGAAAGTCCCCTGGCCGCCGCGCACGACGGCGGCGTTCGGAACGAGCGTCGCCCCGCGCCGGGTATCGAGCAGCATGCGCACGTTCACGAACTGGTTGGGAAAGAGGCTCGTATCCTCGTTCGGGAACTGCGCCTTGAGCTTGACCGTTCCAGTCGAGGGATCGATCTGGTTGTCCACCGTGAGCAGCGCGCCGGTCGCGAGCTTCGCTTTCTGCTCGCGGTCGTAGGCCTCGACCGGGAGCCGCTCGCCCGAGCGCAGCCGCTTCAGCACGCCGGGCAGATTGTCCTGCGGGATGGTGAACACCACCGTGATCGGCTGCAGCTGCGTGATGACGACGAGGCCGTTCGCGTCGCCCGCGCGCACGACGTTGCCCGGGTCGACCAGGCGCAGGCCCAGCCTCCCGCTGATCGGCGCGGCGATGCGCGAATAGGTCAGCTGCAGCTTCGCGTTGTCGATCTGCCCCTGGTCGATCTTGACCGTGCCTTCGTATTGGCGCACCAGCGCGTCCTGCGTGTCCACCTGCTGCTTGGCGATCGAATCCTGCGTATACAGCGTGCGATAGCGCTCCAGGTCGATGCGGGCGTTGGCGAGCAGCGCCTGGTCGCGCGCCATCTGGCCCTCGAACTGGGCGAGCTGCGCCTGGTAGGGACGCGGGTCGATCTGGGCGAGGAGGTCGCCCTCCTTCACCACCTGTCCCTCTTTGAACGAGACCTTCACCAGCTCGCCGTCCACCCGGCTGCGCACGGTCACCGTCTTGAGCGGCGTTACGGTACCGAGGCCGCTCAGGTAAATGTTGACGTCGCCGGTCCGCGCCACCGCGGCGACGACGGGGGTCGGGCGCGTGGGATCGATACCGCGCCGGCCCACGGGCCGCTGCTGGGCGTCGCTGGGCGCGAGGAAAAAGACCGCCGCTCCCGCGGCCGCCAGCAGCAGCACCAGGATCACGACCCACACGCCGCGCAGCGAGCGGCGTTTCTCGGTCATCAGATGGCTCTCGATTTTCATTTGGACCGCCCGCTTCCGGCCCGCTCCCTACCCGAGCCTCGCGCCGATTACAGCAGAGAAATGTAACTCCCCCATTTCGCAAGACAACTATTTGCAACAAGATGTTACCGCGCCCTGATCCGGCGCGCCGGTAGAATGCCATCCATGCCCGTCCGGCAAATCATCGAAGGCGGCCGCGTCCCGGTCAAGGTTTTCACCGACGAGCTCGAGCCCCACGCGCGCGCGCAGCTCGCGAACGTGTCGCAGCTGCCGATCGTGTTCGCCCACGTCGCGGCCATGCCCGACGTGCATGCGGGCATAGGCGCGACCGTGGGCTCGGTGATTCCCACACGGCGCGCGATCATCCCCGCCGCGGTGGGCGTGGATATCGGCTGCGGCATGAACGCCGTGCGGCTTTCCCTCAGCGCGGGGCAGCTTCCCGACAGTCTCGCTCGCGTGCGCACGGCGATCGAGCGTGCCGTGCCTGTCGGGTTCGACGAACACGGCGAGTCCGACGCGCGCCGCGACGCCTGTGCACCTCTGAAACGGCGCCTCGAAGGAGTGGTGCGCAAGCATCCGAAGATCGCCAAGATGCAGCGCGATCACGAGAAGAAATGGGTGCGGCAAATGGGCTCGCTGGGTGGAGGCAACCACTTCATCGAACTTTGTCTCGACGAGAGCGAGCACCTGTGGGTGATGCTGCATTCGGGCAGCCGGGGTATCGGCAACTGCATCGGCCAGTATTTCATCGCTCAAGCGCGCGAAGCGATGATGAAGACGGACGTGCACCTCCCCGATCGCGACCTCGCCTGGCTAGCCGAAGGCTCGAAACCCTTCGACGACTACGTCGAGGCGGTCGGCTGGGCGCAGGACTATGCGTTTGCCAACCGGAGCGAAATGCTGGAGCTGATCCTCGAGACACTTCGCCGCCACCTTCCGGCGTTCGAAGTCACCGGCGAGGCGATCAACTGCCATCACAACTACGTGCAGGAGGAAGAGCACTTCGGCGAGCGCGTTTACGTGACCCGCAAGGGCGCGATCAGCGCGCGCGAGGGCGAGCTCGGCATCATCCCCGGAAGCATGGGCGCGCGCTCCTACATCGTGCGCGGCAAGGGCAACCCCGAGTCGTTCTTCTCCTGCGCCCACGGGGCCGGGCGCCGCATGAGCAGGAGCGAAGCGAAGCGCCGCTTCTCGCGCGCGGATCTCGTGGAGCAAACGCAAGGCGTCGAATGCCGCAAGGACAAGGGCGTGGTCGACGAGATTCCCGGCGCCTATAAGGACATCGACCGGGTCATGGCCGACCAGACCGATCTCGTCGATGTCGTGCACACGCTGAAGCAAGTGGTGTGCATCAAAGGCTGATTCGATGCCCCGCGAAGATGCGGCTCAGCCGGAATTCTGGGAAAGGCGCTTTCGCGAGAATTTCACGCCTTGGGATGCAGGGCGTGTCCCGGAGGCGCTCGAAAAATTCCTCAGGACCGAGGCGCGCGGACAGCGGGCGCTGATTCCGGGCTGCGGCTCGGGAGACGAGGTGCGTGCCTTCGCTGAGGCGGGATTCGAAACGCTCGCGATCGACTTCGCGCCCGCGGCGGTGGAACGTGCACGACGGACCCTAGGGCCGCTCGCGCACCTCGTTCGTCTCGCGGATTTCTTTGAATTCGATTTCACCCGGCCGTTCGATCTCGTGTACGAGCGCGCCTTCCTGTGCTCTCTTCCGCGGCCGTTGCGGCCGCGCTACGTGCAACGCGTGATCGAGCTCCTCGGGCCGCAGCGCAGGGTCGTCGGATTTTTCTTCTTCGAGGACGGCGAGCGCGGCCCGCCATTTGGACTGCGGGACGGAGAACTGGAAACCTTGCTCGGGAGGCATTTCGACAGGACGGTCAATGCCCCGGTGAGCGACTCGATTCCGATCTTCGCAGGAAAGGAGCGCTGGCAGGTCTGGGTTAGAAGTACTTCGCCATCAGCTTGAAGTCGACGTTGCCGCCGGAGAGGATCACGCCGACGCGCTTGCCGGCAACCGGCAGGCCGCGCTTAAAAAGGCCCGCAGCGCCGAGTGCCCCGGTCGGCTCGACGATGATCTTCATGCGCTCCCACAGGTAGAGCACGGCCTTGACGAGCTCCGCGTCGCTCACCGTCACCATGTCGCTCACGTAGCGCAGCACCAGCGGAAAGGTCAGCCGCCCGAGCGAGTGGGTGCGCGCGCCGTCGGCGATGGTGTCCGGGTTGTGGCAGCTCTGCAGCGTCTTCGTCTTGAACGAGCGCGTGGCGTCGTCGCCCGCCTGGGGCTCCACGCCGATCACCTTGCAGCCGGGCGAAAGATGCGACGCGGCGACCGCGCAGCCCGAGATCAGCCCACCGCCGCTCACCGGCACGAAGAGAAAGTCGAGCGGCCCCACTTCCTCGATCAGCTCTTTTGCCGCCGTGCCCTGCCCCGCGATCACGTGCTGATGATCGAAAGGCGGGATCACGGGAAGCTCGCGCTCGCGCGCGACGCGCTCGGCGACCTCCTCGCGCACTTCCTTGTGCTTGTCGTAGAGCACCACCTCGGCGCCATACCCGCGGGTCGCGTCGAGCTTCACCGCCGGCGCGTCCGCCGGCATCACGATCGTGACGCGGACGCCGAGGAGCTTTCCTGCGAGAGCCACCGCCTGCGCGTGGTTGCCGGACGAGTAGGCGAGAACGCCCCGCTTGCGTTCATCGGGAGCCAGCCGCGACATCGCGTTGTAGGCGCCGCGAAACTTGAACGCACCCATGCGCTGGAAGTTCTCGCACTTGAAAAAGACCCGCGCGCCGGTGCGTTCGTCCACCGCGTGCGAGGTCATCACCGGCGTTCGGTGCGCGTGGCCGGCGAGCCGCTCGGCGGCGGAGACGACGTCGGCGTAGCTTACTGCGAGACCGGTTTTGTCGGGGGCGTTCATCGGGGCGAATTTGGAGGATTCAGCCCGGAATTCTACGCCGGCCTCATCTCTTGGGCGTAGCCGGGCGACCGCTGGTGCGCTTCTTCAACGCGCCTTTGCCGGCCGGAAGCGAAGCGGCGTACTCCGTGGCCTCGCGGAGCCACTTCGCCAGCGCCGCGCCGGTCTTGACGCCGGGTGAACTCACGTAGACGAAGCCGGAGAGCGGCTTTCCTGTGAAATCCATCGGCCGCACGTGCGGCCGGGCGAGGGCTGCGCCCCGCCAGAGCGCCCCGCACGCGTTCGGCCAGTTTTTCGTCGTAAGGCACGGATCTTTTTTCACCAGGGGAGCCGAAAATCCTCAATCAAAAACCGCGTGGCAGCGCCGAAAAAACGCCTTTGTACACGGCCCACGCCCCGAAGCCGACCATCGGCAGGAAAGTCAAAATCATTCCCAACGCCCGCGGATTTCCCCAGCCCACGGCAATCAGGGTAGCCGCATGCATGACCCGACCGATCAAAAGACACGACCCGCCGGCCCACAACGCCCAATGAGGTATCCCGGTAATTTCCGCGGCGGCCATGGCGAGGAGCACGATCGGCACCGTTTCCGTGAAATTGCCGTGAGCACGCATGCGCCGCAGCAGGGTTTGATCGCCCCCGTCGAAGAATTGGATGCCGGTTTGAACGCGCCGGTATCCGACCATGACGGTCAGCGGCACCTGGATGAGCGCGAACAAGCCTACGAAGAACACGGTGACGGGAATCGATACGGACATTGACTCCTCCCTGGTATTGACGTCGATGAGTCGTCCGCGGGCCCGCGGACGGACGACCGCATCATACGATCTTCGCGCCCTCCGGCGGCCGGGGCTCACCGACGGTCTGGTAGAACCACACCTCGTATCCGAATGGGTCCATGACCTTGAAGGTTCTGTCGCCCCACCACTGCATGGTCAGCGTGTCCGTGATTTTCACGCCCTTCTTCTTTAGTTTCTCGTGGTACGCCGCGACGTCGGCGACTTCCAGGTAGATCTCCACCGGCTGCTTCACGCTGCCTGCCTTTGTCAGAGGCAGGTTGTCGTGAGGTCGCGCAAACATGAGCCGTGCGCCGTTTAGGACGACGGTGACGAAGTCGAGCTGACCGTCCTTCCCCAGAACACCCATGACGTGATCGAAGCCCAGCGTGTCCACGAAGAAATTCCGGGCCTTGTCCGCCGATTCCACCGTGATGATCGGCATGACCTGCTTTGCGCTTGCTTTGCTCATCGGTGTCTCCTTCCTGGGTGATGCCACGGTTGACATCGTAGGTTCCATCGCCGACACTTTTCAACTACTGCTTGGAGTAGAAAACCTTTTGACGCGGCTACCAGATTACGCGGTGCTGGAAGAGGTCGGGCTGACGCTCTACGAGCGAAAAGCGCTGATCGCACTCATGGTTTTCGGCGTGGCCGACGCGGCGGCGCTGTGCCGCGAAGGCGGCGTGCCCACCTCGAAAATCTACCTGGCGATGGAGAAGCTCGCCGGGTTGGGCCTCGCCCAGATCCAGCCGACGCGCCCCAAGCTCTTCGCCGCCCTTCCGCCCGACGCGGTGGCCGACCGCGTGGTCGAGATCGCGCGCGAGCGGGCGGAGCGCTTCGCCACCCGCGCGCCGGATCTTCGCGAGCTGCTGATGTCTCTTCCCGGGCGCGTGCGCGGCAAGCAGACCTTCGTCGATCTCGCGTTCGGCGCCGAGAGCCACGTCAAGCGCCACCTTGTGCACCTCGCCGCCGCGCGCGAGCGCATTCTGTCCTACATGGAGCGCGGCGACCTCCAGTCGATCGAGGACGCCGCCGCCGGAGGGTTTCCGATCCTGCCGCGAATCGCGCGCAACGCGGCCGAGAAGAAAGTGCGCCACCAGGTCGTTTTCGGTTTTTCCTACCAGAACGCGCAACGGCTCGTCGACTTTTTGCGCGATCACCGGACCGAGATCCGCCACCTAACCGGCGTGCGCTATTCGGGCGAGCTCGGCCACCCGTTCCACGTCGTGGACGAGGAGGTCGTTGTGCTGCCGCTCGATCATCCCTTCGTCCACGGAGGGCGGTTCGCGTCGCTCCTGATCCGCGACGCGGAGCTTGCGCGCGATCTCACCCAAGGCTTCGAGGAGCTGTGGCGCAAGGCGATGCGCAACCTGCAGGAAATCAATTTTGACCCCCGGCGGCCCCAGGAATAGTCGCGGACCTCCTGATGTACGCGGCGCTTTTCAGCGGGTCCGCGCGCTCTTCTCCACATAGCGCCTCAACGATTCGAAGGCCTCGCCGATTCCTTTATTGAGGATGCGGCGCATCACGAGGAGGTCCATTAGCACACCCAGCGGCCCGAACTTGATGTTGTAATCCAAGTCCTGGTTTATGCGCGTCGCGTTGCCGTCGCTCTCTAGCTCGGTTCTCCACTTCATGAAGGCGATCGGCCACTCGCTCGCCGCGACTTCCAGGCCGATGACGTGAGGCGGACTCCATTCCCAGACGCGCTCCTCGACCCAGCCCTTCGGCTTCAGCTCGCAGCGGCGCATCGCGCCGACTCCTTCGCGCCGGTCCGAAAGGAAGCGCGCCGAAGCGACCATGGGGTTGTAATGCTGAACCTCCGTGAGGACCGAGACCGCCTTCCATACGGCCTCGATCGGCGCTTCGATGCGAATCTGGTGGCGCAGAGTGGTCATCTCTTTCCTCCCTTTACGAATCGGTACGCTTCCTCGGCGAGGCCGGTCCAGGGCGGACTTTCTCCGGACACGGCCACCCATTCCTTCGACGGCCTGCCGTGGCCCGGATCGAAGTGCTCGCCCTTGCCCGAAGCGACGATGATGTCAACGCGCTCCCCGGGAAGCTTCGCGACGAATTTCCCCTTGTAGAAGATCGCGAACACCTTGCTTTTCACTTTGAGACCGACCGAGCCGAACATTCTGGTTTGGCTCACCTGGCGATCCCCCGCGAACGCCTCGATCACCCGCGCGAAGCGCGGGTCGACGGCGCCGGGAATCGTATTCAGGTTCTTCGTTTTCACGCTCTGCTTCATCTGTTTCTCCTCGGGGCCGCTCAAGACATCTCGAGCTTCGGATCGACATGATCCCAAGGCTGGGCACTCGCCGAATACGCGAGCTTCTCGGGCTTGAACCGGTCGGGGTTGTCTAGGCTCGCGGCGTGGATAAATCGCATCTGCGGATACCCGGAGCTCTTGTTCACGATCGGATTACCGCACGTCGGACAGAAGCCGCGGCTGATGGTATTACCGCTGTCCGCTTTTTGATCGTGGAAACTGAGCTTGCCCCGGACCGAGAGCGCCTCGGCCGCCACCGCAAGAAGCGACGCGTGCCCCGTGCCGGTCGAGCGTTGGCACTGCCGGCACTGGCAGTGAAACGAAAACCGCGGCTCGGCCGAGGATTCGTAGTGCACCGCACCGCACGCACACCCGCCCTGAAACCGGATCGACATGATTCTCTCCGTATCGCGCCGTAATACTTGTTTTTTGCAAGCGACACGGGCTACTTTAAATCAGTCACTTTACATTTGCAAGTCATTAGGCCGGGTGGTACCGTGTGCCCATGAAGCAACGTAAACCGACCTCACGTGCCCGCACCCCCCGCTCCCCCTGCCCCATCGCCAACACCCTGGACATTCTGGGCGACAAGTGGACGCTGCTCGTGGTGCGCGACCTGCTTTTCCTGGGCAAGCGCCTGTACGGGGAATTCATGCAGTCGGGCGAGGGCATTCCCACCAACATCCTGGCTGATCGGCTGAAACGGTTGGAAGAAACCGGCCTGGTGACGAAGGAGCCCTACCAGAGCAATCCGGTGCGTCACCAATACCGCTTGACCCGGAAGGGCACCGAGCTTTTCCCAGTGCTGAGGGAGATCATTCGCTGGGCCAACAAGCACATTCCGGGGACGACCGTCCCGCCCGCGAGTTACTTGGAGAAGCTCGAGCAGCGATTCGCCGCGGCACCGCGGAAGAAACGGACGGCTTGACATATCGGTTAGCCATGACTTACAGTAAGCCATGGCTTACGCAGAAGTACTCACAGCATTAGCAGATCCAACCCGCCGGCACATATTCGAGGCTTTGCGCAAGCAGCCCAAAACCGTGGGTGAGCTGGCGGAAGGCGAGGCGGTGAGCAGGCCTGCCGTGTCGCAGCACCTGAGGGTGCTCGAGTCCGCGAGCTTGGTCAGCGTCGAGCCACAAGGTAATCGTCGCTTGTATTCGATCAAGCGCGATGGCTTGGATGATCTGCGGCGGTATCTGGAGAGTTTCTGGTCGGATGCCTTGTCTGCTTACGGCGCCGAAATCGCGCGACGCGTGAAAAAGAAATAAGAGAGCGAGGAGAAATAGTGTCGGCCAGACCCACGCGCCGGCAAACCTTTGAAAACACACATCACCAAGGAGAGAAAAATGAAAAAGTTTGTGTATCTACATTTCGGATTTGTAAAACCCACCCCGGAAATCATGCAGGCCTGGGGGGCCTGGTTTAAATCGATCTCCGACAAGATAGTCGACCAGGGTGGGCATTTCAGCAATGGTCGAGAAATATCGAAAAGCGGAACCAGGCCCCTGCCAATGAATATGGAATCCATTACGGGTTACACGGTCATCGAGGCGGAGAGTCTCGATGAGGCGGAGAAACTTGCCCAAAAGAACCCGTTTATAGCGAGCATTCGAGTCTACGAAGTGATGTCGAAGTAGACCCGTTTATTTCTCGGAGGATGCAATGAACGATGAGACCGTTGGTCGTGTTCACTGGAGTTTCTGGGCAATCGGCGCCGTCGCGCTGGTCTGGAATGTCATGGGCGTCATAAATTTCTTCATGCAGATGAATGCGGACGCGCTCGCCTCGTTTCCCGAGTCGCATCGCGCGATCGTCGTAGGCCGACCCGCGTGGGCCACCGGAGCTTTTGCGATAGCCGTTTTCGGCGGCGCGCTCGGTTGCCTTCTGCTTCTGCTCAGGAAGCCGGCTGCGTACTATTTGTTTATCGCGTCGCTACTTGGCGTGATCGTGCAGCTGATCCATACCCTCGGCATTGCCAGGCTGGCAATCGACTTCAGTCCCCTCGAGATCTTGATGATTATTCTGATGCCGCTGGTGGTGGCGGCGTTTTTGATCTGGTATTCGAAGTGGGCCGAGAGCAAGGCTTGGATCAGCTAGGAACACCTGGTCGCATAGGACTACATCATGCTCGATCCGATCGTCAAAACAATCGAAGTCCCCTGCAGTCAGGAAAAGGCGTTCAGGGTGTTTGTGAACGAAATGGCCAGTTGGTGGCCGCTGCATAAGCGCTCGGTATCGATGCTTAGCGGCAAGCCCGCCAAGTCGTTGCGCATCGAGCCGAAGCAGGGCGGCAAGATCGTGGAGATCGGCCACGATGGCACGGAGCACCTGTGGGGCACGATCAGGTCGTACGATCCGAACGACTCGGTCAGAATGGACTTCCATATCGGAATGCCGGCAGAATCTGCAAGCCTCGTTGAAGTGCGGTTTACGGCACTTGGACGCGAGCGAACGCGAGTCGAACTGACCCAGAGCAACTGGGAAGCGTTTGGTGATCTGGCCGAGAGGATGCGTGGTGGCTACGGTTCGGGTTGGGTCATTATTTTCGAGCAGGCATTCAAATCGGCTTGCGGCGGCTGAACTCTATTGCTTCAGCCACGGCGCGGCTTGAGCCAGCGCTCGAGCGGCTTTCGGCGCGCCCCGGCCGATTCGGTCAGCACGCAGGTGTCGGCGTCCGCGCGTCTGAGCCGCGCTTCGAAGCTCATCAGCTCGTCGCGGCGAAAGGCGTGTATTTCGACGCGCTCTCCCGCGCGGCGTTTGGCCAGGGCCGCGTCCAGCCCCGCCTGTCCGGGCCTCAAGCCCTCGACCGCGACGATCCGGTCGCCGGCGGCGATGCCAGCCTCCTGCGCAGCGCCGCCTTCGAGCACGTGGGTGACAACGGTGTCGTCGCCTTGCGCTCGCGCGCGAATGCCGAGCATCGCGAGCCCCGCAGCGTTTTTCGAGCGAGCCGGCCTGCCGCCCTTGTCCTCACCCGACTCGGCCGGACGCAATCCCATTTCCACGCCCTGCGTCGCGAGCAGTGCCTTCAGCGGCAGCTCGCGCGTCGAGCGCAGCCAGTCGTCGAAATAGCGCTCGAGCTTCAGACCCGTTGCCTCTTCGGCGAGGCGTTCGATGCCGTCTTCCTCAAGGCCGACTCCGGTGAGCCCGTTGCGCCGCCACAGCGCGCGCATCACGTCATCGAGCGATTTCCTCCCCCGGGTCTTGTCGCGAATGAGCAGGTCGAGGCACAAGGCGACGAGGCTCCCCTTGACGTAGTAGCTGACGGCTGCATTCGGCGAATTCTCGTCCTGACGGTAGTATTTGATCCAGGCGTCGAAGCTCGACTCGGCGACGCTCTGCACGGTCCGTCCCGGGGTACGTAGATAAGCGGTGATCGAGCGGCCGAGCAACTCCAGATAGTCGCTTTTTTCGATCAACCCGCAGCGTACCAAAGCGAGATCGTCGTAGTAGGACGTGATGCCCTCGAACGCCCAGAGGAGCGTCGTGTAATTCTCGCGGTCGAGATCGTAAGGGACGAACGCTGCGGGTTTGATGCGCTTCACGTTCCACGCGTGAAAATACTCGTGGCTTACGAGACCGAGGAAAGTGCGATAGCGCTCGCTCACCCCGGTCTCGCCTTCGGGAGGCAGATCGTCGCGCGAGCAAAGCAGAGCCGTCGAGTCGCGGTGTTCGAGTCCCCCGTAGCCCTCGCCGACCGCCGTGACGAGGAACACGAAGCGCCTCATGGGGGCAGGCTCGCCGAAGAAGCGGATGTGCCGCTCGCACAGGCGCTTCAGATCGCGGCGCAGCCTCACGAGGTCCGCGCGGTGACGGCCGGTGATAGCGATGTCGTGCGGAACGCCGCACGCGCGAAAGCTGGCCAGAGAAAACTCACCCATCTCCACCGGGTGGTCGATCAGCTCGTCGTAGTCTCCCGCGAGATAGACACCGAAGCCGTAGGGGCCTGCGCCTTTTCTCGGCATCGCGGTCGCGAGTCGCCAATTGCGGTAGCGAGCGCCTAAGGGCCGCAGGATCTCGAGCTCGCACGGTGCGCCTTCCTTTCCGAGAACACGCGGAAACACGCAGGCGCCGTTGAAAAATCCGTGGCCGGTGTCCAGATGCGCGCCGCGCGCCGACAGGTCCCACGCGTACACCTCGAGGCTCACCGTCAAGGATCCGTCGACGGGCTGGGCGCGCCAGCTGTGCTTGTCGAGTTTCTCCAGCGCGACCGCCCGCTTGCCGCTCGCAGCGCGGATGGCAACGACGTGACGCGCGAAATCCCGGATCATATAGCTGCCGGGGACCCACGCCGGCAGGGCGAACTGCTGACCCGAAGGATCGGGATCTTCGACCTTACAAGTGACGCGATAGAGGTGCGCTTCAGGCCGCACCGGAACGATCGTGTAGCGGGTCGGGGTCATATTCTCATCTGCGGCCGTGTGTACCGCGTTCTTCGCGCACCGGGTCCTTGAGCACGCTATCGGCTTCCTCGGCCTGGGCCTGCCGCTGCAGCCAGCTGGAAAATTCGGCCACCCCCGGCCGCGCAGACGACCCTCGCGGCAAGACCATGAAGAACGCGCGGGAGTCGGACGGCGAGCGCATGTAGCGCTTGCCGAACGGCAGGATCAGCTTCCCCAGCTTCACCCACTTGGCGACGAACCGGCTCCGCCCGAGCGCGATGCCCTGGCCATCGATCGCTGCCTGGATGAGTTGATCGTAGTGGGAGAAGCGCAGCGTGCCCGCGGGCTTCACGCCGTGCGTTTGCGTCAGCTCGAACCACACGTCCCAGCTGAGCCAAGGGTAACGCCGCTCGGGATCGTCGTAATGCAGCAACACCTGTCCGGAAAGGTCCTGGGGCGACGCGAGCGTCCTGCCGGCGAGCACCGACCGCGAGCACACGGGAAAGACCAGCTCGCCGAACAGCCGCACCGCGCCCGGGCCCGCGGCCTTGGGCGTGCAGTAGCGGATCGCCAGATCGATGCCTTCGCGCTCGAGATCCTGGATCTCGTTCGTCGCGGCAAGGCGCATGTCGATCCCGGGGTGGGCTCGCCGGAAATCGTTGAGCCGCGGGACGAGCCAGAGCGCCGCAAAGGACACCGTGGTCGTGACCGTGAGCATTCCGGCCGGACGGGCGCCGAGTTTCCCCGCGACATCGCGCAGCAGACGCAGCACTTCACCCGCGGTCTTGTAGAGCGTCTGGCCGTCCTCGGTGAGGCGCAGTTCGCGATGGTGCCGGCGGAACAACGCCACCCCGAGCTGGTCCTCGAGGGTCTTCACCTGCCGGCTGATCGCCGATTGGGTGACGAACAGCTCTTGTGCGGCCTTGGTGAAGCTCAGCTTGCGGGCCGCCGCCTCGAAGCCTTTCAGTAGGTCGAGCGAAGGCAGGTCGCGGGCGCGTTCAATCATTCCTATTTCTCATGCAAAACATACCAAAAGATCGTTTGCTACGGCTCTCCCTTGGAACAATAATCTCACTCGTCAATCGAGCGCGAGTCGCGCTGACGATCCAGCAAAGAAGAGCATGCGGACAGCGCATTATGAAAGGAAGGACCATGAACATCAAGTTTGCGGAGCATAGCCGGGTAGCGCGGTACGGGGTCGCTCTGGGTCTCCTGTCGTACGCCGTATGGCGCGGCCTCGTCTGGTTTTTCGTGCCGACGGATTTCGACCCGCGGCGCCTGCGCGGCTGGCGCGGACCGCAGTAATGGGAGATGCCCATGAACATCCGGTTTGATCGCGCCCAGCTCCACCTCGAACCCCGTGAGCTCATCCGTCTCTACGACCCCAGAGGAGCGCGGGTCGAGTGCGTTCGAGGAGCGCTGTGGATCACGCAGCACAGGGATCACGAGGATCACTTCCTCGCGGCGAACGACGTGCTCACTCTCGAACGCCCGGGGCTCGCGCTGATTCACGCGCAAGAGCGGAGCGAGGTCGTCCTGTCGGAACCGGCGCAGTCCCCACGCCTGCGACAAAGAATCGGACGCGCATTCGTCGCGGCTGCGCATGCGGTAGGCAGATGGTTCGCGCGCAATTTCGGTCCGGAATCCATCGACCGTACCCGTGGCCGGCCCCAGGGGCTTTGACGTCCAGCTCCTAGCGCTCGAGATCCGAAGGCTCGTCGATGTCGCGCACCACCCCGGGGTCGTCGACATCGAGCAACTTCATCAATTCGGGGTGCTGCTTGAGGAACTGGCGCGCACCATCGTCGCCGTGCAGGGAAGTAAGCTCCTCGTAGAAGCGCTGCGCGAAACCCACTGGATGCCCGCGCCTTCCCTGAAAAGACGGCGCCGCGATCGGCGCACCATCGTTTAGGGCTTTCGCGAGGGTCCGAATCGTCTCGGGACGGATGAAAGGCATGTCCGCCAAGCCCACGACCCAACCGTTGGCGTCCGAGGTAGCGCGCACGCCCGCGGCCAGGCTGGTTCCCATCCCCTCACCCGCATTCTTGCATACGACCGTGTTGCATCCGGCGTCGCGCAAGATCCTGGCGAGCCTTTGCGCGCGCGGCCTGACGACCGCGATCGATTCGGGCAGCGCGTCGAGCAGATGCTTCGCCGAAGCGAGCCCTATGGGCGTTCCGGCCTCGGGCGTACCCGCGGGCAAGGCCTGAAGCAGCTTGTTCGAGCCGAAGCGCTTGGAATAGCCCGCCGCCAGAAGAATGCCCCGGATACCGGCCGCCATGAACTCCCCCTCGAAGGAGAGGGAGGATAGCTAGTTTTGCGGAACCGTGCAGCCGGCCGAGATGTTCGCCTTCGGCGGCTCGATCGTTTCGGGGATCTGCACGCCGTGACGCACCGCAGTCATCTCGGCAAGGATGGCCACCGCGATTTCGGGTGGGGTCTTCGAGCCGATCTTCAGACCCACGGGCCCGCGCAGGCGAGCGATCTCGGACTGAGCGAGGTCGAAGTCGGCGAGGCGCTTCCTGCGCGCATCGTTGTTCTTCTGCGAGCCGAGAGCGCCGACGTAGAACGCCGGCGACTTGAGCGCTTCCAAGAGCGCCGCGTCGTCGAGCTTGGGATCATGCGTCACCGCGACCACCGCGCTGTGCGCGTCGAGATTCAGCGCGAGCACCACGTCGTCGGGATAGCCGCGGTTGATGGGAACTTCCTTGAAGTCCCAGCCGTCGGCGTATTCGCCGCGCGGATCGCACACGGTGACGTGATAGTCGAGCGCCTGAGCCATCTGCGCGAGGTAGCGGCTCACCTGCCCCGCGCCGATCAAGAGCAGTCGCCAACGCGGTCCGTGCACCGTCTTCAGCACCTTGCCGTCGAATTCGAGCAGGTCCGACCACTTGCCCGGCTCGATGCGCACCTTGCCTGTGTCCATGTCGAGGAAGCGCGCCGAAAGCTCGTGGCGTTCGATGACGGACAGCAGATCCTTGAGCTTCGATTCCGCAGTCACCGGCTCGAGCACGATCTGCAGCGTGCCGCCGCAAGGCAGCCCGAAGCGCGTCGCCTGCTCCTGGGTGACGCCGTAGGTCGTGACCTCCGGCTTCACCGCCGCGAGTGCCCGGCTCTTCACCTTGTCGATCAGATCGTCCTCCACGCACCCGCCGGAAACCGAGCCCATGACCTGGCCGTCGTCGCGGATGACCAGCATCGCTCCTCCCGGGCGCGGCGCCGAACCCCAGGTGTGCACGACCGTGCCCATGGCCCGACTCGGTCCATTTCAGTGCGCTTCGTACGACTTCCAGATCGACGCTGTCCACGGAGAGTCCTTATAGAGAAAACGCAATCGGGAAGATTGCTGAATGCTGTCAAACGATTATACGCGATAGCGTAGACCCCGCTTAAGGTTGGGTCAAGCGCGAGCGCATTCAAGCTCTTATTGATTGCCGCGCGAGCATGGTCTAGGATTTCCATCGATCCCGGAGCGTCAACTCCCCTGAAAAAAAGATCTGTCGAGGAGCCTTCTTCGCCGAAGAATTTGTCCGGACACCACCCAAGAAGAAGTCCAACCTACCCCAAAGGAGTCGAATCATGACCGTCAAGGTCTCCCTGACCGTCAACGGCAAACCGGCGAGCGCCGAAGTCGAAGAGCGCACGCTGCTCGTCAACTTTATCCGCGATACGCTTCGCTTGACCGGTACCCACGTCGGTTGCGACACCGCCCAGTGCGGCGCGTGCACCATCCACATGAACGGACGCGCGGTGAAGTCCTGCAACATGCTCGCGATGCAAGCCGAGGGTGCCGAACTCCTCACGATCGAAGGCATCGCCAAGGCGGACGGCACGCTGCACCCGATGCAGGAGGCCTTCCGCCAGCACCACGGCCTGCAATGCGGTTTCTGCACGCCCGGAATGGTCATGAGCGCGATCGATCTGGTGAAGAATTTCCCCAATCCCAGCGAGGAACTGATCCGCGAGCAGCTCGACGGCAATTTGTGCCGCTGCACCGGCTATCACAATATCGTCAAGGCGATCAAAGCCGCTTCGCAGACGATGAGGAGCTAGGTCATGGCGACCCCCTATATCGGCGCTTCGATCAAGCGCAAAGAGGACTACCGTTTTCTCACCGGCGCGGGCAACTACACCGACGACGTCGCGCTGCCGAGGCAGACCTATGCGCATTTCGTGCGCTCGCCCCACGCCCACGCGAAGATCAAATCGATCAAGAAGGACAAGGCGCAGAAGGCGCCCGGTGTCGTCGCCATCTTCACCGGCGACGACCTCGCCGTGGCCAAGATCAACGGCCTACCCTGCGGCTGGCTCATCACCGACGTCAACGGCCAACCCATGAAGGAGCCCCCACACCCCTGCCTCGCGCAGGGCAGGGCGCGCTACGTCGGCGACCACGTTGCCATCGTGATCGCGGAGTCCCACCAGCAGGCGCGCGACGCCGCGGAGCTGGTGAAAGTGGACTACGAGGAACTGCCCGCGGTGGTGCGCGCCGGCGAAGCCCGCAAAAAAGGCGCGCCGGTCGTGCACGACATCGCGCCGGACAACACCTGCTACGTCTGGGGTCTCGGCGACAAGGCGGCCGTCGAAAAGGCCTTTGCCGGCGCGGCGCACGTGACCACCCTGGAATTCCTCAACAACCGGCTCATCCCCAACGCCATCGAGCCGCGCGCCGCGAACGCAACCTATTCCCGCGCCGACGACAGCTACACGCTCTACGTCGCGAGCCAGAACCCGCACGTCGAGCGGCTGCTGATGACGGCCTTCGTGCTGGGACTCCCCGAGCACAAAGTGCGCGTGGTCGCACCCGATGTCGGCGGCGGTTTCGGCTCCAAGATCTATCTCTACGCCGAGGACGTGGTGTGCACCTGGGCGTCGAAGCAGGTCAACCGCCCGGTGAAATGGACTGCCGATCGCAGCGAATCCTTCGTTTCCGACGCGCACGGCCGCGATCATGTGACCAAGGCCGAGCTAGCGATGGACAGGGAAGGCAGATTCCTCGCCATGCGGGTCACCACCACGGCGAACATGGGGGCGTACCTCTCCACATTCGCCTCTTGCATTCCGACCATTCTCTACGCGACGCTGCTCGCCGGGCAATACACCACGCCGGTGATCTACGCCGAAGTCACCGCGGTGTTCACCAATACGGCGCCGGTCGACGCGTACCGCGGCGCGGGACGGCCCGAAGCAACCTACGTCGTCGAACGCTTGGTGGAAACCGCAGCGCGCGAAATGAAGATGAACCCGGCGGAGATCCGCCGGCGCAACTTCATCAAGAGTTTTCCGTACCAGACGCCGGTCGCGCTCCTGTACGATACGGGCAACTACGAGGCGACGCTCGCCGAGGCGCTGAGAATCGCCGATGTCGCCGGATTCCAGGGACGAAAGGCCGACGCGGCAAGACGCGGGAAGCTGCGCGGCCTGGGGTATTCCTGCTACATCGAAGCCTGCGGCATCGCGCCTTCGAACGTCGCCGGAGCGCTGGGCGCGCGCGCCGGCCTCTTCGAGGCCGGAGAGGTCCGCGTGCACCCCACGGGCAAGGTCACGGTGTTTACCGGTTCGCACTCCCACGGCCAGGGACACGAAACCACTTTCGGCCAGGTGGTGGCCGATCGCCTCGGGATTCCGATCGAGGACATCGATATCGTCCACGGCGACACGGGAAAGATCCTCTTCGGCATGGGCACTTATGGATCGCGCTCGATCGCCGTAGGCGGGACCGCCATCGTGAAGGCCGTGGACAAGATCGTCGCCAAAGGCAAGAAGATCGCGGCCCACCTCATGGAAGCCGCCGAAGCCGACATCGAGTTCAAGGACGGCGCATTCGTCGTAAAAGGCACGGACAAGAAGAAGGCCTTCGCCGAGGTTTCGCTCGCGGCCTACGTGCCGCACAATTATCCGCTCGACAAGCTGGAGCCCGGCCTGAACGAGAACGCCTTCTACGATCCGGCGAACTTCACTTTTCCCGCCGGCAGCCACATCTGCGAAGTCGAAGTGGATCCCG
>WNGC01000657.1_pt1 | contig 22474 bp, 23 predicted proteins | sample 5400051 | NCBI WGS metagenome assembly WNGC01 (sample SAMN13153368, study PRJNA577476) | soil metagenome | isolation source: 20 cm soil or saprolite under grassland replicate 2 | place: USA:California | collected 2016-06-15
ACGAAGGACCTGCAGGCTTACGGCTTTCTGCAGCTGCCGCTCTACCAGTTCGTGAATGGAGTTCAGCTCGTGGCCGACCGAGCCTTGGTCGTAGGACTCAGCACACGTTTTTGAGGAGCTTCGCCATGCAATTCCCGAACGAGAGCAAGGCATACCGCAAAGCGCGAAACGCCTTGCTGAAGGCCGAAATCGATTTGCGGCGGCAGGTCGAGAAGGTCGCCGCCCTGCGCCGCTCGCTGCCGGCCGGTGGCGAGGTGGCCGAGGACTATGCGTTCGACGGCGAGCGCGGCAAGGTCAGGCTGTCGCAGCTCTTCGAGCGCGGCGACACGCTGGTCGCCTACAGCTTCATGTACGGGCCGAAGATGCAAAGGGCCTGCCCGATGTGCACAGCGATGCTCGACGGCCTGAACGGCAACGCGCAGCACATCGGCCAGCGCACCAATCTCGTGGTGATCGCCAAGTCGCCCCTCGAGCGGATCCTCGCCTATGCGCGCGAGCGCGGCTGGTTGAACCTCAGGCTGCTGTCTTCGGCAGGAAACAACTACAACCGCGACTACCACGGCGAGACGGCGGACGGCTCGCAGATGCCGATGCTGAACGTGTTCGTGAAGAACGGCGGCATGCTGCGGCACTTCTTCGGTACCGAGCTGCTGTACGCCAGGGAGGAGAAGGGCCAGAACGCGCGCCACGTCGACCTGATCTGGCCGCTGTGGAACCTGCTCGACTTCACGCCCGAGGGGCGCGGCGCCGACTGGTATCCGAAACTCAGCTACTAGTAGCCGCGCTCGACGTCCACCACGTTGAGCAGCGGCCGGCCGCTGCGCAGCCGCTCGATGTTCTCGACGATCCTCGGCACCGCGGTGCGCGCATCGGTGAGCGCCGCCGCGTGCGGCGTGAGCGTTACCTTGGGATGCCGCCACAGCGCGTTGTCCGCCGGCAGCGGCTCGGGCTCGAACACGTCGAGGTAGGCGTGCGCCAGGTGCCCGGAGTCGAGCGCCGCGATGAGCTCGCCGGATCGCTTTCGGCCGCCGGCTCCAGCCGGCGACGTTGAAGCCGAGCGCGAGGAGCTTGCCCGCCGCGTCGCTGCCGAGCTCCCCCAGCCCGAGCAGCCCGACGGTGCGATCGGCGGCGAGGTATTGCCTGTGCCGGTGCCAGCGGCGCTCGTGCTGCTGCGCGCGATAGGCGTAATGCTGGCGATGCCAGTCGAGGACGTGCGCCAGCACGGTTTCCGACATCGCCGCCACCATGCCGGGGTCGACCAGCCGCGCGAGCGGCACCCCCTTCGGCAGCGCGGGGTCGGCCAGCAGCTTCTCCACGCCCATCCAGAGCGACTGGATGAGTTTCACGCCGCGCAGGTTCTCCAGCGTGCCGGGCGGCGGGGTCGCGACCAGAGCGACGTCGATGGGCGCTTCAGGCCGCAGCAGGATCCGGTCTCGCGGCAGCGCCCGCTCGAGGAGCGGAATCCAGTCCTCGGCCTTCTCGGTTTCGCTGGCGAAGAGGATGTTCACGCGCGCGACGATGGTAGCATTCACGCGCCGATGAGCGATGAAGCCGACGTTAAGGGGGGTCTGGAGATGAGCACCGAAAAGGAAATCCTCGCACTCGAGGACAGGCGCTGCGCGGCGATGACCGCGGGAGATCTCGCGTCGCTCGAGAAGCTGCTGCACGACGAGCTGCTTTACACGCACTCCTCGGGAGTGACGGACACGAAGGCGAGCTGGCTGCTGTCGATGAAGTCCGGCAAGACGCGCTACAAATCGGTGAAATGCAGCGGCCAGCAGGTGCGCGTCTTCGGCGACGTGGCGCTGGTGACCGGCAGAGTGCACATCGAGGCGGAGATCAACGGCCAGCCGAGGACGCTCAGGCTGATGTTCCTCAACGCCTGGGCGAAGACCCCGCAGGGATGGAAGTTCGTCGCCTGGCAGTCCGCGCCTCAGCCGGTGTGAGCGGGGATTTCAAGGGCCGCCGCGAGGACGACCGCCTTCTGACCGGCGGCGGCCGCTATACGGCAGACCAGAGCTTTCCCGGGCAGCTCCATGCATGCTTTGTGCGGTCGGATCGCGCGCATGCAGAAATTCTTTCACTGGCAAAAGAAAATGCATTGAAAAGTCCCGGCGTGGTAGCCGTTTTCACGGGCCAGGATACGGCGGAGTTCAAGACGCCGCCGCCGATGGTCAGGTTTCCGGGACGCAGCGGAGCCATGCTCAAGGTCCCGCACCGCGACATCCTCGCGCGCGGCCGCGTCCGCTACGTCGGCCAGGAAATAGCGCTCGTCGTCGCCACTTCGGCGCCGGCGGCGCAGGACGCTGCCGAGCGGCTCGACATCGAGTATCGCGAGCTGCCCACCGTGGTCGACGCGGAGGAAGCGCTTCGGGCCGGCGCGCCGCTCCTCCACGACGACATCCCGGGGAATCTTTGCTTCGACTACGAGTACGGGGATGAGAAGGCGGCGGAGGAGGCGTTCGCGCGCGCGGCGCACGCCGCCCGCCTGAAGCTCGAGTCGACGCGGGTCGCGGGCAACCCGATCGAGCCGAAGTCCTGCGTGGTCGCGTACGACGCTGCGACCGGCAGCTTCGACATTTATGCGCCGACGCAGGGCATGTCGATGATGCGGCCCAATCTGGCAATCATCACCGGCACGCCGCTCGACAGGATCCGCCTGCACCACGGCGACGTCGGCGGCGGCTTCGGCATCCGTTCGCAGGCCTACCCGGAATACTGCGCGCTGATGCTCGCCGCAAGATCGCTCGGCAAGCCGGTGAAATGGGTCGGCACCCGCTTCGAGACCCTGGTGAGCGATCATCACGGCCGCGGCATAACGCTGAACGGCGAGCTCGCCCTCGACCGCGACGGCAGGTTCCTCGCGCTGCGGGTGCGCTGGGTCTGCAACATGGGCGCCTACCTGTCGCAGCCCGGGCCGTTGATCAACAGCCTCAATCCTTCGTTGCATGCGATCAACGCGTATCGCATCCCCGCCCTCCATGGCCGCCACAGGCTCGCGCTCACCAACACGACGCCGACCACCGCCTACCGCGGCGCGGGGCGGCCGGGCGTTTCCTACCTGGTGGAGCGGCTGGTCGACGAGGCGGCGCGGCAGAGCGGCATCGACCGCATCGAACTGCGCAGGCGCAATCTGATTCCGAAGGCGGCGTTCCCCTATAAGACCCCGACCTCGACCTACGACAGCGGCGACCCGCCCGGCGAGCTCGAGGAGGCGCTCTTACGCTCGGAATGGGACTCCTTCGAAAAGCGGCGCGCGGCTGCCTTGAAAAGGGGGAGATTGCGCGGCATCGGCTGCGCCGTCTTCATCGAGCCCTCGGGCGGAGGCGCCATCACGAAAGAGGAGGCGGCGATCAAATTCGGCGCTTCGGGCGACGCTACGCTGTTCGCGCTCTCCGGCGCATCGGGACAGGGCCACGAAACGGTGTTTCCCGAGATCGTGGCCGAGATCTTCGGCATCGACCCCGGCAACATCGTCCTGCGCGCGAGCGACCCGGCCGGGCCGGCGTTGAGCGGCGGGGGCACGGTCGGCTCGCGCTCGACGGCATCGCACGGCGCAGCCCTCGCGGCGACCGCGCGCGAGGTGGTGAAGAAGGGCCTCGATCTCGCGGCGAGGCAGCTCGAAGTCGCCCGGGAAGATGTCGAATTTTCCGAGGGAAAATACCGCGTGAAGGGCACCGACCTGGCGATTTCGTTCGAGGAGATCGCCCGCCGCCACGCATCGAGCCTCGACACGCTGGGGAGCGTTCCGACCCCGATGACATTCCCGGGCGGCGCGCATGTCGCGGAGGTCGAGATCGACCCGGAAACCGGCACGGTAGAGGTACTGCGCTACGTCGCGGTCGACGACTGCGGCCGCGTCATCAACCACGTGCTCCTCGAGGGGCAGCTGCACGGCGGCATCCTGCAGGGCATCGGCCAGGCGCTCATCGAGCACTGCGTCTACGAATCCTCCAGCGGGCAGCTGCTCACCGGCTCGTTCATGGACTACGCCATGCCGCGCGCGCACATGCTCGGGGAGGTGAAGCTGTTCGACAAGTCGGTGCCGACGCCGGGCAACCCGCTCGGCGTCAAGGGCGCGGGCGAGGCCGGGACCGTCGGCGCGATCCCCACCATCGCCAACGCCGTGATCGACGCGCTGCGGCCGCTCGGCATCCGCCAGCTCGACTTTCCCTACTCGCCGGCGCGCGTCTGGGCGGCCATCCGCGAGGCGAAGAAATGAATACTCGCATCGACCTCTACAACCACGTGATGCCGCTGCGCTATCTCGAGATGCTCAAGCAGCACTCGAAGGACGCCGGCATCGTCAAGCGCATGTCTAACCTGCGCATGCTGTGGGACATCGAGGCTCGCGTCGCCATGCTGCGCGAGAAGTTTGCGGAAGTGCGCCAGGTGCTGACGCTCGGCCTGCCGCCGCCCGAGCTGCTCGGCGGGCCGGCGTTCTCGCCCGAGCTGGCGCGCATCGCCAACGACGGCATGGCCGAGATGTGCCGCAAGTGGCCGCGCGAGTTTCCGGCCTTCGTCGCCTCGCTGCCGATGAACAACGTGCCTGCTGCGCTGGAGGAAATGGACCGCGCCATCGGCCAGCTCGGGGCGCGCGGCATCCAGTTGTGCACGAGCGTCGCCGGGCGGCCGCTCGACGAGCCCGAGTTCCTCCCGGTATTCGAGCGCATCACTCGCCACCACGATGCTCCGATCTGGATGCACCCGGTGCGGCCGGCGACGCGCGCCGATTACGCCGACGAGCCGAAGTCGAAGTACGAGATCTGGCAGGTCCTGGGCTGGCCGTTCGAGACCAGCGTCGCCATGGCGCGCATCGTGTTTTCGGGGATGTTCGTGCGGCTGCCGAAGATGCGCATCATCACGCATCACTGCGGCGGCATGATTCCGTATTTCGCCGGCCGCGCCGAAACGCTTTGGGCCCAACTGGGTTCTCGAAGTGTGGATGGCGAGGAAGCTGAAGTCCTCAAGCGACTTCAAAAACCTCCAATTGAATATTTCAAGATGTTCTACGGCGACACGGTGCTCGGCGGCGCCGCGGCGCCGCTCGCCTGCGGCATCGCGTTCTTTGGCGCCGACCGCGTAGTGTTCGCGAGCGACTGCCCGTTCGATCCGGAGGGCGGGCCGATGTTCATCCGCGAGGGCATCCGCTCGGTCGAGGAGCTCGGCCTGCCGGAACGCGACAAGCGCAAGATCTACTTCGATAACGCGGTCAAGCTGCTGCGCATGGAAGGAAAGCTGTGAACCGATTTCTGCTGCCGGCCCTGGCGCTGATCTCATTCAACGCCGCTGCGCAACCCTATCCCAGCCGCCCCATCACGCTGGTGGTCCCCTACACGCCGGGAACCGGCATCGACATCATCGCGCGCACCGTCGGCCCGAAGCTGAGCGAGCGCTGGAAAGAGGCGGTGGTCGTCGACAACAAGCCCGGCGCGAGCGGCAACATCGGCGCCGCGGCGGTGGCCAAGGCCGCGCCCGACGGCTACACGCTGATGGTGACGGTGAATACCTTCACCATCACGCCTGCGCTGTACAAGTCGATTGCGTACGATCCGGTGAAGGACTTCGCGCCGGTGGGGCGCGTGGCCAACGGCAACGTCGCGCTGGTGGTGAACGCGGCGGCGCTGCCGGTCAGGAACCTGGAGGAGCTCAAGGCTGCCGCGCGCGAGCGCAAGCTGAGCTACTCGTCGCCGGGCAACGGCACGCCGCAGCATCTCGCGGTCGAGCTCCTGAAGCAGCGCCTCGGGATCGATATCCTGCACGTGCCTTACAAGGGAGCGGCTCAAGCGCTCACCGACTTGCTGGGCGGCCAAGTACAGCTCGCGGTCCTTCCGGTGCACACCGCGCTGCCGCATGCAAGGGCGGGCAAGCTCACGGTGATCGCGGTTTCCGGCGAGCGGCGCTCGGTGCTCGCGCCCGATTCGCCGAGCTTCGCGGAGCTCGGGCTCGCGAACCTCGACATCGACCTCTACTTCTGGATCGCGGGCCCGGCCGGCCTGCCGCGCGAGATCGTCCGGAAATGGAACCAGGAGATCGCGTCCATCCTCTCGGCGCCGGAGGTGCGCGAGACGCTCATGAAGCAGGGCATGGTGCCGGCGCCCGGCAGCCCCGAGGAGATCTCGGCGCAGATCCGCGCCGATGTCGAGCGCTGGAAGAAATTCATCGCCGAGACCGGGATCACCGCCGATTAGAGCCCGAGGACGCGCTCGGCGTTCCGGTGGAAGATCTTCTCCATCACCGCGTCGGGGTAGTCGAGCTCCTGCCACTCCTTGAGGAGGCGCGCGTACGGCAGGCTCGGGTAATCGCTGCCGAACATGATCTTGTCCTGCAGCCGCGCGCGGATGTCGACCTTGAGGCCCGGCGGAAAATATTTCGGCGCCCAGCCCGACATCTCCCAGTAGACGTTGCCCTTGTGCAGGGCGACGGCCGTGGTCTCGTCGACCCACGGCCAGCCGGGATGCGCCATCACGATCCTGAGATTGGGGAAGTCGGCCGCCAGCTCGTCGATCGACGAGGGGTGCGCATGGCGGAGCTTCGCGCCCATGCCGCCGGGGAGCCCGGCGCCCATGCCGGTGGTGCCGACGTCGATCATTACCGCCGCCTTCAGCTCGTCGATCACCTCGAACAGCGGGTAGTAGCGCCGGTCGTTCACGGCGAAGTGCTGCATGATCGGATGGAAATGAAAGCCGAGAAGGCCGAGCTCCCGAACAGCTTTTCTTGCTTGAGCCAAAGCAAGATCGCCTTTCGCCGGCTCGAGCGCGCCCCAGGCCTGGATGATGCGGTCGGGGTGCCGCTGCCACATCGCCTTCACATATTCATTGGTGACCGGCGGCGTGCCGAGGGTGCATTCCAAATCGAGCGCGACCAGCACGGCCTGCACGCCGGCGTCGGTGAAGTCCTTGATGACCTGGTCCTCGTCCTTGGCGGTCCAGCGGCGGTTCCAGTATTTCGCGAGCGCCTCGACATACGGCCCCTGGCAGGCGATCCACTCCTTCGTGCCGGGATAGCAGTGCAGGTCAATGATGCGCATTGCGGGCCGCCATCTCTGCCAGCGCTTTCTTGGAGACCTTGCCGAAGGTCGAGACCGGGAGCTCGTCGACGATCTCGAGGCGCTCGGGCAGCTTGAATTTCGCTATTTCTTTTTTCATCAAGAAATCCACGAGCTGGGGGAGATTTAAAGAGCGACCCTTCCTGAGCACCACACAGGCGCACATGCGCTCGCCCAGGCTCGGGTCCGGGACCGGCACGCAGGCGACGTTCTGCACTGCGGGGTGCGAGAGGATCAGGTTCTCGATCTCCTCGGCGCTGATTTTCTCGCCGCCGCGGTTGATGAGGTCTTTCCTGCGCCCCTCGACCACGTAGTTGCCCGAAGGGTGCCGGCGCATGAGGTCGCCCGAGCAGTAGAAGCCGTCACGCGTGAAGGCCCTGGCGTTGTATTCCGGCACGCCGTAGTAGCCGCGCAAGGTGTACGGGCCGCGGCAGGTCAGCTCGCCGACCTCGCCGGGCCCTACCTCGCGGCCTTCGTCGTCGACCAGGCGCACTTCGTCGTCGGGCGAGATCGGCCGGCCGCAGGTCTCGAGCATGACTTCAGACGGATCGTCGAGGCGCACGAAGAACAGCATTCCTTCCGACATGCCGAAATTTTCCTGCACGATCGCGCTCGGGATGAGTTCCTTCGTGCGCACGCGCACTTCGGGCTGCATGCGCTGGCCGCCGCTTTGAATGACTTTCAGACTCGATAAGTCGAATTTCCTGATCGACGGATCGTCGATGAGCCGGATGAGGAGCGCCGGCACGACCTTGATATGCGTCACCCGGTGTTTCTCAATCAGGGAAAACATCCGATCGGGCTTCGTCGTCGGCGAAAGCACGACCTTGCCGCCGTTGAAGAAATAGCCCTGGATCCCGGGACAGGCGAGCGGCAGGTTGTGCGCGATCGGCAGCGCGAGAAGCAGCACCGAGTCCCTGGTCACGCCGCACACCGGCGCCGCGGTCTTCGAGTTGTACGCATAGTCGTTGTGCGTGCGCGGGATCAGCTTCGGGATGCCGGTGGTGCCGCCCGAGAGCTGGAAGATGCACGGATCGGTCGGGTCGATCCTGATCTTTTGCAATTCGGCGACTGGTAGATGCGGCTTGCGCTCGATCAATCCGGATAGTTGATTCAATGAAATGCAAAGCCTGAGCGACGCGTTTTCCTGCTGGACGCGGCGGATCATCGGCTCGAACTCGAAATCGCCTTGGCGCTCGGGATAGACGCATGCCGCAGCGCCGGAGATGTTTACGAACTGGCTGATTTCGGCATAGCGGTGCGTAACCAGCGCCGCGATCGGGATCGCGCCGATCTTCTGCAGCGCAAAGTAGAGCAGCACGAACTCGGCGACGTTCGGCAGCGTCGGCACCACGCGGTCGAGCGGCCTGAGGCCGAGCTCGAGCAGGTTGAGCGCGAGGTTGTCGGTCAGCCGGTCGATTTCGCCGTAGGTGTACTCGCGGTTTTGATCTACAAGAAAAATCGGCTGTTTGAAACGATCGAAAACGGCGGCAAATTCCTCGGCAAGCGACCTGTCCTGCCAGTAGCCCTTCTCGCGATAGCGCCGCGCGAAATCCGGCGGAAAGGGAACCACGCCTTCGAGCATCTAGGTAGAGCTCGTGTAGCCGCCGTCGATGACCATTACTTCGCCCGTGACGAAGCGGTTCGACTCGATCAGGTTCAGCATCGTCTCGGCGACGTCGTCGGCGGTGACGACGCGCTTGAGCGGCGTGGCCCTGGCGCGCTTGCCCATCAGGTCCTCGTACTTGTCCTGCAGCATGCGCTTCATCCAGTCGCCTTCCATCCAGCCCGGCGCGACGGCGTTGACGCGGATCTCGGGGCCGAGATTCCAGGCGAGCGTCTTGGTCAGGTTCACCACCGCGGCCTTGCTCGCGGCGTAGGGCAGAGGCTGCGGGCCGGGACGCAGGCCGACTATGCTGGCGGTGTTGACGATGCAAGGGTGGTCCCCCTTGCGAAGCAATGGGAGTGAAGCTCTGGTTACTTGAAACAAGCCGCGCACGTTGACGGCGAACACCCGGTCCCATTCCTCGAGCGAGAGGCTGTCCAGGTCCTTCGCCTTCCAGGAGGCGGTGGTGCCGGCGTTGTTGATCAGCACGTCGAGCCGCCCAAAGGTTTTGTTTACCGAATCGAGCATCGAGCGCACGCCGGCTTCGTCGGAGACGTCGCATTTGGCGAGCAGCGCCTTCGCGCCGAGCTTTTCGGCTTCGCGCGCAGTCGCGCGCGCCGCCGTCTCGCTCGAGTTGTAGTTGATCGCCACGTCGTAGCCGGCGCGGGCCAGCGCCAGCACCGCGCTTTTGCCGATGCCGGTCGCTGCGCCGGTGACGAGAGCAACTTTTCTGGACGTCACGCTGGGCCTGCCTTACGATGGGACTGAACATGTTATGCGAAATGTGATCCTGGCGCTCTGCGCTGCCGTCGCGTTTAGCGCTGCGGCGCACGCCCAGCAGTGGCCCGCAAAGCCGGTCCGGGTGATCGTCAACGTGGCGCCGGGCGGCGTCGCCGATGTGACGATGCGCGTGCTCGGCGCGCGGCTTACCGAGACCATGGGCCAGGCGTTCGTCGTCGAGAACCGCCCCGGCGGCGACGGCTACATCGGCTTCGAAGCCGTAGCGCGCTCGGAGCCCGACGGCTACACGCTCGCCTACTCTCCCGGCAGCAGCATGATGATCGCGCCGCACATCGTGCGCCGGGCCGATCTCGATCCGCTGAAGCTGCTGACGCCGGTCGCCGCGACCGGGCGCGTCTCGCTCTACGTCCTCACGCATCCCAATGTGCCGGTCGCCAGTTTTGCCGAGTTCCTTTCCTATGCGCGCGCCAATCCCGGCAAGCTCAACTACGGCACGCCGGGCAACGGCACATCGCCGCATATCGCGACCGAAGTCTTCAGCCGCGAAGCCAAGGTGAAGATGAACCACGTGCCGTACAAGGGCGCCGGCCCGGCGCTGAAAGACCTGCTCGGCGGCGTCATCGACCTGACCTTCGACCCCGGCGTCGGCCTGGCGCAGGCGAAGGCGGGCAAGCTGCGCATGATCGCGGTGGCCGGCCCGCAGCGCCATCCCGAATTCCCCGACGTGCCGACGCTCGCCGAGAACGGCATCAGGGGCGTGGACGGCGGCCCGCATTTCGGCTTTTACGCGCCTAGCGGCACGCCGCGACCGGTGATCGAGCGGCTGAACCGGGAGGTAGTCAAGCTGGTGCAGGAGCCCGCGGTGCGCGAGCGTTTCAACGCGCTCGCGGTCGAAATGGCCGAGCCGATGAGCCCTGAAGCATTCACGGCCTACGTGCGGGCCGAGAGCGAGCGCTACGCGAAGCTGATACCTGAGCTCGGCATCGGCCAATGAAGGGCCTGAGCGGAGCCGAAACCCTCCTGCGGGTGCTGCGCGCGATGGGCGTCGAGCGCATCTTTGCCTCGCCCGGCTCGGACTGGGCGCCGCTCTGGGAGGCGCTTGCGAAGCTGCATTGGCCCGATGTTCCGGAATACCTTTCCACGCGCCATGAAGAGACCGCGGTTGGCATGGCCACGGGATACGCCAAGGCGAGCGGGAAGCTTCCGGCGGTCGTGCTGCACACCACGGTGGGCGCGCTTCACGCCACGATGGGCGTGCGCGCCGCGCTGCACGAGCGCATTCCGATGGTAGTGCTGGCCGGCGAATCGATCGGCTTTGCCGAGGGGACGCACTCGGTCATGGGACGCCAGTGGCTGCGGCTGCTTACCGACGTCGGCGGGCCGGCGCGCCTCATGGAGCACTGCGTGAAATGGAGCTTCGGCCTCAACATGAGCGCGATCCTGCCGCATACCGTGCAGCGCGCCTGCCAGCTGGCGATGGCGGCGCCGAAAGGGCCGGTCTTCGTCTCGGTGCCGACCGAGTTCCTGATGGAGGCGATGAGCGCCGATGCGCCCCCGGCCGTGCTCGCCGTTCCGCCATCAGCACAGCCGGCGGCGATCGAAGACCTGGCGCGCATGCTGAGCGAAGCCAGGAATCCGGTGATCGTCACCGAGGAGGTCGGCAGAAGCACTTCGGCGGTTCAATCCCTGGTTGCAGTCGCCGAGCTGCTGGGCGCGCCGGTGCTCGATGCGTGGCAGCCCTACTACGTCAATTTCCCCCGCGAGCATCCGCTCTACGGCGGCGTGGTCGCCGAGGACATGGGGGAGGCGCTGCGCGAGGCGGACCTGGTGTTTCTCGTCGAGGCGGTGGCGCCGTGGCATCCGCCGTCGGCGCTTCCCGCGCCGCGCGCGCGCGTCGCCGTCCTGGGCGAGGAACCGCTGCACTCCAACCTGCCCTTCTGGGGCTTTCGGACCGACCTGATCGTGGCGGGCGAGCTCGACGCTTCGCTTGCAGCGCTCGCCGAGCAGCTGAAAAAAGTAGTTCCTTCAAGCTCCCGCAAGGCGTCCATCGAGCGCTGGCGCGGCCGGCATGAAAAACGGCGCAACGAGCTGCGCGCGCAGGCCCGTGCGGCCGGCGAGAAGAACACGATCGATAACCGCTGGGTCGGGCACCAGCTGAACGAGCTCATGCCGCCCGACGCGATCTTCGTCGACGAGACGATCACCCATCGGCTGGACGTGGTGCGGCTGCTCGATCGCCTGCAGCCGGGAAGCTTCTTCGAGACCAGCTACGGCGGGCTCGGCATGGGGTTGGGGATGGCGCTCGGGATCAAGCACGCTCTCCCCGAGCGCACGGTGATCATGGCGATCGGCGACGGCGCGTTTCACTACAACCCGGTTCCCGCGTCGTTTGGCGCTTCGCAGGAGCACCGGCTGCCGCTCCTGGTCCTGCTGTTCGACAATGCGGGATACCTTTCCCAGAAAGGCGACGTCGTCAGGGAATACCCGAACGGCAACGCAGTGCGCACGAAGAAGTTTGCCGGCACCTCGATCGAACCGAAGCCCGACTACGTCGCGCTGGCGCGCGCTTTCGGCGGCCATGGCGAGAAAGTGGAGAAGCCCGGCGAGCTACGGCCTGCCTTGCTGAGAGGATTCCAGTCGGTTGCGAAAGGCCAGCTAGCCCTGGTGCACCTGGTTCTGGAGCCGGTTAACCCCTGACTTGGCGATAGCGGCGTTCAGGCGCGGCATCACCTGCTCGGCCATCAGCTGCATCGAGCGCCGGCCGAGCGCCGGGTCCACCCAGTCGTGGCAGGCGTAGTAAAGCGTGCCGAAATCGCCGGTCGTTTCGCGGAAGGCAAGGATCTGGTCGACGACGCTCCCCACCGTGCCGGCGAGCACCAGCTTCGGCGTCATCGTGTCGGCGGTGATGCTCGAGTCGGGCTCCGACTGGTCGAGCTTGAACAGGTTCGAGCGCCCGCCGAAGCCGACCAGCTTGCGGATCAGCTGCTTGAAATAGAAGTGGTACGGGCCTTCGGGGCCATGGCCGTAACGCTTCGCGACCTTGTCGTCGTCGGCAACGAAGATCGATTTCGCGACCCGCCAGTCCGAGGCTTGCGCTTCCTTTTGCACCGCCTTGCAGCCTTCCTGGTAACGCGGCCAATGGCTCGCCACCCATTGCGGCAGCAGGAAGTTCGCCGAGATCGGCTTCCAGCCGCGCTTCGCGGCCTCGGTCACGCCCTTGGAATGCGGCGCGACCGCCGTCACCACGATCGGCGGATGCGGCTTCTGATAAGGCTTGAGGATCGCGCCCTGTCCGATCTCCGGGATCTGCGTGTTCGCGGTCGTCACCGAGAAGAACTGCCCCGACAGGTTGTAAGGCGCGCTCCCGGCCCAGATGTCGAGCACCATGTTGATCGACTCGAGGAAGATCGCGTTGCGGTCCTTCTTGTAGTTGCCGAAGGCCTCGGCGTCCGACATCAGGCCGCCGGGACTGATGCCCATGATGAAGCGGCCCTTGAGCAGGTGGTCGATCATCGCCACCTGCGCCGCGACCTGCGCCGGGTGCGTGTTCGGCATGTTGATGGTGCCGCTGCCGAGCACGATGTTCTTCGTGTCGTGCGCAAGGCTGGCGAGGAACATCAGGCAAGAGGTGACGTTCTCGGCCAGGTCAGTGACGTGCTCGCCGACCAGCGCCTCGCAATAGCCGAGCCGGTCGGCAAGCAGGACCGCTTCGCGGTCTTCGGCGTAGGTCTCCGCGGGCTTCCGCTGCGGCGGGTGCAGCGGCATCATGAACATGCCGAGTTTCATGGGGCCGTACAATACAGGAACACATGGCGAAAATCATCGGCGGCATCGGCACCTCGCACGTGCCGACCATCGGCATCGCTTTCGACAAGGGCAGGCAGAACGACCCTGACTGGAAGCCGCTCTTCAGGGGCTACGAGCCGGTGGCGAAGTGGCTCGCCGAGCGCAAGCCCGACGTGCTGTTCTTCTGCTTCAACGATCACGCCACCACTTTTTTCTTCGACCACTACCCGACCTTCGCGCTGGGCGTGAGCGAGGAGTACCGCATCGCCGACGAAGGCCTCGGGCCGCGCCCGATTCCATCCCTGAAAGGGCATGCTCCTCTGGCGCGGCACATAGCCCGCTCGCTGGTGGACGACGAGTTCGACCTCACGATCTTCCAGGATCTGCCGCTCGATCACGGCTTGCATTCGCCGCTCACCATGATGTGGCCCACGAAGCCGGACTGGCCCGCGAAGGTCGTGCCGCTCGTGGTCAACGTTCTACAGCATCCGCTACCGACGCCTCGGCGCTGTTTTAAATTAGGACAGTTTTTGAGAAAAGCGATCGAGTCCTACCCCGAAGACCTCAAGGTCGCGATCGTGGGCACCGGCGGGCTTTCGCACCAGATGATCGGCGAGCGCGCCGGGTTCAACAATGAAAAATGGGACCTCGAGTTCCTCGAGCTGATCGACCGCGATCCCGAGCGGCTGGCGCGCATGCCGCTGGAGGATTACATGCGGCTCGGCGGCAACGAGGGCGCCGAGGTGATCATGTGGCTCATCATGCGCGGCGCGCTCGCGCCGGGCGCGCGCAAGATCCACCAGAGCTACTACCTGCCCATGACCACCGCGATGGCGGTGGCGCTTTTCGAATGACTCGAAAAACAGGGACAGACCCCATTTTTCTCAACCCCCCCGCATGAAGTACGTATTCGACCTGGAGACGAGCGCGCGGGCTTTGCGTCTGAACCGCTTCCTGCACAGCCTCACCGTTGCGTCCAAGCGCAAGCTCTTCCTCGAGCGCCCGGAGGAGGCGATGCAGGGATTGAGCGAGACGGAAAAGGACATGGTGCGGCGCCTGGACTGGAAGGCGCTGCAGGACTACGGCGCGAGCTTCTTCTGCCTGGAGAAGCTCGCACGCACCAAGGGCGTGTCGAACCCCGAGATGGTGGCCGCTTTCCGCGGCGAGGGGCTCGAGGAGTTTCTCAAGACCCGCCGGGTCCCGGGAGCGCGATGAAGCTGAAAACGCTGATGGGCGATCACGCCGTTACGCAGGCGTTCAAGCGCAATACGTCGCTTTTCGACTTCGCCGACGTGAAGGCTCCTGCCACGGCCTTCAAGCGCGTAGTGCGCGCGCTGGAGTTCGACGTCGCCGAGCTCGCCATCGTCACCTTTCTTCTCGCCAAGGCGCACGGCAAGCCGCTCAGGCTTCTGCCGGCGGTCGTGATGGCGAGATTCCAGCACCCGTATCTGGTCTACAACGCCGGGCGCGGGCCGTTGTCGCCCGGGGAACTGAATGGGAAAAGAGTCGGGCTGCGCTCCTACTCGGTGACGACCTCCGCATGGATCCGGGGCATCCTCGCCGACGATTTCGGCGTCGACCTCGGCCGGGTCCGATGGGTGACGTTCGAGGAGCCGCACGTCGCCGAGTTCCGCGATCCGCCGAACGTCGAGCGCGCACCGGCGGGGAAGGAAATTCTCGCCATGCTGCAGGCCGGCGAGCTAGATGCCGCGATCGTCGGCGCAATCCCGGATGACGCAGGATTCAAGCCGGTCATTGCCGACCCCGAGGCGGCGGCCAAGGCCTGGCGCAGGAAGCACGGCGCGATCCAGATCAACCACATGGTGGCGGTAAAAAGGGACGTGGAGAATGCCGACGAGGTCTACCGCCTGCTTCTCGAGAGCCGCAAAGCGGCGGGCAATCCCGAGATGAATCCCTTCGGCATCGAGGAGAACCGGCGCAACCTCGAAGTGGCCATCGACTGCGTGTACCGGCAGCGCATGATCCCCAGGCGCTTCACGGTGGAGGAGCTGTTTCAATGAAAGTATTTCTACTGGCGGTTCTTTTTCCGCTGCTGGCGTTGGCCCAGGACTTCCCGGCGAAACCGATCCGCCTGATCGTGCCCTTCGGCCCGGGCGGCGTCGCCGACATCACGGCGCGCTCGGTGGCGCCCGAGATCTCCAAGGCGCTGGGCCAGCCGCTGGTGATCGAGAACAAGCCGAGCGCCGGCGGCGTGGTCGCGGGCCAGGAAGCGGCGCGCGCCGCGCCCGACGGCTATACGCTCCTGCTCATCAACAACGGCACCGCCATCAGCAGGGCGCTGTTCAGATCGCTGCCGTACGAGCCGGAGAAGGACTTCGCGATGATCTCCACAGTCGGCTTCTTTCCGCTGGTGATCGTCGCCGATCCGAAGTCGCCGCTGAAGACGGTCAAGGACGTCATCGCCGCCGCCAGGGCGAAGCCCGGCACGATGAACGTCGCCACGATCGGCATCGGCAGCACCCAGCATCTCGCAGCCGAGCTGTTCAAGTCGAGCGCCGGCATCGACGTGCAGATCGTTCCCTACAAGGCGACCGGCGAGGTGGTCGCCGCGGCGAAGAGCGGCGACGCCGACCTGGTCTTCGAGATCCTGGCGCCCGCCATCTCGCACATCCGCTCTGGCAACCTGCGGGCGATCGCGGTCACGCCCGCGCAGCGCTTCCCGGGGCTCGCCGACGTGCCGACCGTGATCGAGGGCGGCGTGCCGGGGTACGACGTCACGTCCTGGAACGGCCTCGCGGCGCCGGCGAAGACGCCGCGCCCGATCGTCGAGCGCCTCCACCGGGCGGTGGTGAGTGCGCTGAGGTCGCCCGAAGTGCAGAAGCGCCTCGCCGAGCTCGGGGTCGAGGGCCGCGCCAGCACGCCCGAGCACCTAAGCGAGTTCTTCGTCAGCGAAGCGAAGCGCTGGAGCCGGGTGGTGGAGAGGGCAAAAATTCCAAAGCAGTAAATCCCGGCTCGCAGCTCCAGTCCGGCTCCATGCCGGCCAGCCACGCCCGCTCCCACGGGTGATCGAGCACCGCCTGGTACGCGGGGCGTTCCCTCCGCGCGCCGGCGTGAAATTCCGCCATATGCCGCGCCTCGGCGGCGTCGAGGCGAAAGCTGAAGCCGAACCCGACCTTGCCGTCGGTAGTCAGCGCGCGCGCCACCAGCACCTCTTCGCCGGAGGCGGTGCGCATCGAGTGCACGTGCATGAAAGCCAGGCCCATCACCGGCCCTTGCGCTTGCAGGCCTCCGCATCGCGCTGGCACGCCTCCTGGCAGGCCTGCGCCGCCGGAGCCTCTGTGCTGGTACGCCGGCAAATCTGCATGCAAGCAGTGAAGCTGCCGTCGCAAGTGGGCGCCTCGCCACCTCCGGTGACGCCTTTGTAAACGTAATAGCCTGCCACCACGGCGATGGCGATGACGACCAGCGCGCCGAACGCGCTCAAGCCCCGCTGATAAGATGCGTTCATGAGCCGGATTCTGCTGTGCCTCGCGCTTCTTGTCTGCTCCTTCGCGGCGCAGGCGCAGGAAACCTGGCCGGCGCGGCCGGTGAAGCTCATCGTGCCGTCTTCGCCCGGCGGCGGCACCGATGTCTATGCGCGGATTCTCGCGCAGGCGCTCGCCGAATCGCTGAAGCAGCAGTTCATCGTCGACAACCGCCCCGGCGCGAGCGGCAACATCGGCGCCGCGGCGGCCGCCAGGTCGGCAGCCGATGGCTACACGTTCCTCGTGTCGGCCAACCCGGCGCTCGCGGTCAACCCGAGCCTCTACAAGGAGCTGCCCTACAACGCGGAGCGCGATTTCACGCCGGTGACGCGCGGCGTCATGGCGCCGATGGCGCTGGTGGTGCATCCGTCCGTTCCGGCGAAAACGCTCGCCGAGCTGGTCGTGCTGGGCAAGACGGCCCCCGGAAAGCTTGCTTACGGCTCGGCAGGCACCGGCAGCCCGACCTTCCTCGGAGTCCGCATGCTGGAGGAGGGCACTGGCGCGAGGTTCACCCACGTGCCCTACAAGGGCGTCGGCGCGGCGTACGCAGACCTGCTCGGCGGGCAAGTCCAGTTCCTGTTTCCCGACGTCGCCTCGGCGATCTCGCACCTCAAGGCGGGCAAGCTGCGCGCCCTGGCAGTCACGCAATCGACCGCGCTTCTTCCCGGCACGCCGACTTTCGCCGAGGCGGGATTTCCGCTGGAGGTGATCACGTCGTTCAGCGTCGTGGCGCCCGCCGGCACGCCGGCGCCGATCGTGCAGCGCATCGCCGCCGAGATCGGCCGCGCCATGCGCTCCAGGCCGGTGGCGGAGAAGCTCGAGGCGCAGGTGCTGGTGCCGGTCTTCGACACGCCCGAGCAGTTCGCCGCCAGCCTCAAGAAGGAGCGCGACGGCTGGGCGGACTTCATCCGCCGCAACGGCATCCAGCCGGACCAGTAGCCGACTCAAGAGAGGAGAGCTGAAATGAAAGCAAAGTCCCCGGTAGATTACTTTGTTGCAGCATTGGCCATGGTGCTCGCCGGGTGCGCCGCCACGACCTTGCCACCGCAAGCGGCGCGCGCCGACTCTGCGAAGGCGCAGATCACCATCCTTTATGACGCTTTCGGCAAGTCTTCCGGCATGCAGAAGGACTGGGGCTATGCCGCGCTGATCGAGTACGGCGGCAAGCGCATCCTGTTCGACACCGGCAACAACGGCGACACCCTCGCGCAGAACGCGAAGGCGAAGGGCATCGATCTATCGAGGCTCGATTTCGTTGTCATGTCGCACCGGCACGGCGATCACATGGGCGGCGTAGCCTATCTCCTGAGCGTGAATCCCAGGGTGAAGATCTACGCGCCCAAGGAAGGCTTCGGCGTCTATGGCGCCGATCTGCCCGGCACTTTCTATCGCAAGGACGAATCGCTCCCGCCAGAGCAGCGCTACTATGATGGCAGACCGCCGGAAGTCATGCGGTTCGGCGCCGCCTGGCCGGGCGCCAACTTTCAGCTCGTCGACAAGAATATCGAGATCGCCCCCGGCATCCATCTCATCGCCCTGGTCTCCGACAGACCGGGCACGCTGGAACTACGCGAGCTGTCGCTTGCCATCAACACGGCCGAAGGCATGGTGATCATAGTGGGCTGCTCGCATCCCGGCATCGAAAAGATCGTGGAAGCCGCGACGAAGATCAACCCGCGCATTCATTTGGTCGCCGGCGGGTTTCATCTGGTAGTGTCCAAGGACGAAGAGATCGAGAAGATCGTTGCTGCTCTGCGCGACACGTACAAAGTGGCCTACGTCGCGCCCGGCCACTGCACCGGCGAGCCGACCTTTGCGGCACTCAAGAAGGCATTCGGTGAGCGTGATCTCTATGCCGGCCTGGGTACGACTTTGGCGCTCGGTGCCACGCCGCGCTCGATCGCCGAGGCCGATCGGAATATCCCCGCTACGATGGATGAGGACGATCTACAGAGCTATCGCGCGCTGCTCGGAAAGAGCGACGACCACGAATATAGCCTGCTCGCCCGCCGCGCAGATTGAAAACCGAGGTTAGCTGTATATGAGAAACGCATTGCCGGCGGTTGCAGTGGCTTTATTCTGCATTTCGCTTGCGCATGCGCAGACCGATGTACTAATCGAGATCGACAGGGGGCGAACGGAAGGAGTTTTTACAAAATCCCCTGTGTTCCAGCGGGCGATCCTGGCCAAGCCGGCCAAGCCTACCGACACGGCACTGTTGTATTTTCGGGGTTACCCGGGCATTGCAAGGATTCAATCCGTCGCGGACAAGCAGCGTAACCTGCAGCCTTTCATGAGAATGAATCAACAAATTTTCGCGGAAGAAGGCATTGCGCTGGTGATCATGGATTGCCCCACCGACCAGTGGGGCGCGCCCGGGCCCCGCCCGACCGGTTGCCTTGATAGCTATCGGTCGTCGAAAGAGCACGCTGACGATGTGAGAAGCGTCATCGCCAGGCTCAGGGACGAGCACGGTTTGTCAAAGATTTTCGTGATGGGACACAGCTTGGGAACGATCAGCTCGAGGTGGTTGGCAAAGAATCTAGGCAGCGAGATCAACGGCAGTATTCATTCCGCGTCGATGAACGGGCCAAATCGCCAAGGCCTTGCGAATTCGCTTTCTGGCTTTTCCTACGACAGCATCGCCGCTCCGGTTCTTCATGTTCATAACGAGAACGATGCCTGTCCGTACACGCCTTATTCGGTCGTGAAGGAATATGCTGGCGAGAACCTGGTGACGGTGCGCGGCGGCGTGCCCGGGGGCGATCCCTGTGGCGGCACCCACCTGCACTCCTTCCAGGGGCGTGAGGAGCTTGTCGTCAGAGCAATCATTTCCTGGATAAAGACAAGGAAGGTAGACCGGCTAATTGGGGAATGAAAGTATGGCGCGCTTCGGTCAACCATCGCAGCCGCGCGCTGGCTGGCGCGAACGTTAGGCATCCATGTCGAACGTGGTGCACATTTTCGTGGCTTCGAAAAGAGGTGCTCCAATGTCGGCAGCACAATCCGTGGAAGCGCTTATCGACGGCGGGCTGACCGGCGACCGGTATTCCGAAGCAAAGAACCGTCGATCTCCGGACTACCAGGTGACTTTCATCGAGCTCGAGAACATTGAAGCATTTACCCGGGCCACGGGCCTGCCACTGGCACCCGAGATGCCTCGCCGAAACATCGTCACAAGAGGAATCCGTCTGAACCGACTCTGCGGCAAACGCTTTACAGTTGGGGGTGCGCGATTTGAAGGCTTGGCGCTTTGTGAGCCGTGCGATCTTTTCGCAAAGAGGACGTACCGCCAGGTCTTGAGGTTCTTCGTTGGAAAGGGCGGCCTTCGAGCGAAGATTCTCCAGGGTGGAGTCATGCACGTCGGGGATTCAATTAGCGAGGATGCCTGACAGCCTACTTTTCGGCCAAGACACCAAGCCGGGAGGCAAACAGACTAACATCCGTCACGGCTCCGGACAATTTGCCAGGGCCCGCCAACCGAAAAGGACCAGCCGCATGACAGCCGCCAATGAACCTCGCTCCACCGATCGCCAACTCAAAACCTACAAAGGCAGCTGCTTTTGCGGCGCGGTCAAGTTCACGGTCACCGGTGAGCCCGCGGCAATGGGCTATTGCCACTGCGAGTCTTGTCGAAGCTGGTCGGCGGGGCCTGTCAACGCCTTTACTTTATGGAAACCCGAGGCGGTGCGCGTCACGCGCGGAGCAGACGACATCGGCACCTACAACAAGACGCCGAACAGTTATCGCAAATGGTGCAAAAAGTGCGGAGGCCACGTCTTCACCGAGCATCCCGGCATGGGACTTACCGACGTCTATGCTGCGGTGATTCCGGACTTTCCGTACCAGCCCGGGATCCATGTTCACTACCAGGAGGCGAGGCTGCGGATCAAGGACGGGTTGCCGAAGATGAAGGACGTCCCGAAGGAAATGGGCGGCTCGGGCGCCAGTGCAGCGGAATAACGATGCTGGAGCTCAGGCCGACCTGCGAGTCTGCCCCAACTGCGGAGGCGGGTTTGTCCCGAGGCCGGTCAGACCATCGAGAAATTGGAAAGGCGATAACTTCCTCGGCAAGGACCCGGCGAGCACAAAGGTAAAGCACAGACCGGTTGATCAGGCGGTCCATGCACAATTCTCGGCTTCGATCAGAAGCATCCCACCGGAAAAGAGGTAGCACAGCGCATGCCAAAGGCGCCTCTCCGCGTCCAAAGCTTCGCGATTTCCATCGACGGCTACGGCGCCGGGCCGATCCAGGATCTCCAGAATCCGCTCGGCCTCAGGGGCCCCGAGTTGATAGAGTGGTTCTTCCACACGCGCGTGTGGCGGAAGATGCACGGCCATGCCGATGGAGAGACGGGAGTCGACAACGGAATTGCCGAGCAAGGCTTTGCCGGAATCGGTGCCTGGATTCTCGGGCGCAACATGTTCGGTCCAGCCGCCGTATCACGTGCCGGTCTTCGTGCTCACGCATCACCCGCGGGCGCCGCTCAGGATGGCGGGAGGTACGGAGTTTCGCTTTGTCACCGAAGGCATTCACTCCGGGGAGCACGCGCGACCCACGTCTTTCTGCGCAAGCGCGCGTGATGCTTGTCCACGGCAAGTGCTATTACTATTAGTTCTTCACCGCTTAAGCAAATAGGAGGAGCGCATGAATACGAAACGGTGGCTGCTGGCGAGCGTGGCGGTGTTTGTCGCGATCGGCGTGCTGGAATTTCTCATCCACGGTGTACTCCTGTCAGATCTGTACAAGCAGACGGCTTCGGTGTGGCGGCCGGAAGCCGAGATGCGGCAGATGATGTGGATATTCTGGGTGGGATACCTGGTGTTTGCGCCGTTCTTCGCGCTGATCTACGTGAAGGGCTACGAGAAAGGCAAGCCTGGCCTGGGGCAGGGGTTTCGTTACGGCCTGTACGTGGGAGCCATGTTGTCCGTGATGACCGGCTTTGGCTGGTACGTGATTCTGCCGATCCCGCCCGTGCTCGCGTTCTATTGGTTCCTGGCGACTCTGGTGGAATTCATCGTGGTGGGCGTGGTGGCGGGTTTGGTTTACCGCGACTAGTTTTCGGTGTTCGGCACCACCGATCTCGCATTGTTCGTCGTATCGGGGCTGCTGCTGAACATCACGCCTGGGCCAGATACGCTGTACATCCTTGGCCGCACTGCGTCTCAAGGCCGGCGCGGCGGCATGCTGGCCGCGTTCGGCATCGCTGCCGGATTGCTCGTGCATACCTTTGCCGCCGCCGTCGGGCTGTCAGCGCTGCTTGCTGCCTCGGCTACGGCATTTACTCTGCTCAAGTGGGCGGGTGCGGCCTACCTGGTTTACGTCGGCGCGTCGCTCTTTTTTGCCCGCACGCCGAACCGGTCGCCGACGCCCGAGCTGCACGCCGCGGGGCTGCGCACGGTGTTCCTGCAGGGCTTCCTGACCAACGTCCTCAATCCGAAAGTAGCGCTCTTCTTCCTGGCATTCCTGCCGCAGTTCGTCGATCCCGGCGCGCCCAGCAATTGCCTGGTCGGCAGCGCGCGTGGCGGGCCGCTTCAGCGCATCGAGCCGCCTTGCGTTGTGGCTGAACCGCACGGTGGGCGCCCTGTTCGTGTACGTGGGTGTCAGGCTTGTGACGTCACACGCGAACTGAGCCGCGGCCCGAAAGATGTCGACATCCAGCATTTCTCATAAGCAGGTCCTGTTGATCGTCCTGACGCTGGCGGGCGGCCTCGCCGCGGACGTGTGGACGGATATCGCTGGACAGGCCGTCGTCAGCGTTGCCGTCTGGGCGGCGATGCTCTATTTGCTGGGCCGCGTGGAGCCTG
>WNGC01000518.1_pt1 | contig 22466 bp, 19 predicted proteins | sample 5400051 | NCBI WGS metagenome assembly WNGC01 (sample SAMN13153368, study PRJNA577476) | soil metagenome | isolation source: 20 cm soil or saprolite under grassland replicate 2 | place: USA:California | collected 2016-06-15
GATCCTGGCGTGGGGGTCGGCACAGTATCTAGGCCCTCCGACCCAGCAAGCGCTGTAAACTGCGCCGCGAGCTTGGGACCGACGCCTTTCTCCTCGTGCTTGAAGAAGACGTAGGCGTCGGTCCAGCTCGCGCCCAGCGCACGCAGCGTGCGCAGCCAGTCCCGGAGCTCATCCTCGGAGTAGCCTGCGTCGCGTAACCGCACGTAGCCGAAGTCGGCGGTCGTGACGAGCGGCGTCGTCCCTTCCTCTGTATGCGCGACGCACAGCGCCGTGTTGGTGCTGCGCAATACGTCATAGACGTCGTCTGACCACCACGATGCGTGACGGAACTCACACGCCGCGCGGACATCCGGCGGAAACTGAGTGAGTAGATCACTGAGTTTTGCGATGTCTTTTTTAAAATTCGGGGGTAATTGAAACAGCACCGCGCCCAGTTTGGCATGTAGCTTGCGAACCGTATCGAGAAACACGCGGAGTGGCTCGTCGATATTCACGAGGCGCGCGAAGTGAGTAATCCGTTGTGGCGCCTTGAGAACGAAGGTGAACTCCGCGGGGGTCGCCGCGTCCCACCCGGCGACCGTTTTGGCGTTGGGCATGCGATAAAAAGTGTAGTTGATCTCGACCGTGCCCAATTGTTGGGCATAGAACGCGAGCCACTTGGCGGTCGGGAGCTTGGGCGGATAGAAGCTGCCGCGCCATTCGGGGAAGTTGTAGCCGGAGGTACCGACGTGCAGCCGTGCCATCGCGGCAAAGCTAGTATCACCATTCTTGATGGGGGAGTCGTCGCAATGAAGAGCTTGAAGGTCACATTCGTCGCGCTCGTGTTTGCCGTCGCCGCTTGCGGGACCTCGGCCGAGACCGAGCGGAAGCTGGCCGAGCTGGAGCAGGTCAACGCACAAAAGGACAGTCTGATGCAGGAAGTGGCGTTGAGCTCAAGTCTGCTCACCGACATCAATGTGGAGCTCGCGAAGGTGCGGGTGCGCAACAATCGGCTCAAGGTCTCGAGCGAAAGCCCGATTACGGCCTCGCGCGACACGATGATCGCCAAGCTGCGCTACGTCGTGACCCGCGTGCGGGAAACTGAAAACGCGCTCAATCAAAGCCGCCAGCGGATCAAGAATCTCACCGCGCTGTCCGACAGCCTCCGCGCGACGCTCGATTCGACGGTCGGCAACCTCCAGACCGTGATCGCCACGCAGAAAACGACGATCGACCTGCTCACCGAGCGCGTCAACGAGCTGACCACCGAGAACGTGGCGCTGCGCGACAGCTTGTCGACCGGCTACTATGTGATCGGGACGCGTTCCGAGCTGAAGAAGAGGGGCATTCTCACCGAGCAGGGCGGCGGCCGCGTGCTCTTCATTCTCTGGCGCACGGGCAAAACGCTGCAACCGGCCCGCAACCTCGATCCCTCACTCTTCACGGCGATCGACACGCGTCAGGTGACGCAGATCCCGTTGCCCAGCGAGAAGCGCGAATACCGCGTCGCATCGCTGCAGGACCTGTCGTACATCGCGGAACAACGGGAACACAACGTCTACTCGGGCGTGTCGAACCTCACGATTACATCGCCGGCCGATTTCTGGCGCACTTCCAAGTTCTTGATCATCATTCTCGAAGGCTCCTCGAGTACGGTGGCTGCCACCTCGGCAAGCTCCGAGTCGCAAGTCACCAGTCGCTAGAAAAGTACCGGTCCAGACGAGCACAAGGCCAGGAACATCTTCCTGGCCTTTTGTGCTTCTTCTAGCTTGAAGCTATGGACACGCGCTGCCCCTGGCCGTCCGATAACCAACAGATGATCGCGTACCACGACACCGAGTGGGGCGTGCCGGTACACAACGACCGGCAACTCTTCGGCAAGCTGGTCCTGGACGGGTTTCAGGCGGGACTCTCGTGGGCGATCATTCTGCGCAAGCGGGACGGCTTCCTCCGCGCCTTCGACGGCTTCGATCCGGAAATGATGGCGCGCTATGACACTCGCCGCATCACCAAGATCCTCAAAGACCCAGGCATCATTCGGAACCGCCAAAAAGTGCGGTCCGCCGTCGGGAATGCTCGCGCCTTTCTCCAGATGGTCGACGCGGGCGAATCGTTCGATGCGTTTCTGTGGCAGTTCGTCGGTGGGGCGCCAAAGGTGAATGCGTGGAAGACGCTGCGGCGCCTTCCCGCGGTGACCAAAGAATCCACCGCGATGAGCAAGGCGCTCGTCACCAAGGGGTTTCGATTCGTAGGGCCGACGATTTGCTACGCGTTCATGCAAGCGGTCGGAATGGTGAACGACCACTTGGTGACGTGCTACCGATACTCGGAGCTTACTTCGCCCGCTCCAAATACTGGCCCGAACGCGGGTCGACGCGCACCTTCTCGCCGGGACTGATAAACTCCGGCACCTGAACGGTCACCCCGTTCGAGAGCTTCGCTGGCTTCGTGCTCGCCGTCTTCGTCGCCGTTTTCATCACCGGTGACGTCTCGATCACTTTCAGCTCGATGACCCCTGGCAGCTCGATGGCGATGGGCCGCCCTTCCAGCCACTCGACTTGCACCACCATCTCCGGCTGCAACCACGGCGTGTCCTCACCGACAGCGCGCTCGTCGAGCGTGAACTGCTCGTAGGTCTGTTGATCCATCACGTGCACGCCGCCCTGGTCCTGGTAGAGCACCTGCATCTCTTTCGTGTCGAGACGGGCTTCCTGCAGAAAATCGGTGGCGGCGAGACGCTGATCAAACGTGTTTCCCGAAACGAGATTGCGAAAACGCACTTGCACGAAAGCGCGCAGGTTGCCGGGCGTGCGATGCGTGAAGTCCATGACGCGGCACGGCTGGCCGTCGATCATGAGGACGTGACCTTTGCGTATGTCTGTTGCTTTCATGGGAGCGGGAACTTAAACCCAGCGCGCTGGCACTCCAAGGGGCCGAGTGCTAGCGACTTGCCTGCCGAACTGCCGTTTACTAGCGTGAGCAGCCTCACAATGGCTTCTCGCGTCACATTGCAGCTTTCCGTAGCAAAGCAGTCACATGGTGGAGGAGGGTTTTGGCTTAAGGCATTGCGCAACAGTCAGATAGATGACCGGCACCATCTTTGCCTCTCTCGGAGCCGTAAGGAGGGAAGCATGATCAGGCCCATCATCCATCGCCAGTTGACGCGTGGCGACCTGGCGTGTCTAGTCGACGAAATCGCGCGGGTGGACGTCGCAGAAGGGCGCGAAGCCGAGCACGCGCTCCAAGCCGGCGCCGTCGATACCGTGCTCGATTCGCCTGCCGCCCTCGAAGCGGTGCTGGGCCGCGGCGGCGCGCCCGCTCCCCTCCCTCTCACGCTGCTCTGGTATATCCCGATTCGCGCGCGACTGCGGCTGCGCGGCATCACCGATATCGCGCTCGCCGACTATGCCGCGACGTTGCCCGTCGTGTTCGCCACGTCGCATTCCAAAACGGCGATCGCGCAGACCGAGACCGGCATGTCCGAGTGGTGGCGCTTCGTCGCATCGCTGCCCCAAGGCACAGTCGCGCAGGCCGAGGCGGCCGCGGACGCCGCCGCGCTGGCATTGTGGTGGGCCGGCTGCTTCCCCGAATGGGTCGAGCGCGGCGGATCCGGCAGCGGCATGGTGCGCGCCTACGTCACCTTCGCCGGCCGGATGCTCGCGCTCGCGGCGGATTTGCTCGAGTCTTCGGCGCCCGAAGAGGCAGCGCTCTGCGCCCGTGCGGCCGAAGTGCGCAGCGAGCTGCACGCCGCGCTCGCGGAAGCACGCAGCGACTACATCGGCGACGCGCCCCACAGCGCCGAAAGCCGCCTCAACAGATTCTTGAAGCGGCTTGGCGAGAATTAATCGACGCCTACCAGCGCGTCACTTCTTCCTGAAATTGCTTCGACCGCTCCGTCAGATCGACTGGACTAATTGACGGATCCTGCTTCACCCGCTCGACGCGCTGCAGATTTGCAACCGCCTTCCCATAGGTCCCCTCGATCGCGAGCGCCGCGCGATACTGCGTGATGGCGTCGGCGAACCGGCCGCTCAACTCCAATGCCATGCCGAGATTGTTGTGGAAGGTTGCAACTTTGTCCTCCAGCTCGACCGCGCGCGCCAGCGGCCCAATGGCGTCCTCGAACTGCCCGAGGCGGATGTCGAGCGCACCGAGGTTGTTCATCGCCCACACGTCGCTGTCATTGGTGACGATCGCGCGCTTATAGGCTGCGATCGCGTCGTCGGTCTTCCCCAACGCTTCAAACGCCCGTCCTTCGAGCCGCAGCGACTCGCTCGATGTCGAATCGAGCGCGATCGCAGCTTCGATGTGCACGAGTGCGCTGTCCGGCTGCCCGCCCTCGAGCAAGACGCGGCTCAGATTGAGGTGACTCTTCACGTGGGTGGAATCGAGCGTGAGGGCCTGCACGAACGCGCTCTCCGCCTGCGCGCGATCGCCCGACTTCCACGCCGCGAGACCGAGCATATAGTAGCCCCAGGCGTTGCCGGGCCGGCTCTCGGTGTACGCCCGGAACAGGTCCGTGGCGTCGTCGTAGCGGCGGTCGCGATAGGCCGAGTCCGCCGTCTCGAACGTCACGGGGCCGCTGATCACCAGAGCTGGCTTCTCAGTGGTTGTGGTAGCGGACACTGGCGGCACGACCGGCGCAGCTTCGGCCTGGCGCGGCGTGCGGTCGCTGCAGGCCGCGAAGACATACGACGCAGCAACGGCGCAGACGATGCCGATCATCACGAGGACCGGAAATCGCAGCGAGGGAGACGACTGATCGATTCGGAACTGGTACGACATGGGCTCCTCCGGGAGCAGGGGTTCGCCCAGAGGCAAAGCACGCAGCGGACCAAGACCTAACCGCTTGTCTTACATGGCCTTCTTTTGATGATTGTGTTGTGATGTACTCAGTCCAAGGTGTTCTTATGTGTTTCGCTGGACACCCAGGCGCCGCATGATCTTGAGCAGGCTGGCATGATCGGAAAGACCCAGCTCCTTCGCGGTCTTGGTGACGTGCCAGTCGTTTCTCTCCAGAGCCTGGATGACGATTTGGCGTTCCGCTTCCAGCTTCTGCTCTTCAAACGTCCGTGGTACATCCAGCGACGTGCGTCGTGCGTCGTGCGTCGTGCGTGAGCGGATTTCGGGAGGCACGGCGCCGAGCGTTAGGGCGTCACCATCCGTCGCGATGATCATCCGCTCGATCACATTGCGCAGCTCGCGAATGTTGTTGCGGCGCCAGTCGTAGGACATCAGCGCTTCCACGGCGTCCGGCGCGATGTTCTTTACCCGCATCCCGAAGCGCGCGCAAGTCGAACCGACGAGATGCTCGATCAGCGCAGGGACGTCGGAGAGTCGATCGCGCAGCGGTGGCACCAGCAGCACGTGCACGTTGAGCCGGTAGAACAGATCCTCGCGAAACCGGCCTTCGGTCACTTCTTTCTCCAAATCCCGGTGCGTCGCCGCGATGACGCGCGCATTGACGTCGATCGTGCGCGTGCCGCCGAGCCTCGTGACTTTTCGCTCTTCCAACACGCGCAGCAATTTTGCCTGCGCCGCGGGCGGCAGATCGCCGATCTCGTCGAGAAAGAGCGTTCCGTCGCTCGCCGCTTCGAAGGCGCCCTTTCGCGTCGCGTTCGCTCCCGTGAAGGCGCCGCGCTCGTGCCCAAACAGCTCGCTCTCGATCAGCTCGTGGGGCAGTGCGGCGCTGTTGAGCGCGACGAAGGGACCCTTGGGATTCGGGCCCAGGCGATGGAGCTCGCGTGCGACCAGCTCCTTGCCCGTGCCGCTTTCCCCGACGATCAGCGCAGGGCTCGGCACCGGCGCGATGCGCACGATCGCTTCCTTGAGCTTCGCGAGCGCGGGACTCGTGCCGACGAGAGGCGACTCGAGTCCGAAGCCGCGCCGTAACAGCGTGACTTGCTCCGTCAGGCGGCGCCGCTCGAGCACATTCTGGATTTCCTGCGCGACCCGTTCCATCGGCTCGGCTTTGTCGATGAATCCGTCAGCGCCCAACCGAATTGCCTGCGCGCAGCGGTCGTAGTTGCCGGTCCCGGTGTAGACGATCACCGGCACGCGCAACCCGAGCCGCTCAACCGCGCGCAGCACCTCGAAGCCGTCCATGCCGGGCATCTCGAGATCCAGGATGACGCAATCGACGGTCTCGCGCGTGAGACTCTCGAGCGCCGCCTTGCCGCTCTGCGCGACCGCGGTCTGATAGCCGCGCAGACGTTTGAGGTCGTACGCGTATTGCTCGGCCATGGCGGGGACGTCGTCAACGATGAGAACGAGGGTCATTGCACGGGGATCTCCACGATGAAGCGCGACCCCTGCCCCGGCTCAGTCTCGACCTTCAGCGAGCCGTTCGAATCGAGCACCAGCCGCCGGACGATCGACAAGCCCAGACCCGTACCGCCGGGCTTGGTCGTGTAGAAATCGTCGAACGCGCGATCGAGCTCGGCTTTTGTCATGCCGCGCCCCGTATCGCTCACCGATATCCGCACCATGCCGTTGCCGCGCTCGGTCGCGACCGTGACCGTGCCGGCGCCGTCCTTCAGGGCATCCTGCGCATTCCTGAGAAGGTTCTCGATCACGCGACGCAGCACCAACGCATCGGCGGAAACGGGAGGCAGACCGTCTCCGAGCTTCGTCTGGATGGCGCCGCCGCCGATGGCATCCCGCACGACGGCGTTGACGTCCGTGGGCCGGCGTTCGGACTGGGGATACAGGCGAGCGTAGTTCGCGGCCAGCGTCTCCAGATACCCGATGCTCGATTCCACCGTTTTCTGCCGCTCGGCGAATACCTCCGGCAGCTTGGCCGGTTCGTCGCGCGCGACTTGCACCAAGTGGCGAAACACGTTGCGCAGTGGCCCCAAACCGTTCTTCACATCGTGATTCACCTGCCGGGCGAGATCGCCGATCGCGACGCGCCGCTCCATTTCGCGCATGCCTGCTTCGATCGGGGTGCTGATGCGCGTCGAGAGCCAGCCGGCGATGAGCAGCGCCGCGAGCGCCGCCACGAGCAGCGCGGCGCCGAACCAGAGATTCACGTTGTGCTGCAGCGCCGCGAGCAGTCCCGAGGTGTGGCTCACGACAATGCGAGCCTGCTCGACGCTCCCGGGACCGTCGACGGCGTCCACATACGGAAACGTCAGGTCCACGCGCGCTGCGGAATCGGGAACCGCGCTCTCGGAAGGAAGCGTCACCGTCACGTGAAATTCCTGATCCGGCGTCAGATGCGCGAGAAAGGCCGAATCGATCACCACGCCACCGACGAGCTTGAATGGGCGGCCTGCGATGCGTAGTGAATCGCTCGTGACGAGCGTGAGGAACGGCCCTTCGGCGGCGGCCGCTCGCACCAATGCCGGGCCCGCGCCCGGAATGGCGGGACCCAGCCGATCGTATTCGTTGCGGAAGTGCCCCGAGGACACAACGCGCCCCTCATCATTCTGGATCTGCAGGAAGTCGAGGCCCGCGAGCCGCATGGCAGCAGCGGCGTAATCGAGCACGTAGGCGCGATCCTCGCCGCGCACCACGACACTGCGGAACGTGTTGTCGGCGACGAGTGCCCCCTTGAGCGCGACGAGACGGGCGGAGATCCGGTCGGTTTCATGCGACAGGCTGCCGCGAATCACGCCGACCAGCGCAGTGACCCGCCGTTCGTATTCGGCGCTCACCCGCTTCGACATCTCGCGACGGATGCCCAGCCCGAACACGAGCAGCGGCACGAGCACCACGAGACCGAACGCGACCAGGAGGCGAGTTCGGAACGTCATGGCTCGAGATGCACCGTCCCGTCTTGATCCACGCCCCAGCGCGCCACTCCGCGACGCACGATCGCGGTCGCGCGCGTATCCAGAAGTGCCGTGATCGTGGCGGCCCAGGGCGGCAGCAAGTCCTTGGCCACCCGGCACTGATCCGCCGGCATGCGCGGCAGGGCGACGATGTAGCCCCAATCCTTGCCGCCCGCGAGCGCGCCGCCGAAGTCGTCGTCCGTGCGCGATACGGCGACGCCGTGCACGAGGGCCGCGAGCCGGCTGGCGAGCTCTCGCGCCGACGGATCCGAGCGCGCGTACACGATGCGGCGCTGGGTTGCCGAGCTCGCAGGAGGCGAGATTGTGGACGCTGGCCCGCATGCGCGCAGATCGAGCCACCAGAATCCGCCCTCCGGGCGCCGGGCCTCGACGCGCACTGCCTGTTCGAGCCCCGTTCCCTCGAAGCGCGTGCCGCCCGCCTCGGGCGTCACGAACACGTAGGTGCGATCCCACGGCAACGCCGTGACGGTGAAGTTCTTGAGCGTCGCGGCGTAATCACGCAGCGAGCGGTCGCGCGTGATCATCAGATCGATGCCGGCATCGAGCAGGTCGCGCGCGTCGCTCCCCGCCGCGATCCGAAACACGAGCGTATCACCCTGAGAGCTATGGGCACGAATCTCCTGCGAGGTCGTCGTCCCGCTCGTCGCCCAGTATCGGCCGGTGCCGATCGGCCAGCTCGAGTCGGGCGCCGGCTTGGTCACGGCCAGCGCCGGATCGGCGAGGAGGGGGGGCACGTCAGCGCGCGGCCGCGCGAGGACGGCGGTCACGACGCGTGTTTCGAGCGCGCCGAGGGTGTAGCCTGCGCCGCCTTTTCCAAACACGACGTCCTGTGCCGTCACGGGAGCACCGTCCCAGAACTGCGCGTCGTCGCGCAACCGAAAGGTCCAGCGCCGCCCGTCGTCATCCTTCACCCACTTCTCGGCGAGGTCGGGAGTCGGGTGGCCTTCGCAATCGAGCCGCACCGGCGTCTCGTACAAGTGCCGGAATACGAGACGCTCCGCGTCGTTGCGCGGCACTGGTGCGTGTCGTGCATCAACCGCTTCGACCAGGCCGATCGTGATTGTTGCAGCATGCGCCGTGACGTCGCCCGTGGACAGGATGCAGGCATCGTTTGGCGCGGTGCGCACACCGCCGGGGATCGTGCCGCCGATCTGTGGATGAGCGCAGGCCGCGAGGAGCGCGAGAAGCAAACCAGAGGCTAGTCGTCTCACGAAATAAGGATAACATCCCTCATCCCATGGGAATTGCCCGCAACCTCCTACTGAAAGCGTCACGCAGCCAATGGCTCGCGCGTCAGTTGCGCGATCGCCGCTTCTTCCAGCGCGCCGTGCGCCGCTTCATGCCGGGCGAAACGCTGGACGCGGCACTCGAGGCCGCGGCAACCTTCGCCAAGCACGACATCGGCAGCATACTGACGGAGCTGGGTGAGCAGGTGACGAGCCGCGCGGAGGCGGCCGACGTGCGCGATCACTACCTCGGCGTGCTGGACAAGATTCAGCGGCGCAAGCTGCCGGCCCACGTGTCGGTGAAGCTCACGCATCTCGGCCTCGACGCGAGTCGCGAGGGCTGCGTGCAGGATGTCCTGAAGCTCGCCGCTCGGGCGGACCAGGCCCGGTCGTTTCTGTGGATCGACATGGAGGAGTCGCGCTACGTCGACGCGACGCTCGACGTGTATCGCCGTGCGAAGAGCGAGTGGCCCAACGTTGGCGTTTGCCTGCAGGCCTATCTGCGACGCACGGCAAGCGATCTCCAGGGATTGTTCTCGCTCGCGCCGGCGATTCGACTCGTCAAGGGCGCGTATAACGAGCCCGCCGATGTCGCGTTTCCCAAGAAGGGCGATGTGGACGCGAACTATTACGAGCTGGCAGTTCGCCTGCTGAATGAGGCCGGACGACAGCGCGCCAAACCGGTCTTCGGCACCCACGACCTCAAGCTGATCGAGCGGATCCGGAAAGCCGCGCTGGAGCAGCGCGTCGATCCATCGTCGTTTGAGTTCCACATGCTCTACGGCATCCGCGCCGCCGAACAGCGGGCACTGGCTTCCCGCGGGAACAAGGTCCGCGTCCTGATCAGCTACGGCAGCGCCTGGTTTGCCTGGTATATGCGACGGCTTGCCGAACGCCCGGCAAACATATGGTTTGTGCTTCGCAACGTCGTGTAGATTAGGGACATGGTCACCTCCGCCATCTCGGGCCGCTCCGAACGCGAAACGCGCGACTCGGTCGTCATCCGATTCGCCGGCGACTCGGGGGACGGCATGCAGGTGACGGGCAGCCAGTTCACGCTCGAGACTGCGCTTGCCGGCAGCGACTTCTCCACCTTCCCCGATTTCCCGGCCGAGATTCGCGCGCCTGCCGGCACGACGTTCGGCGTCTCGGCGTTCCAGATCCATTTCGGCGGCACCGAGGTCATGACACCGGGCGATGCCGTGGACGTGCTCGTCGCCATGAACCCCGCCGCGCTGACGGTCGACCTGAGAGATCTCAAGGTGGGTGGCACGGTTATCGTCGACACCGCGGCTTTCACCGACCGCAATCTCAGCAAGGCGGGATACGCGAAGAGCCCTCTCGACGACGACTCCCTCGCGCGCTATCAGGTGCTCAAGTTCGACATCACAAAGCTCACAGCCGACGCGGTGAAACCGCATGGCCTGTCATCGCGCGAAGCGCACCTCTGCCGCAACATGTGGGCGCTGGGGCTGCTCTTGTGGATGTACGGTCACGAGCGCGCCGCCACGATCGACTGGCTCAAACGCAAGTTCGCCAAGAAGCCGGGGATCGCGGACGCCAACGTCGCGGCGCTCAACGCAGGGCACGCGTTCGGCGAGACGGCGGAGATGCCGGAGCATCTCGTCGGCTACGTGGTGCCGAAAGCGCACGTCCGGCCCGGGCGTTATCGCACGGTCAGCGGGACCGAAGGGTTGGCGTGGGGCCTCGTCGCCGGACTGCGCGCCGCCGGCATAGAGAAAATGGTGTTCGCCGGATATCCGATCACGCCGGCGTCAGCGTTGCTCCATACGCTCGCCAATCTGCGCGCGTTTGGCGTGGTCACGTTCCAGGCCGAAGATGAGATCGCCGCGAGCGGCGCGGCGCTCGGTGCGTCATACGCCGGCGCGCTCGGCGTCACCTCGAGCTCGGGTCCCGGCATCGCACTGAAGACGGAGATGTTGGGCCTCGCGATCGCGACCGAGCTGCCCCTGGTCGTGATCGATTCGCAGCGCGCCGGGCCCTCTACCGGCATGCCGACGAAGGCCGAGCAATCCGATCTGTTCCAGGCGGTCCACGGCCGCAACGCCGACGCCCCCCTGGCGGTGCTCGCGCCCGCGACGACCGCGGACTGCTTCGACATCGCGATGGAAGCCGTCCGCCTTGCGACGAAGTACATGACTCCCGTGATCGTCTTGAGCGACGGGTATCTGGCGCACGCCGCCGAGCCGTGGCGCATTCCGCAGGAAGCCGACCTGCCGCGCTTTCCCGTGCGGTACCGGTCCGATCCCGAAGGCTTCCATCCATTCCTGCGCGACGCCGAGACGCTGGCGCGGCCGTGGGTCAAACCGGGCACACCGCAGCTGGAGCACCGCATCGGTGGGCTCGAGAAGGACTACGACTCCGGCCATATCTCCTACGATCCGGACAACCACGCCCGCATGACCAAAACACGGGCGGATAAGATCGCGGGGATCGCGCGCGATATCCCGCGCCAGGATGTGGCGCTGGGAAGCGATCACGGTGCGCTCGCGGTGTTGGGCTGGGGATCGACGTTCGGGGCGATTCATCAGGCGGTGAAGATCACGCGCGATGAAGGGCGCGATGTCGCGCACATCCATCTGCGTTATCTCAATCCGTTCCCGTCCAACCTCGGTGATCTGCTCCGACGCTACCAGCGCGTGCTGGTGCCGGAGATGAACAACGGCCAGCTCGTGAAGCTGATCCGAGCGGAATATCTGATTCCTGCTGAGCCGCTCGGGAAGGTGACGGGAAAACCGTTCCGCGTGACGGAAATCGCCCAGGCGATCCGGGCCCTATGACAGTCACGACGATCACCGACGCCCAGCTCGCCCCCAAGGACTACGCCTCGGATCAGGAAGTCCGCTGGTGCCCCGGCTGTGGCGACTATGCGATTCTCAAAGCCGTACAAAAGGTGTGTGCCGAGCTCGGGCTCAAGCGTGAGAAGACGGTCTTCGTGAGCGGCATCGGCTGCGCCGCGCGCTTTCCTTATTACATGTCGACGTACGGATTCCACACGGTGCATGGCCGCGCGCCCGCGATCGCCACCGGCATCAAGCTCGCGAATCCCGAGCTCGACGTCTGGGTGATGACGGGTGACGGCGACGGGCTCTCGATCGGCGGCAACCACATGCTGCACGTGCTGCGCCGCAACGTCGACCTGCAGATCGTGCTGTTCAACAACGAGATCTACGGGCTCACCAAGGGGCAGTACTCGCCCACCTCGCGGCGCGGCACGCGGTCGCCATCCACCCCACAGGGCTCGATCGAGTACCCGGTCTCCGCCTGCGCCTTTGCGCTCGGCGCGGGCGCCCGATTCGTGGCTCGGTCGATCGACACGCTGCAGGCGCACCTCGTGCCGACCTTGAAGCGCGCGCACGCGCACAAGGGCGCCTCATTCGTCGAGATCCTGCAGAATTGCGTCGTCTTCAACGATGCGGTCTTCGAGCACATCACCGGGAAGGAAGTCGCCGCCGACGCGCAAATCCTCGTCGAGCATGGCAAGCCATTGCTCTTCGGTAAGAGCAAGCAGCAAGGCCTGAGGTTGAAGCCCGGTAAGCTCGAGCTCGAGATCGTAACTCTAGGTGAGAACGGCGTGGCGACGGCAGATATCCTGGCGCACGATGAGACCAATCGGCCGCTGGCGCAGCTGCTCGCCGCGCTGGAGCCCCCCTTCCCAACCGCCATGGGCGTGCTCTATTGCAACCCGGGGGCCTCGTATGAACACGAGGTCTACGCCCAGATCGGCGCTGCCCACGGAGCGGCAGATCTCGACACGTTGCTCAACAGTGAGCGAACGTGGGAGGTGGAAGGAGGAGGCTAGATGACCGTATCCAACCGCAGAGGTGGCGGGGACCGGCGGGTCAGAAATATTCCGGTCGAAGTGGACCGCCGCACCGGGGTGGACCGGCGCCTCGAGTCGCTCGGTGATCAGCTGCAGACTGTGATCGGCATGATCGCGCAGGTCGCCGATTCGGCGACGATCAGCGACGAAGAACGGCGCCTGCTCGACACGGCGGTGATGCGGCTGCGGTTCGCAGCCGAGCGCATCAAGCCCTAGCGATTCATCCAGTAGGACATCTTCACGAGGAAGGTGTTCTTCGGATACGCGTTGAAGAGGCGCGCGAAGTCACCCCTAATGTTGCGACCGCCCATCGTCGGCTCAAAGTCATCCCGACCCTGATTCCACACGAGAAACAGCGTCGAGCCCGGCCGATACTCCCAGCGAATCACCATATTCGAGTTGAAGAACTTGACATTGAAATCGCCGGGCGCCGTTCCCGCGAACGGCTGATAGCGATCGCCGTACGCGGTCGCCCGCGGCGTCGCCGAAAGCTCTCGCAAGTTGGACCACCGTCCCTTGCTCACGAACGGCGATGCGTACAGCTGGACGGTGAGGGTGGGTGTCGCGGTATAATCCACGCGGAACGACATCGAAACGGTCTGCTGATCGAGATGAGCGAAGAGGTAATGCGTGCCGGTCCCGTCCACGCTCGGCTGCAGATCCTGAGTGTCGTTGATGTTGTGCGTCGCGTTGAGGCTTAACGATCCCCGGAACTGCGAGGACACCCGGAGGTCGACCTGCGGATTCACGTTGAATGACTGCGAGTGGCCCCGGTCACCCTTGAAGTAGTTGAACCACAAGGAAGGGACGATGGCGCGGCGTTGGTCGTATTGGATCCCGCCCCAGGGGGCAATGTACTGATCGGATCGTAGCGCCGGACCGCCGCGTGCGCACCGATCGCAGAAAATATCGCCAAGGTTTCCGACCGTTCCGCCCATGTGCACCCACCACTGGTTCTTCAGCTGCGCGTGGATGTTCGTATTGGCGGCCCGGTCTGTGGGCAGCCCGCCGGTCGTCCAGTATTGCCACCAGTTGAAATTCCAAAAGGCCCGTTGGAATACTGCGGTCGGTTTCTGCCAGTTCATTGAGCCCCAATTATTCCACCCCTGCTGATCGGCTCGGAAAAGAATCCCCAGGTCATTGATCTCAAAGCCGGGGGAGCGGCGCTGATAGCTCGTCTGAAAGTGGATGAAGCCGTTCTGCTTCGTGAACAGCAGCTCCTCGGCATCGCCCGAGAGCGATGTGCGAGTACTGTCGAACGCCACGCCATCATCGGGTCGCTGGTAGTTATGGGTCGAGTTGCGCTGCGTGCCCGCGATGGCAGCCGGGCTGCCGCCGACGGTGCTGAGGTCAAACGATCCCGAGACCTCATAGCCGCCATTATGGAACCGGTGGCGGAAATCGACCGCCCCGACATAAGCGTGGCTGCGCAGAAAATCCTGTGTCAATTGATCGAGCGTGCGGTTGACGCCTGTGGCCATGAAGCCGATGCCGCTCTGACCGTTGCGAAAATCCTGCATGACACGCAGGGCACCGTAGTTCGTGAACGGCTCGATCGTCCGGTCCCCCGGTCCACTGGCACGCTGCGTCACTCCTTCCAAGGCACCGATCGTGAGCCCACCCGGAAGGCGACCCGTGAGTTTTGCTGCGCCGAGGATTCGGCTTGCCGTCGGCGACTCGGCATCGCCGTAGACCCCTCGCAACTGGGGATCGCGACCGATGCGGCGCGAGTAGAACAAGCCTTCACCATTGCAGTTCACAATGCTGCAATTGACGCCGAAGTTGAAGATGCCCGTTCCTTCGACGAAGAAGGGCCGCCGCTCTTGGTAGAACGTTTCGAAGGAACTGAGGTTCACCACTGACGGATCCGCCTCGACCTGCCCGAAGTCGGGGTTCACGGTGGCATCAACGGTGATATTCGACGTAACCCCGTATTTGATGTCGCCGCCGGCAGTGTACTGCTGATCGCGCTCGAATCCCGGACGCGGCACGTTCTTCAGAACCGCATAGGGCGCCAGCTCGAGGCGTCGCGGCGCCGCCAGCCTATCGAGTCCGACGACGTCGCCCAGTTGTGAGACGAACCCGCGACGCGACGTGCGGTACAGCGGCCAACCGACGCGCTCCCCGCCGTGCCGGTCGATATCGCGCCAGATGGCAAATCCAAATGTGTTGCTCGCCTGGTGCGCGTAGCGGAGCTGCGACAGTGGAATCCGAAACTCCGCGGTCCACCCGAGCGAGTCCACTTGCGTCCCCACTTCCCACACACCGTCCCACGCGTCGTCTTCCTGTTGGTCGTCGCCGTACATCGCGTAGTCGCGCTTTACGCCCCCCGGGTTGACCGCGAATTCGAAGCCGGTGCGGCGGTCGTGATAGGAATCGATGACGATCTTGATTTGGTCACAGCAGATACGGACGTCACGGCGGGCGAGGAGCTTCTTGATGCTGTCAGGATGCGAATCGAAGGCACGGACGAAGACATAAAAGTTACGGTCATCGTATGCGACCTTGGCTTCGGTTCTGAGACTCGGGTCGGCGTCTTCGACCGGCTGGAACTGCCGGAACTCCGTGATCGGCTGCGCGAGCTGCCAGACTTCGTCGTTGTCTCTGCCGTCGATCACCGGTGGTGTGTTCGCCCGCTGCGCCGTGGCTGTCGTTGCTGGTGAGCGCGGTGGAGTCGCGACCGGCGAGGCGGTCTGCAGCGACAGAGCCAGCAGCATGGCAGGCGCGAACGGCATCATGAGTGTCCGGGGTGAGAGACTCTACGTTGGATGTTACGAGCCCTGAAAAGGTTGGTTTCTTGTCTCCTTTTGTCGCCCCCCTGCAACAGAATCCCATAGTTTCTTGACGTCCATCTCCCGTCGTTTCGTGTTCCAAGGGGGCACATGACTTGCGGGCACTGAGGACGTTCCCCAACCCCGAGGTCCCATGAACAGGTGGCTCATCACTGCCGGGGCACTGGTCGCTGTTGTCGCGTGCGACCAGGGCCGCAAGGTCGCAGGCCCCAATCAACCCCCCCTTGTCCCTCAGGCCACGGCACCGACCGACGCGGTCATCTACATCGTCAATTATGACGAGACGATTACGACGGAAGATGCCGTCACGAACGGCATCCTCGCCACCGGCGCCGGGGTGGTGCAGTACGACAACTTCTCGATGGTGGCCGCGCTCGCCACGCCGGCACAGATCGCGACCATCTCGACGCTGCCGGGCCTCGAAGGGGTGTACGCCAACAAGCAGCTCGCATACTACATGCTGCACGAGAGCATCCCGGTCATTCGCGCCGATGCGGTGCACGCGGCCGGAATCACCGGCAAGGGCATCGGCATCGCGATCTTGGACTCCGGAATCGATGGGCTCTACAATCCCGACCTCAAGTATCCCGAACACACCATCCAGAACATCAAGGTCATCTACAACCAGAACGATGTGTTCACCTTCGGCAAGGGCGCCCCGAAGCCGATCCGCAAAGGCGCCACGCTATTCGCGGAAAACATGCCGAATTCGGAGACGTCGGTCGGACATGGGTCACACGTCGCCGGCATTACAGCGGGTTTGGGAACCGCGTCGAACGGGTACTACACGGGTGTGGCGCCTGGTGCGAACCTGATCGGCATCGGAACTGGCGACATCCTCTTCATCTTCTGGGCGCTCGCCGGATTCGACTACATCCTCGATCACCAGCAGCAGTACAACATCAAGGTCGTCAACAATTCCTGGGGCACGTCGGGCGCGTTCGATCCGCACGATCCGATCAACGAAGTCACGAAGAAGGTAGCGGGACGGGGAATCACCGTCGTGTTCGCCGCGGGCAACGACGGCCCGGGCCAGAACACGCTGAACCCCTATAGCGTCGCGCCGTGGGTGATCAGCGTCGCCGCGGGATGTAAGATCGGCGTCGTCGATCCGACCAATTCCGAAGCGCACTGCATGTTGGATGACGGCTCGAATCCGCTGGCGCCGACGAACAATGAGCCGCGCGCGCACGTGCTCGGCGATTTCTCATCGCGCGGCATCCCCGGCGATCCGCTGTACCACCCCGACATCACGGCGCCCGGCGTGCATATCGTCTCGACTCGCGCCTCCACCGGCACCGTGTTGAACGGCGACGACGCGAATCACGATGTGCGGATTTGCCAGATCTCCGCGACGAATCAGCCGTACTACACGTGCGCCTCCGGCACATCGATGGCAACGCCGCATATCACCGGCGTCGTGGCGCTGATGCAGGAAGCGGCAGGCGGAAGGCTCACACCCGATCAGATTCTCAAGATTCTCACATCCACGGCTCGGCCGCTTCCCGGATATGCGCAGTGGGAAGTCGGTGCGGGATACGTTGATGCGTACGCGGCGGTAATGGCTGCGAGAAAATAGGCAGGGACATACAGGACTAGACGCACAGGCGCACAGCGGGAATGGGTAAATGGTTGACGGGACTATCTCGATTGGTAGTCCCGTTCACTCTTGACCGATCACCGCTGCTGCGTCTGTGCGTCTAGTTTTTGCATTGCCGCGCCGTTCCTGAGTTAATTTCCCCATGCCCGACACCCCCGCCCTACTGCTCGATCTCGACGGCACCCTCACCGACAGCGTGTACCAGCACGCGCTCGCCTGGCGCAAGGCGCTGGAGCTCGGCGGGATCAAGCTCTCGGTGTGGCGCATTCATCGGCGCATCGGGATGAGTGGCGGGCTGTTAGCGGAGAGCCTGGCACGCGAGACCGGGAAGGAGCTGACGGAGAAGCAAGCTGCAGAGATGAAGCGCGTCCACGCGCGGCTGTTTCGCGCGCAGATGCGAGACATTCGACTGCTGCCGGGCGCCAAGGATTTGATGGATCACCTGACCAAGCACAAGGTGCCGTGGGCGGTGGCTACCAGTGGCGCCCTTGCGAGCGCCCGCCCGCTGCTCGAGCTCGTGGATCTTCCTTCTCATGTGCCTGTGATTAGTCGTGATGATGTGGAGCACGCAAAACCCAATCCCGATCTGTGGCTTGCGGCGGCGGCCCGGCTCGGCGTGCTCCCCGAGTCCGCGATTGCCGTCGGCGACAGCGTGTGGGACTTGCTCGCCGCGCGTCGGGCGCGCGCGCTGGGCGTCGGCCTGTTGTCGGGAGGATACGGACAGGAGGAATTGGAACGCGCCGGCGCGTACCGGGTGTATGAGGACCCGGCCGACTTGTTGTTGCACATTGACGAACTCGGAATCCGCGCCTAGCTTCGCCGGGCCGCCAACCGGGGTTCTCCCATGACCAGGATGACTCGCCTCGCGCTCCTCACACTGACGTGTGGAGCTCCGACGATCGCGTTCGCGCAGGCCCCGATGCCCACCGCTGCCCGTTCAGCGCCACGGCGCGGGAATTGACTTTTACCAGGCTGTGGGGTGATCGCCGTGCCGGCACCGACCGCCGCTCCGACCCACGGCGGCAGTCGGTCACGGTCGTGGCGGATGAGCGGCGGCGCGTCGTCGACCGCCGCCGCGGCGCAGAGCGGCGCAGCACGCTCGATCGCCGCGGCCGCTTGGCCCGCGTCCCGAACGCCGAGCGCCCGGTGGAACATGTGCGCAACGCCCTGCAGCTGTTGAAAGAAGTGGCTTTGACTGGAGAACTATCGGCGGGCCCGAGCGAGGATTTAGGCGCGGCGATCGAGCGGCTGCATCGCGCGGTCGCCCTGCTCGAGCGACCGCGCGCGAAGTAGGGGCGCAGCATGCTCCGCCCCTACACGATTTACTTTTTAAATAGAGCCAGGTACTGGCCGTACCCCTCAGCTTCCAGACTATCCACCGGAATGAATCGCAGCGACGCCGAATTGATGCAGTAACGCAATCCCGTCGGCTTCGGCCCATCATCGAAGCGGTGGCCGAGGTGCGAATCGGCGTGCGCCGAGCGAACTTCGGTGCGCTCCATGAAGAGCGAGCGGTCGGTCTTTTCTTTTACATTCGTGCTCTCGAGCGGCCGCGTGAAGCTCGGCCAGCCCGTCCCGGACTCGAACTTGTCGGTCGAGCTGAACAACGGCTCGCCGGACACCACGTCGACGTAGATGCCGTCCTTGTGATTGTCCCAATACTCGTTCTGGAAGGGGCGCTCAGTGGCTTCGTGCTGCGTGACCTCGTATTGCAGCGGCGTCAAGGTATGGCGCAAATCGGTTTCGCTGGGCTTTGGTTTCACGGTGTACATCCTCACTTGTCGGTTCACGCCGGCTGAGCTCGTGCTCACCCGCCCCGCGTCAGCGCCCCAGATCGCCTGCAACCGCCGGTCCCGACCACATCCCGTGCGATACATGCCGTAGCGGACGGGGTTCTTCCTGGCGTAATGCTGGTGGTACTCCTCGGCCGGATAGAACGGGCCCGCTGTCAGGATCTGGGTGACCACGTCCTTATGAAAGCGCTCGGTGATCTGCTGCTTGGAAGCTCCGGCGGACCGCCGCTGCTCCGGGTTGCGCACAAAGATCGCGGTGTGGTAGTTCGGACCCGTGTCGCACGCCTGCCCGTCGGCCTGGAACGGATCGATGTTGTGCCAGTACGCCTGCAGCAGCGTCTCGTAGGTCACCCTGGCCGGATCGTACACCACCTGCACCGACTCCAAGTGACCCGTGTTTCCCTCGACCACTTGCATGTACGACGGATTCTTGGCGGTGCCGCCCATGAAGCCGACGGTGATCGAGGTGACGCCGTCGAGCTCGAAGGGATGCTCCATTGACCAGAAGCACCCACCTGCGAATGTGGCGGTGTCGAGTGGGGCGGTAAGACTGAGGGCCAGTAACAGTGCAATGTTCATGACGGGAATGTGACAACCTGCCGCCGCCGTGGGAAGTGGCGCCGGCGATCGTTAGAGCTTTCTCATCCTTTTCACATTGCCGGGGATCGTTCCAGCGCCGTACGTTAGCGGCGTGCAGATCCTCCTCGTCGAAGACGATCGCGACTTGCGGCGCTTTTTGAGCAAAGCATTTCGCGAGGAAGGCTACGGCGTCAGCGAGACCGAATCCGGCGACCGCGGTCTGGAACGCGCGCTCGACGGCAGCTTCAGCTGTCTCGTGCTCGACGTCATGCTGCCGGGCCGCGATGGCTTCAGTGTGGTCGAGGAGCTGCGCAAGCGCGGCGTGTCGACGCCGGTCCTATTGCTCACAGCCAAGGACGAGCTCGAATCGCGAGTGCGCGGCTTGGAAGGTGGCGCCGACGACTATCTCACCAAACCATTCGACCTCGCCGAGTTGCTCGCGCGCGTGCATGCGTTGATTCGCCGCGCCGAGCTGCGTCACAAAGACGCCACCCTGACGGTCGGCGATGTGACACTCGACCCGCTGACGCGCCGCGTCACACAGGACGCGCGCGTCGTGGATCTGTCGCCGCGCGAGTTTACGCTGCTCGAGTTCCTGATGCGCAACGCCGGTCGCACGGTATCGCGATCCCGCATCGCCGAAGCCGTCTGGAACTACAAATTCGATCCGGAAACGAACGTCGTGGACGTGTACGTCAATTATCTCCGCAAGAAGTTGAGCTTTGGCGGACGCAGTGCCCCGATTCGCACAGTGCGGGGAATTGGGTACCGGCTCGAGGCGCCGGCGCATGAGTGAGCGCCGGCTGAGCAGCGTCCTGACGCGCCGTTTCAGCCGCGTCGCGTTGACGGCGCTTGCGGGATACGCGGTGCTCGTTGCGCTCGTGTTCGCCGCGGCCGCCGAGATGGCGCTGCGCCGGTCGCTCGAGCATTCCGCCGACGTCGTCCAATCGATCCTCGGCGCGTATCGGGACTCGACGGCGGCCCCGGGTGGCGTGATGCCGTCGGCGCTCGCCGATCAGCTCGTCGGGATGGGCGGTCAGGTGGTGATCACACGCACCACAACCAACGCCGGCGGAATGCCCCAGGTCTACTACCTCTCGCCCGGCATGCCGGCGCGCCGGCTGGAGGGCCTGCCCGCGCAAGGAGGCTCACCGGAGCAGATGCGTGCCGCGCTGGTTGCCGCGATCACCCAACGCGCGCACTGGCGATATCGCGTACTGCATCGCGCCATGGGAGCCTTTGACATTTACGTGGTCGCAAGCCGGCAGTCCTACTTGGTCGCGTTCGGTGTGCTCCTCGCCGCGGCCGCGCTCCTGTTGCCGGTTGCCGCGTTCAGCGCCTCGCGCGGCGCGCGCCAAGCGGTGGCCGAGACACTGCAACCGCTCGAGCGCGTCGCCACCGAGACTCGCGCAATCGGCCCCGCGGAGCTCGGCACTCGCATCAAGAGTCCCACGGGCCAGGCAGAGGTCACGGACCTCGCGGACAGCATCAACCGCATGCTGGAGCGCGTGGATCGCGCGCACCGCGCCCTGCAATCGTTCACCGCCGATGCCAGCCACGAGCTGCGCACCCCGCTGACGCATCTCCGTGCGCAAGTGCAGTGGTCCGCGGCCGAAGGTCGAACGGAAGCAGAAATGCGTGAGGCGCTCGCCGCCATGGAACGCGAGTTGGACCGCACGACCAAGCTCGTGGAGGAGCTGTTGCTCATCGCCCGCGGGGAGAATCGCCAGCTCCTGTTGCAGCACGCGCCATTCGACCTGTCTGCAGTCGTCGATGAAGTACGCGAGATCACGGAAGCGATGGCGATGGACAAGCGCTTGACGGTCCAGAGCGAGCACGCCGCACCCGTGCAAGCCGTGGGCGATGCGGACCGGACTCGCCACACCCTCCTGAACCTCGCATCGAACGCCGTGCGCTACACGTCCAGCGGCGGCGTGACATTCGCGATCGCACGCAACGGAAGCGAGGTGGGAGTCCGTGTGCGAGACACGGGGCCCGGCATCGCCGCAGAGCATGTGGAGCGGATCTTCGATCGTTTCTTCAGGATCGATCAGTCACGTAGCCGTGAGTTGGGAGGGACGGGACTGGGTTTGGCGATCGCGAGGCTCTTCGCGGAGCTACAGGGAGGAAGGATCGAGGTCGTCAGCAAGCAGGGTGAAGGCAGCACGTTCACACTGTGGCTGCCTTCACCCAGCTGATTACCGCGCCACCAATCCCACTGTGCTCGGTGGCAATCCACCGACGTTGCCTACCGCCGTCAGATGCCCATCGGCCTCAATCCTGAAACCGCTGATGCTGCGATTACCAGTCAATTGATACAGGTACCGGCTGTTGCCGCTCAATGCCAAGTCGATATTGCCGGCGCCGACCACCGCGGTGCGGCCATCCTGATCCACCAGACGAATCGCCCCGTCGTTATCGATCGCGAACGCCGAAATCGATCCTCCCTGCGCGTTGGCGGTATAGCCGAATTTCCCGTTCTTCGTGACGACGGCCCAGCACGGCGCACCCTGATGCGTGAGCACCGCGCCACTCTCAGTCATCAACGACCCGCTGCCGTCGATGCTGTAAGACGACGCGCTCCCGGCGGCCTCCGACACGAATAACTCGTCCCGGTGACCGAAGGCGAATCCAAACGGCGTTCCGCCTGCCGATGCGGTAGTGGTCGCCGCCGTGGCGAGTCCGTCCGAACCCACAGCATAGACATCCAGACGGCTTGTGGCCTTCTCGGTCACAACAATCCAGCGTGCGTCGGGACTGAACGCCACCTGCGCAGGGCCAACAGCAGCGCCGGAGAGCGCTCGCGTCGAGCCGGGGATGGCATCGAGACTGCCATTCGCGCCGATCCGGAAGCCGC
>WNGC01000840.1_pt1 | contig 22463 bp, 17 predicted proteins | sample 5400051 | NCBI WGS metagenome assembly WNGC01 (sample SAMN13153368, study PRJNA577476) | soil metagenome | isolation source: 20 cm soil or saprolite under grassland replicate 2 | place: USA:California | collected 2016-06-15
CGCTCGGTCTCGCCGGTCTCGTCAACATTGCAATGGTCGCAATGGCTGCTTCCGTCTTCCACGGCGGGGGACACGAAGACGTGGCGCAGATCGACACCGCCTACCGCACTCTGATACCGGTCCTGGGCTCCGGCGCCGCGGGGGTGTTCCTGGTGTCGCTGATTGCTTCGGGACTGTCGAGCTCGGCGGTCGGCACGATGGCCGGACAGGTGATCATGCAAGGCTTCGTCGGCTTCCGCATCCCGCTTTGGCTGCGGCGGGTTGTGACGATGGCGCCCTCCTTCGCGATCGTAGCCCTTGGGGTCGACGCCACTGAGGCGCTCGTGCTCAGCCAAGTCGTGCTGAGCCTCATTCTACCGATCCCCATGGTCGCTCTGCTGATCCTGACACAACGGCGAGATGTCATGGGTTCTCACGCGAACGGACGCCTAACCACGATGGCGGCATTAGCCGCCGCGGCCGTCGTGCTCATGCTCAATTTCCTCTTGGTTCTGGAAATCGCGGGCGCCCCGCTGTCCGCGTTTGCCTAGCACGCCCCACCACTCCGGAGGAGCGCATGTCAGAGAAGCCGATATTCCAGCCTAATGATGCGCCGGCCGGCGGCTGGGGCGCGTTGCACGCCACAGCCAAGGCATTGCGCGAGGAAAGCGCGATCCTCAAGGGCGGAAAATCGCTTCTGTCGATGAACCAACCTGACGGGTTCGATTGTCCGGGCTGCGCCTGGCCAGACCCGAAGCACACCAGCTCCTTCGAATTCTGCGAGAACGGCGCCAAAGCCGTCGCTTGGGAGACGACCAAGAAGCGGGTCACGCCGGAGTTCTTCGCGACCTGGACGGTCGGCGAACTGGAGCGGCAGAGCGATCACTGGCTGGAGGAACAAGGCCGGCTGACGGAGCCGATGCGGTACGATTCCAGTACCGACAGGTATGTCCCGGTGTCCTGGGACGAGGCTTTCGCGTTGATCGGGAGGGAGTTGCGCGCTTTCGCCGATCCGAACGAGGCGGAATTCTATACCTCGGGCCGAACCTCCAACGAAGCGGCGTTCCTTTATCAGCTGTTTGCGCGGCTTTACGGCACGAACAACTTTCCGGATTGCTCGAATATGTGTCATGAGCCGACCAGCGTCGGCCTTCCGGAATCGATCGGGATCGGCAAGGGAACCGTCGTGCTCGATGATTTCGAGCACGCCGACGCGATTTTCATTCTCGGCCAGAACCCCGGAACCAACAGCCCGCGGATGATGACCGAATTGCACAACGCATCGCGCCGGGACGTCCCGATCGTCGTCTTCAACCCGTTGAAGGAACGGGCCCTGGAGCGGTTCGCTGCGCCGCAGGATCCGGTCGAGATGGCGAGTTTCGGATCGACCCGTATCGCCAGCGAATACTGCCAAGTCAGGGTCGGCGGCGATGCCGCCGCGCTCAAGGGCATCATGAAGCTGGTGCTCGAGGCGGACGTCGCCGCGCGGAGCGCCGGCAAGCCGTCGGTGCTCGACACGGTCTTTATTGCCGAGCACATCGACGGTTTCGAAGCATTCGCTGCCGATCTCAGACAGACCGCCTGGGACGACATCCTCGCGACCAGCGGTCTACCGCGCGAGCAGCTGGAACGGGTTGCGCGGATTTACATACAGAGCAAGGCGGTGATCGCCTGCTACGGCATGGGGATCACGCAGCATCGGCTTGGCACCGACAATGTGCAGCAGCTGGCGAATCTATTACTTCTGCGCGGCAATATCGGTCGGCCCGGCGCTGGCATATGTCCGGTGCGAGGGCACTCGAACGTCCAGGGAGACCGGACGGTCGGGATCGACGAGAAGCCGAAGCCGGAATTCCTCGATCGGCTCGGCCGTGCGTTCGGCTTCGATCCACCCCGCGCCGACGGTCACAACGTCGTCCACGCCGTTGAGGCCATGCTCGATGATCGGGTGAAGGTATTCATCGGGATGGGCGGCAATTTCGTCGCCGCGGTACCCGACAAACCGATGGTCGAGGGAGCGATGCGCAAGCTGCGCCTCACCGTCGGAGTGACCACCAAGCTCAACCGCGGGCATCTCGTTCACGGAAGAGAGGCTCTGATCCTGCCGTGCCTCGCGCGCAGCGAGATCGACTTCCAGAAAAGCGGTCCTCAGTCGGTCACGGTCGAGGATTCGATGTCGATGGTGCACGCGTCGGGCGGGCTGCTCTCGCCGGGCAGCGAGCACCTCAAATCGGAGGTCGCCATCGTCTGCGGCATGGCACGGGCCACGCTGACGGATCGGACCGTCGATTGGCAGTCGTTCGAGAACGACTACGACCTGATCCGCGACAAGATCATCCGCGACAAGATCGAAGAGGTGTTCCCCGATCTGTTCAAGGACTTCAATGCCAAGATCCGCAAGCCGGGCGGCTTTCGCCTAGCCAACGGCGCTTCGAAACGGGTCTGGCGAACGTCGACCGGCAAGGCGCGGTTTCTCGTGTTTCGCGGGGTCGACGAGGATCCGCCCGTCCCGCACCCGGCGATGCTCCGCCTCGCGACGATCCGCAGCCACGACCAGTACAACACGACGATCTACAGCATGGACGACCGCTATCGCGGGGTCTACGGCACGAGGATGGTCGTCTTCATGAACAAGGACGACATGGCGGCACGCGGCATCGCGCCCCAGGCGCTCGTCGAAATCGAAACCCTCAGCGACGACCGGGTGGAGCGGCGGGTGCGCGGCTTCGCGGCGTTGCCCTACGACATCCCGCGCGGATCCATCGCGGCTTATTATCCGGAGACGAACCCGCTCCTCGCGTTGTCGCACCACGATGCGAAGAGCGGCACGCCGGCGGCGAAATCGATCCCGGTGATCGTCCGCCCAATGGCCGCCCAAGCGGTGGGGGGTGTTGAATGCCGCCCATCTCGCTAGCGCAGCGAATACCGCCGAGCGCAACGTCGCCCCGTCACTGTTATCGACGCGGCAACGATCGGTCCGGCGTCGATCTGAAATGATCACCTGCTTCCGGCTCGCCGGCGGTGCGGTCATGGCGCGCGATACGGCGATTGCGGCCGAGGTTCCTGTCGCCCTCGTTTATAACGGCGTCTCCCATGTCGTTATGATGGCAACGCCTTCCGACCTCGCCGACTTTGCCGTTGGCTTCAGCGTCAGCGAGGGCATTCTGGCCGATCGTGCCGAGCTCCTGTATCTAGAAATCGAGGAGGGAAAAACCGGTATCCGGGTCAGCATGACAATCACAGAAGAGCGCTTCGCCGGGCTCAAGGCGCGCCGACGCAACATGACGGGCCGCACCGGCTGCGGCCTCTGCGGCGTGGACGACCTGACTCAGGTCGCTCGTCCGCTCCCGCGGGTCGGGACAGGCGTCACAGTAGACGTTGGCGCAATTCACTGGGCGCTCGACGCGCTTCCGGCTTGGCAGCCGGCAAACACGGAGACCGGCGCGGTTCATGCCGCCGCATGGGCCACCCCTACCGGCGAGATCGCCCTGGTGCGCGAAGACGTCGGGCGCCACAACGCGCTCGACAAGCTGATAGGTGGCCTGGAGTATTGTCAAATCGAGCCAGAAGCCGGGTTCGCCGTGATTACCAGCCGCTGCAGTTTCGAGATGGTGCAAAAGGCCGCGATGATCCGAATTCCCATTCTTGTCGCGATCTCGGCGCCGACGACAATGGCGCTGCGCGTCGCCGAACAGACAGGAATAACGCTCGTCGCGTTGGCGCGGTCGGACAGCATCACTGTCTACACAAATCCCGGAAGGATAAAAGGGTTGGTAATGGCGCTCTAGGGCTTCAACGACGATTTTGCTGGAGCGGCTGACCTGGCGCTTCGCATGATGGCCGCAGGATTTTGTCGGAGGGATCGGCTCACGCGGCGTCGGCTTGCCGAAGCAGGGACGCAGGCTTGGCAACCGTTTGCTCGGCATCGCGGCGAGCGCGGTCCTGCGCGATCGCAAGCTGGATCGCGTCCAGCAGATCTTGGTCGCGAAAAGGTTTGGTTAGGAATTCGATCGCCCCGCCCTTCATGGCGCGAACCGACATCGGCACATCGGCGTGCCCACTGATGAAAATGATCGGTAAGCGCAATTTTGCCTTGGCCAACTCCTCCTGAAATTCAAGCCCGCTTTGTCCGGGCAACCTGACGTCAAGAATCAGGCACCGGGGGAGATCCGCAGGGTCGCTTTCCAGGAATTCCTGGACCGAGGCGAATGACTCAACGCACAGTCCTACTGCTCGCATCAGCCCGTGGAGCGCGTCGCGTATATCCGGATCGTCATCGATGACGACGACCACCGGCCCGGCGGCCCGGCCTCGCCATCGGGTTCGCCCATCGGAGATCCGGACGCCCACTGCCGGCGCGGCGAGCTACGGCCTGACACGCCGGTTGGCAGCAAGGGTAAGGGTTGCGGCGGTAGGGGTGCCGAGGCGGGCCAAGCCTCGGGATCCGGTTGGATTGAAGCGGCGCTTGCCTCTACGGTGAACACATAACCGCGCCCGTGGACGGTTTTTATGATGTCACGATCCGTGTTCAGAACCCTCCGCAAGGCCGACATCTGCACCTTCAGGTTACTCTCTTCGACGACCGTGTCGGGCCAAACGCGGCTGATGATCTCTTGTTTGGTGATCAGGATGCCCTGCGCCCCGATCAGAACCATCAGGAGATCGAACGCACGGCTGCCGAGCTCGATCGGCTGTCCGTCGACCAGCAACTGGCGAGCGCGCGGCAGTACGCAAAATCGGCCAAACCGAATGACCGCATCGCCGCTCACGCCTGCCTCGTGCGGGTTGGAGCTCGGCGGAGCCCCGTGGAGCCTCGGCTGCGCGACCTGTCGCAAGACCAGCGGTTGCTGCATGACCCCTGCCTCCGTTATCGGCTGGCTAAAGGTGCGTGACGTGGCCGGGCCTTCCGGCGCATCCCCCGACGCATGCGATGAGCGACTCCTGCGGCACACAGCGGCGGTCGTGGCGGTTACCCGAAGGATCGCTCCGCGCGAGGTGGTCGGCAATTGGACGAATGTCGAGAGCGGTCAGCAGAAGGAGGAGAGGCTCCTATACTTTCGTCCAAGGGGTTTACGACTTTACACGAGAGGACGTGAGCCTATCGGAATATCGAAAGCCGCTGCCGGGAGCGTTTCGGCTCCAGCCGCTTCGCCAGCCGGGCGAGTTTGATCACGCGCTCTCGGCTCCAATTTCCTCGATATCCGTCGCACCGACGATGAACTCGACACGTCGGCCATCGACGCGCGTCATCCTCCGCTTTGCCGATGACGCTCCTCCCTCTGGCGTCGGCGCTAGATGGCGTATGTCGACGCGTGTGCCCTCGCCCGGCTCTGACAACGGCTTCGACCCGTTGAGCGCCATGGGCGGCGCCTCCTTCCTCGGCGAGGAGGTGGGCGGGCGCGCCGGCACCGCAAGTCCGATGCAGATCTTGCGGTGCACGCGGAAGGGTATCGCAGGGCTTCGTCTGAGCTATTGCGGGGAAAAGCCGTTAAGCGCGCGGTTGATGCCCAACTCCCCGCGCGTCAAACCCGATGGGTTCTGCTGCAGCATCTGCTGCTGTGCCGCTCTCAGCTGAGTGGCATAATTATCCTGCATCTGCTGTTGCAACGGGCTGGTTGCAGGTGTGGACAGGGTGAGACCGCCTGGCGGGGCCGATATATGTGGCGGTTGGACCGGTGTGGGAATGGTGCTGCGCAGCTGGGCCGCCGCGGGCGTGGCCGCAAGTGCCGCGAGGATCACCAACAAGGCCGGGAACGACACGCTTTTCATCAAACGCCTCCATCTGAAGCTCAGCTCTGGACCAGTCCACCCTTGGGCATAGTCCAAACATCGGTTCTGTGATCACCGATAATTAGCGGGCTTAGGCAAACCGTCGCTCTCCCGGAGGTGAAATCGCTTTTAAGGCCGATTACGCGGCCTTCAGTTGTGTGGTGTCGATCGGCAACGCGCGTATGCGCTTGCCGGTCGCGGCGAAGATCGCGTTGCAGATCGCTGGCATGGTCGGCGGTACCCCGGGCTCGCCGGCGCCGGCCGGCGGCGCGTTGCTGTCGACGAGGTAGACGCGGGTATCCGGCGTGATGTCGGTCCGCGCGACCTCGTACGCATCGAAATTGCCTTGTACGATACGACCGTCTTTCGCGCTGATATTGCTGTAAAGGACATTGCTGATCGCCATGATCGCGGCGCCTTCCATCTGGGCGCGCACCCGGTCCGGATTGATCACAAGCCCGCAATCGACCGCCATGTCGATGCGCGGGATCGTCACCTGTCCGTCATTGCCCACCGAAACGTGGGCGACGGTTGCGACATAGGTCAGAAAACTGCGGTGCACCGCGATGCCGCGGCCCTGCCTCGCGGGCAGCTTCTGACCCCAGCCGCTCTTCTGCGCCACGACGTCGAGGACACCGCGCAGCCGCCCCGTATCGATCGGATAGACGTCGAGCGAGGCGCCGTAATTCGGATAATCGACGCCCAGCGCCGGCAGGTCGATATGCCGTGCTGCGCCGATCAGCTGCCGCAGATACTCGAGCGGGTCTTGGTCGGCTGCTGCGGCGAGTTCGTCGGCGAACGAGCAGACGGCGAAGGCGTGCGGGATGTTGAATACCGAGCGGTACCAGCCGATGCGGACATGGTTTACCGCCGCGCCATTCTCGCAACGGACATTCGGGATGGCGTAAGGCATGTCGGTCACGCCCTGCTGCAATTCGCCGGCGGCGCCATAGGTCACATCGGGCTGAAATGTCGCCTCGATCGGCGGGAACACCGTTCGATGCAGCCATGCGGTCGCGTGGCCTCGCTGATCCAGTCCGGCTTCGAGGTGCTGGGCGCAGATCGCGTGATAGTAGTCGTGCTGGATATCGTCGGGCCGGCTCCAGGTCAGCTTGACCGGCGCGCCGAGCTTCTGCGACAGCAATGCCGCCTCCGCGACGTAATCGGGTTTCGACTTCCGGCCGAAACCACCGCCCAGCAACGTGACATGCAAGGTCACCCGCGTTTCGTCCAACCCGAGCACCTGAGCGACCAGCGTTCTGGCGGCTTGCGGGTTCTGGGTCGGCGCCCAGACCTCGCAGTGATCGCCGGTGGCGTGGGCAATTGCGGCCGGCACTTCCATCGGCGCGTGCGCGTAATGCGGCACGAAGTAGTCGGCGGATACACGACGTGGCGCCGAGCGCAGCGCACCCGCGAAATCGCCCTCACCGCGAACCAGCCGGCCCGGCTGTTTCGCCGTCGCCTCCAATTCAGCGCGGTAGGTCGCGGTGTCGTAGCTGGCGTTGAGGCCGAAATCCCAGTCGATCTTCAGCTTTTCTCGCCCCTGCTGTGCCGACCAGGTGTTGTTTGCGACGACTGCGATGCCGCCAAGCGGGTTGAAGCCCGACGGGATCGGCGCGGCCTCGATCTCGATGACTTTTTCCACGCCGGGCACCGCGAGGGCATCCTTCGCATCGAAGGACCTGGCGCGGCCGCCATAGACCGGACAGCGTTCGATCGAGACGTGCTTCATACCGGGAACGACGACGTCGATGCCGTAGGTCGCCCGCCCGCGCACAATGTCGGCGAGATCGACGATCGGCACGGGTTTCCCGACATAGCGCCGCGCGTTGGCCGGCTTGAAGCGGAGCTGCATGTGGTCGGATGACGGCAGCGGCAGGTCGGCCGCCACCTCGACGAGCTCGCCAAAGCCGAGCCGGCGCCCGGTCGGCTCGTGCACGACGGCGTGGTTTTGCGCATGACAGGTGGCGGGATCGGCGTTCCAGACGCGTGCCGCCGCCTCTTCGAGCATCTGCCGCGCGACCGCGCCGGCTTCGCGCAACGGCTGATAGAACTGCCGCATGCTGCGTGAGCCGTCGGTGTTCTGGTCGCCGTACTTCACGTCGCCGTCGGCCTGAACGATCTTGACGCGGTTCCAGTCGGCATCGAGTTCGTCCGCCAATACCATCGGCAAGCCGGTCTTGATGCCGGTGCCCATCTCCGAGCGGTGGGCAACGATCGTCACCAGACCCGTGTCATCGATGCTGACATAGACATTCGGCGCGAAATTCGTTTCCGGCGCGGCTCCGGCCGGAAAGCTTCGGAACCCGACACGAAGCCCGAGCACCAGCCCGGACCCGATGCCGATGCCGCGAAGGACGTTGCGCCGGCTGAGATTTTCGACTGCGATCATGCGCCCAACTCCGCCGCTTGCTTGATCGCTGTCCGGATGCGCTGGTAGGTGCCGCAGCGGCAGATATTGCCAGACATCGCATCGGTGATCTGTTGGTCGGTCGGCTTCGGCGTGGTCTGCAGCAGCGCAGCCGCCTGCATGATCTGGCCGACTTGGCAGTAGCCGCATTGCGGCACGTTATTGGCGATCCAGGCGCGCTGTAACGGATGCGTGCCCTCCGGGCTCAGCCCCTCGATTGTGGTGACTTGTTGATCGCCGACATCGCCGATCGCGGTGATACAGGACCGGACGGCTTGGCCGTTCAGATGCACCGTGCAGGCGCCGCAAGCGCCGATGCCGCAGCCGTATTTTGTGCTGGTCATGCCGAGTAGGTCGCGCAATGCCCAGAGCAGCGGCATCGCGGGATCGGCATCGACGGCGCGTGTCGTGCCATTTACGCGTAGATTTATCATCGGGTGTTCCTCGTCGGCTCGGGTCACTGGCTCGCAGCGGATTGTGGAGACAGCGATTTGAGGTAGGCGATCACGCGCTGCCGCGTGCCGGCGTCGGGCACCGTGGCGAACATTTTTGTGCCGTGGACAAGGCCGCCTGGGCTCTGCAGAAACTTGTCGAGCGTCTGCTGGTCCCAGGTCAGGTGCGCATTCTTCATCGCGTCGGAATAATCGTATCCGGGCACCGAGCCGCTGCTTCGGCCAACCACGCCGGCCAGTGACGGGCCGATCTTGTTCTGGCCGGCCTGTGTCGAATGGCAACCGGCGCAGCGCGAGAAATCCGACGCTGTCGGTGCGCCGGCGGGAGTCGCCGCCGAGACTGACCAAGCCAGTGACATGCCGCCCAGCCAGGCGGCCACCCCGAGCGACAGGTGGCCTATCTTGATCGCCGTCATCAACCACTCTCCTTGAAATTCGATCGGGTTGGATTCGATCAGGTGCTGAGGGGCTCAGGCGACCAGGCTCTCGGCCACGCTCTGCGGCGGGGCCATGAATTCGGGGCCCACCGGGCTCGTGATCGTGTCCCGGAGGATGCGATCGATTTCTCGCATGGAGGGCTCATCGAGCGACCACCCCGTCACCTCGGATATTGCGTCGACCTGTTCCGGCCGCCGTGCTCCCCAGAGCGCGATCGTTGGCCCTTGATCGAGGACCCAACGGACGGCCAACGCCAGCACGCTCTTTCCGAAATTCTTGCGGGCAAACGCGTCGAGCGCCGATACCGCAGCCAGGTATTGGTTGAAGCGTGGTTGCTGGAACTTCGGGTCGACGCGCCGCAGATCATCGCCGTCGAACCGCGTCGCCGACGACATTCTGCCGCTGAGCAATCCGCGGCATAGCGCACCGTAGGCGAGGACGACGAGACCGGTCGCTTTCGCATAGGGCAGCAAGTCGCCTTCGATCGCCCGTTCGAACAGATTGAACGGGGGTTGTATCGTCTGCACCGGTGCGATCTGGCGGAAGCGCTCCGTCTGCGCCCGGTCCAGATTGCTGACGCCGATGGCGCGGATCTTTCCCGCCTGAAGCAGCTTCGCAAAGGCGCCGGCAGTCTCTTCGATCGGAATGTTGGGATCGGGCCAGTGCAGGTGATAAATGTCGATGTAATCGGTCTTCAGCCGCTTCAGCGACTCGCCGACTTCCTCGCCGATGCGTGCGGCCGAGGCGTTGCGCCGAACCGTGGAGCCCCGCCACTCGAGCCCGCATTTCGTGGAGATAAGGATGCGCTTGCGGCGGCCATTGGGGGCCAGTGCCCGACCGACGATTTCCTCGGCATGCCCGAAGCCATAAACCGGCGCGGTGTCGATCAGATTGACACTATTATCGATCGCCGCCTGGATCGTACGAAAGGCGCTGCGCGCATCGCTGCCGCCCCACATCCAACCGCCGATAGCCCACGTCCCAAGAGCGATCCTGGACGCGACGATGTCGGGGCCGCCGATCTCGATTGTCTCCATCCCGGCTCTCCTGGGGTGGGGCAGAACCGGTGCAGCGGTCTTGATCGGCAGATTGCGCGGATTAAACGTTTCAGCACTCATCCTCGCCTCCGATGCTGCTCACGACCCGCAACATAAGATTCGCGCGTGACGCTGACTTCGTCGTGAGATGAAATCGGATTTAGACGGGCCGAATAGGCACCGTGCTCCGCCTTGCGCCGGAGCCGTACGTCTAGGCCGCGTTGAGGCAGGAAGTGTGCGGCATCAGTCGCCAGGGCGACGCGAGGGTCCGAACTCGCTGCGCGTTTCCAGAGGCCGGCGCTAAGGATTGGCCGCCGGAGGCTCGGGAATGATCTGCACCTTGTTGCCGTCGGCAAGGTTGACCGGCGGTTGCAGGATTACCTTGTCGCCGTCCTTGATGCCGTCGTTGACTTCGACCTCGGTCCCGTTGTCGGCGGTGATCGCAATCTTGTGCAGATGGGCGACGCCGTCCGCGACCACCGCGACCTGCATGCCGCTCTGATTGAAAATGATCGCGGAGGCGGGCACGATCAGCGACGGCGATTGGCGCGGGATGCGCAGCTCGACCGTGCAATAGACCCCCGGCTGCAACGCGCCGTCCGGATTGGGTATGTCGACCTCGGTCAGCAACGTGCGCGTCCCCGGCTGGAGCGCATCGGCGATGCGCGTCACCTTGCCATGAAAGGTGAGGTTGGGCATTGCCGGCACGCGAATGATGGCCTCGATGCCGGGTTTCACGCCGAAAGCGGCGTCTTGCGGCACATAGACCCAGACGCGGATCACGCCGCTCTGCACCACCGTGAACATCGCGGTGCCGCTCGTCGCATTGGCCGTGATCAGACTGCCGACATCGATGTTGCGTTGGGTCACGACGCCATCGAACGGGGCGACCACCTGCTGATAGATCTTCTGCTGATTTGTGTATTGAAGCTGGGCCTGCATCGCCGCGGCGCTGTTCTGCGCCGCCTGTGTCGCATGCTGCTGCGCCTGAAGCGTATATCGATCGGTGTCGCCCTGCTGTTGCGTCACCCAGCCCTGATTGACCAGGACCGAGTCGCGCCCCCAGGTAACCTGGGCAAGCGAACGGTTCGCTACGGTTTGCCGGGTCGTCGCCTCGGCTTGCTGAAGACTGTTTTGAAGCTGAGCAACTTGGTAATCGACTTCCGGGGCGGTGATCTCCGCGAGGAGTTGCCCGGCCTTGACGCGATCGCCGATGTCGACATTGCGCTTCAACACATAGCCGCTGGCGCGCGCGTAGATGTCTGCCTGCTCGAAAGCGAGCGTTGTGCCCGGAAGCGACACGTGGAGCCTGCCGTGACGCTGCACGACCTGCTCGACCCTTACGCTCGGCATGAAGGCTGCCTGCTGCTCGGCCGTCGCGGCGACGTCGCGGCTCTGTTGAAAATGCCGCCATGCGCCAAAAGCGAGCGCCGCGACCACAACCGCCAGCACGGCCAGCCCGAACAGGCGGCGTCCGGCGCCGCCGCGCGGCCCGGGACCATGGGGCGGTTCCGGGATTTCGGGCCATTGCGGCGATGCCGGCGGTCGCCGTGGTTGTATCTTCGACGCAGGCAGCAGATCGGAGTCATTCATTCCGGAATCTCCGCAAAGACGCCATGGGCCTCCTTGCCGTCATTGCGTCTGCGCAACAGGGCAAACAGGTAGGGCACGACCAGGAGCGTCGTCGGCGTGGCAAACGACAGGCCGCCGATGACGGCACGCGCGAGCGCGGCATTCTGCTCCTCGCCCGGTCCGCCGATCGCCATCGGGATCATGCCGACGATCATGGCGGCCGCCGTCATCAGCACCGGTCGGATGCGGGTGTGGCCGGCCGAGATCGCGGCATCGGTGGCTTTCATCCCCGCCAATTGCTGCTCGCGCGCGAAGGTGACGAGCAGGATCGAATTCGCCGAGGCGACTCCGACCGCCATGATCGCGCCCATCAGCGAGGGAACGCTCAGCGTCGTATTGGTGATGTAGAGCATCGTGACGATGCCGCAAAAGGTCGCCGGCAACGCGAGGATGACGACAAAGGGATCGCCGAAATTCTGATAGTTCACTACCATCAGCAGATAGACGAACACGGCAGCGAACAAGAGGCCGATCCCCATGTCGCGGAAGGCATCGTTCATGCTCTGGATCTGGCCCGTCACCTCGATCGTGTTGCCGGGCGAGAGCTGCTTCTTCAACTCCGTCGTGATCTTGTCGATATCGGCGGCGATGCTGCCAAGGTCACGACCCTGGGTGCTGGCGTAGACCTCATAGACCGGCTGGATGTTGGCCTGATTCGCGCTGCCCGGGACCGAGTCGCGGGTGACTGTCGCCATGTTGCGCAGCTCGCCCGGGATCAGCTGCGCCGTCGGCGGCGCGGTCCCCGTGCCGACCGGCGTATTGGCGAGATCGTTAAGCGAGCTCACCTGATATTCCGGCGTCTGTACGGCGATATAATAGGGAATGCCGTTTGTCGGATCTGTCCAAAAATTGGGCGACACCTGCTCGGACGAGCTGAGGCTCGTGCCCAGATTGGTGCCGATGTCGCTCGTGGTGACCCCGAGCTGCAAAGCCCGCGCACGGTCGATCTGCACATACAGGTCCGGGGCATAGACTTCCTGCTGCAGATGCGCGTCGGCGATGCCCGGAACGGCCGCTATGCGACGGCGGAGCTCCTCGGCTACCCGTAGATTCTTGGCCCGATCGTAGCCGACGGTGCGGACATTGATCTGTGCCGTGAGCCCGAAATTCAGGATCTGCGTCGTCATGTCGGCGGGCTGGAAATAGAACAGATCGTCTGGGAATGCCGCCGGCAGATCTTTCCGCAATTTGCCGACGTAGTCGGCGGTCGGCGCATGGCCCTCCTTGAGCGCGACCATGATGACGCCGTCATTGACGGCGATCGTGGTGCCGTCGGCGAACGCCCAATTGTAGGAGCGCGCCGGCACGCCGATATTGTCGACGATCAGGTCCAGATCTTTTTTCGGAATGATCTGGCGGATCTTGTCTTCGACCGCCTGGAAGTTCTGCTCGGTCGTCTCGATCCGGGTGCCCGGCGGGGCGCGCACGTGAAGCTGGATCATGCCGCCGTCGATGGCCGGATAGAAATCCCGCCCCACGAAGATGAACAAAGTGCCGCCGAGGGCGAGCACGATGACCGAAAGGATCGGGACGATGCTCCGCCGCGTCAGAAGCACTCGGAGAAGGGCGGCGTAGCGCTCGCGTAACTGCTCGAAGCCGTGCTCAAAGGCCGCGTGGAAGCGGGCAAAGAGGCTCTTCCGGGCAGCTGTCTGAGAGCCGCCGTTCCGCTGGCCCTTCAGCAACAGCCCGATGATGATCGGAGTCAATGTCCGGGACAGGCCGTAGGAGGCCAGCATCGCGAAAACGACCGCCAAGCCCAGCGGGGTGAACAGGAATTTGGCTGGTCCTTCGAGAAAGATCACCGATGTAAAGACGCAGCTGATGGCAAGCGTCGATACCAGCGTCGGCATCGCGATTCCAGCGGCGCCGTGGAGGGTGGCCTCGGGCAGCGGCATCTTCTCTTCATCAAGCAGGCGGTAAGTGTTTTCGATCGTGACCGTAGAATCGTCGACCAGGATGCCGACCGCCAATGCCAACCCGCCGAGCGTCATGGTGTTGATCGTCTCGCCGAGAAAGTAGAGCACGACCAGCGAGGTCAGCATCGCCAGCGGGATCGAGATCATGACGACGATCGTCGGCCGCCAGGAGCCGAGGAACAGGAGGATCATCGCGGCCGTGAGCCCGGCCGCGATCGCCCCTTCCCGGAGCACCGCCATGACTGAGGATGTAACGAATACCGATTGGTCGAACAGGGAGTTGATGGACATGCCGGGAGGCGCCGCCGCTCGCGCGACATCCAACACGTGCTTGACCGCGTTGACGACCGTCAACGTCGAGGCGTTGCCGTTCTTGATAATGCTCAGCAGGACCGAGTGCTTGCCGTTAGCCCTGACGATATTCTGCTGCACCAGATTGCCGTCCCGGACATGCCCGATATCCCGAAGGAACACGGTGGCGCCGTTCGTATAGGAAACGGGAATGTCATTGAGCGCCTCTACCGTGGGCGGCATCGAGTTTGTGCGCACCGTGTATTGGGTCTCGCCGATCTTCGCGGTGCCGCCCGGCAGGGTCAGGTTCTGGGCATTGACGGCGTTGACGACCTGCAACGGTGTCAACCCTTTCGCCAGCAGCTTTGTCTGGTCGATATCGACCATGATCTGCCGGTATTTTCCGCCGGCCGGTGTCGGCAAGGTGACGCCGTGCACTGGCGCGATCATCTGCCGCAGCCGGTAGATCCCGTAATCATAGAGTTGCGTTTCGCTCAGCCTGTCCGAGCTGAGGCTGATCTGCATGACCGGAACGGCCGACGCGCTGTACTGTACAACCACCGGCGGCTGAATGCCGGTCGGCATCAGCGCGCGGATCGAATTGGTGGCCGCGACAATCTGCGAGATCGCGAGGTCGAGATTGACGTCCGGCTGGAAATAGATCTTCTGCACCGAGATGCCGTTGACGGTTTCGGCCTCGATGTCGCGGATGCCGTTGACGTTGGAGCTGATCGAGTACTGGCTATAGGTGGTGACGCGCTGCTCCATCTGGGTCGTGTCGAGACCGGTGTATTGCCAGATCACCGACACCACCGGAATGTTGATCTCGGGAAAGATGTCCGTCGGCATTTCGACCGCAGCAGTGACGCCGAGGAACAGGATTAGCGCCGCCATCACGTAAAACGTGTGCGGGTATTTCAGCGCAAAACGAACAATTCCCAAGTATGGCCTCCTGTTCGCAGCGAGGTGTTCTCCCAGGGCCGTCCCGGGGCTTCACTGAACCCGAGCGCTCGACGAACGATCTGGGAAAGCGGGTTAGTTGGCCCGGGCTGCGATGCCAATGATCTTCATGCCGACCGATGCCGCCGCATCGTTTGGCCACTCGATACGCACGATTTAATGATGCGAGGTGGCCGGCACTTCGCTCGTCGATGAAATCGACTTTAACTTCAATGGGACGGGAGGGCGGCTTTCGGCCGGAGCGCGTCGCCTTTTGGGCAATCAGCCGATCCAGCGCGGCACTCATCTTCCGCCCGCGTGTGGCGGGGTGCTCTCACCAACTGGCCTGAGCCCGGCCGCAAGCATCACGAACCGCTGAGTTATCTGAACCTTCCCCGCCCGGTTCAGCTCATTTGGGGAAGCCCTGGTCCAGGAGCTACGGCTCGCGTCGGCGAGCCTTTTCCTCGATTTGGAACCAGAACGGAAAATAACGGAACGACACGAAGACAATGCCTTGGTTTGTATTCGGCGCGCCACCGATGCCGTTGAAGGCCTGGCGCACGGTGTAGGAGCCCTGGAGGCCGGCGGCGCCGCGGCCGTAGGGACCGTTGAACAGATCCTGCCAGATGCCGCCCGTCAGCTGTCTGATGTCCTTGGTTTCGGCGGCACAGACCGTCGATCCTTCGATGTTGCAGCCGGTGTTGATGAGGGTCGGGGAGCCATAGCCGGCCACCGACCTCGCGCCCGCGCGCTCGGCATGCTCCCATCCGCCATAGACATAGACGTCGGTGCCGGGCCAGGGATGGCCGACAAGCCCTAGCAGCCCTTGCGCTGCCGGAATGGCGACGAGCGAATTGTTCGCCGACAACGCAACGTCGGGAAACAGCGTCGTGCCGTATCGGCCGATGCCGTCGCCGACAAGGCCGCTGATTTGCAGATCGAGATATTTCGGGACGATAGGCAGCGTCGCCGCGCCGCCGACGCCATAGCCCCAGGTCTCGTGGGTCCTGCCGTTCGCGCGGTCGGTAAAGAGACGAGCGAGGCCTTTCAGCTCGTAATGCCCCCAGCCCGGGTCGAAAGCGAACTTGCCGATCGTGTCCGGAATGAGGTCGTTCGAATAGGTCGTGGTGGCGTTGAGGAATCCGGCGCTGTCGCCAGGATTGCTGACGTTGACACCGGTAGGCGCGGCGAAGGGGGCGAGCGGGAACAGGGCTTGCGGCGTCTCGAAGGAGACGCCGGCGGAGACGGCGTCGCTGAACTTCTCGACGAACCGCGCCTGCGGGCTGCGCGTCCAGTTGAACCCGGGCACAAACTGATGTTCGATGGTCGGCGGGATTTGCTCGGAGCGCGGCACGATGCCGTTCGTGTTCGTCGTCAGCAGGCTCCAGGCCTGGCCGGCAAGAATGTGGAACCCGATCCGGTCGAAAACGACGGTTCCATAGCCCTGCCGAAGCCGCGGCACGTAGCTGTTGCTCTCCCGCGAGTTGGAGGTCGTGCCAGCGGCGAGAAAATCGCTTTCCACGTAAGCCGCGAGGTGCGTGTCCTCGCTGACATCGCCGCTGATCAGCAATGATAGGCGGCTCTGCCGGGCGCTGCCGCGGAACTCATGCTCATGGGCGAGGGGCGAATTCTTGAAGGGAATGCCCTGGTAATCCGTACCGATATCCGAGACCTCGTTGCGCGTGCGAAAAATTCCGGCCGCTTCGACGAAGCTGCCCGCGCCGGGCTGCAGCCTGACGCCGCCGAGCTGAATGCTGCCGTCGGACGTCGTGATGATGGCGGCGGGGGAGGGAGCTACCGGCGGTGGCTGCTGCGCCGTTTTCGACTGCTCCTGTACCCGCTGCGCCGCATCGCGCGCTCGTAGTGTTCCCTCTTGCGACGCTCTAAGCAGATCCCGCGAGCGCTTCAGCTCCTCTTGAGCGTTTTGCGCCTCGCTGCGCGACTGGCGCAGCAGCTGCTTCGCCTCCCCGAGTTCGCTCTTGAGGCGGCGCAACTCGCTTTGGAGCCCGCCGATCTGGCGCTCGATCGCTTCGATCCGCTCGATCGCGATGCCTTGCGCCTCGGCGGCCGCGACCGGTGCAATCGCCGTCGCAAGCACGATCGCCGCGCTTTTGCGAAGGCGGCGTTCTTGAAATCGCCAAGCCCCTTGCACGGCGTCTCTCCTCTGTGGGTAAGGTTAGAAGACGGGGGTATTCCTGCTTGTCGACGGCCACTGTACAGCAGCCGAAACGCAGCAGTGGGGGTTACCTTCCTGGTCTCATACCGGCGGTGATGCTGCGTGTAGAGATAGGCAAGCCGCCCCGATACGACGATTAAGCCGCCTGGAAGCCGCCGTAGGGGCTGTAACTGAAGACCCAGGAGCTGATCTTTGACAGAGACTAGTCAGCGCCCTTGGCCCAACCGGCTTAGCTATGGCAGCGCCCGCCTAATGCCGCCGGAGCGTAAGCGATGCGCATGCAGCTAACAGTGGGTGCACCGTAACTGCAAGCGGGCCGCGACACTGTCCGCTCACTTGATCGCCGTTGCCTGCGTTGGATCCGCCGTTCTGAGTATTGCGCTAGTCGTAGAAAGATGATCGCGCGCCGGGCCGAGCGCTAGGTCGTGAATTAATATTAGCGAGTGGGCCGAATCTACTCCCTAATCCGACTCGTTATCGTTACGGCTGGGGGACGGCAAGGGCCGTCCCCCGATCTGTCCTCTCATTGGAGATGGGCTTCGAGGAACCACAGGTTCTTGTCGAGGGCGCGCGAGAAGGAAGTGAAGAGATCTGCCGTATCGACATCGCCGGCACTATCAGTCTTGTCGATCGCCGCGCGTACCGCGCTCGCGACCTTGGCGTAGCGCTCGGTCAACGCGACCAGATGGTCCGCCGCCGCATAGATGTCGGTTGGGTAGGGTGTGAGAGTGGTGCTGTGGGCAACGGCCTGGGTGATGCCGATCGCAGTTCCACCGAGCTGGACAACACGTTCGGCCATCGTATCGATGTGCTCGTCTAGATCCGTCCGGAACCCGTCGATCATTTCGTGCAGCGCGATGAATTGCGGTCCCTTGATATTCCAATGCGCTTGCTTGGTAAGGAGCGCCAAGTCGATCGCATCGGCGAGGCGCTCGTTGAGAATCGCGATCGATATGCTCTTCGAATTCGAGCTGACGTCGTTGTGGGTTTTGAACGGTTGCATGGCCATGCCTCTTCTAAAACATGGGCGGTGAGAACCATTTATTGATTCCGGAATGCCGCCGAAGAGCCGAATCTGTGAGCGGCGCATGGCCTAGCCGTCGCACCGAGATGAAATCAATTTAATCGGCAAATCACCGCGGTGTCCGCGGTGAGCCGGTCGTACCGGAAGGCCAATCCAACTTCGGTAAAAGCCAATTCACATGCGGGAAACCGCGAGTTCAGGCCTGCGTCCGAGATCAGCGTCGGCCCGACTGTCTCTTGGTCGCGGTCGTCGTAAACGCAACAGACAGGAATTGGTGACATCATGAAAAACTATACCTATGCGCTGTGCGCGCTTGCTCTGGTGACGGCATCCACGCCAGCTATCGCACAGACCGTGCCTTCTGCAATCCCGTACGGTCAAACGGCCGCACTGCCGCCGGGGGCCGCCTCCGCGCCGCAGGTGGATCCTAACGCCCCGCATTGGGTGCAGCTCGAGGGGTACAATGGCGACGGCAGTGTGAGCGAACACTGGGAGTTGGTGAGACCGCAGGACTACGACGTGACAAACTACCGCGGTTTTCACACGGCGACCGATTGACAATGCATTTGACGGCCGTCGCTCGCTGCCGCCGACCCAGCGATTTGGAACAGCGCGGGTCGACGGCCCTGCATGTCGTTTTGAACGGCGTGGCAGCTGCTAAATTATAATTCACCAGCGTGAGATTGGCCCCTTAGGAGTGATCCTCCACGTTAGCCTCGACCCCGGCATTCCGCCGCGGTCACTCTGAATGAAGGTGATGTGATGAAAACTCTGACCTATGCGGCGGTCATGCTGGCCGTCATCGCGGGTGTAGCGCCGGCCATGGCGCAGGTTATTCAGCCGGCGACGCCAAATGCGCCGATCGCCGTCCAGGCACAGCCACGGCTCGACGTCCACGAGGTGACACCCGTGAGCAGCTGGGCTGGCACGCCGGGCGAGGCGGACGGGATCTATAATGCTTACGGGCAGCCGAACCAGGTCTTCGGGATGCCCGGGGCAGGCCAGGCTTCCGCTAGCTCGCATCCTGCACCCTAAGCTCACAGAGAGCGGCGTTGCGGATGCCCGGACCGACGCGGGATCTGAGCGGAACTGGCCCTCTACGCTCCCGCCGATAAGTGCCGGGCGAGCTCCCTCATCCGGGGTCGATGGTCGCCTCCTGCACAGCAATGTCAGGAGGCGACCATGCTTACCAAAGGGGCAAGCTAGCCGCGTGCTTCTTTAAACGCCGCGGCTGACCAGCCCGGTTTCACGCCAAGGCAAATGCTGACAATGTTGAGAGAACCACTTCTGCCCAACCGCTCCCGCAAAGAATGGTTGCGGCGCCTCGATCGTATCGCGGCAGATCTGAATGTTCTGTTGATCGCGTTCGCGATCGGGTTGGCCACGTTGGACTTGACCTTCCTCCTCACTCAGCACGTGATTGACCGGTTGCCGCAAACGACGCGCGTCGTTTACGCCACCCCCCCAGCGGCGCCGACCAAACTGCCCTGAACACTCGGCGATACCGCCACCGTTATCATTCCCGTTCGAGCCTAGGGCCGGCGCGGGGCGGGTCGCGGCGCTTTCGGACCGAAGGCCCGCGCCATGTCGCGCTCCAGCCGCTGGGCGCGCGCGATCTCGCGCTGACGCGCCAGCTCCTTTGGTCCCCAATTGCTGTATCGGCTGCTCGTCGGTGATGCGCGGAAAGCAACCAGATCGTCGATCTTCGGCTCGGTCAAGCCGATAGGCCGAATGTCTTCATCGAGTTCACCTCTGGCCGTGAGACCCGCATCTCGACAGGCGCGGCAATAACGTGCGTACTCTATGCGGACGCATAACTGGATGGAGACGCACCTCTCCTGTTCTCACGAAGCGCACGCAAGAGCTGCTGGCTGCGGCGAATGCCTCATGCGAGGCACAGCGCCCGTGCGGAGACTGTCGCTCAGGGCTGGCGGATAAGGGTCAACGCCGGCAACCAGTCTTGCGCCATCTGCGGCGACATGTTCACAACAAAAAAGCTGTGGCGGCCGCCGGTTGAATAGCCTTCTTCCCAGGTCGGGATCCACTGGACCTCGAGATAGGTTTGCGTCCCGGGTACGAGCTGGACGGTATCTGCTTTCTTGTTCGGGCTACCGTAGGGCTGCACCGTGAACCTGTAGGTCCCGGGCGCGAAATCGCGATAAAACGCGGCATTGCCCGGGATGTCCGCGACCGGTGTGCCATTGGCGTAGATCATGGGCGCAGCTCCCAAGGCAGAGCTATTGGCGCCGGCAGGACGCAGAAACCAGACCCGCGCCGCTCCCGCGCTCAGTGCTGGGACCTGTAGACCGTCGGGACTCGCCATCGCCGTCGGCATCAAACCGGCAAGCGCCACAAGTCCAAACAATATCGATACCGAAGCACGATAGTTACGCACGGTCATTCTCCTGCTAAAGGCTGCACGAAGGTTCTGTCGGCTTTATCATCCTGACGAGTGTTGGCGGACGGCGGCTCTCGAGTCCGCTTCAGACGGGCTTGCAGACTGCTTATCGCGCCACCGAGGCGGTCGAGGTAGAGGTAGACGACAGGCGTCGTGTAGAGCGTCAGCACCTGCGACAGCAGCAGCCCGCCGACAATGCTGTAGCCGAGCGGCTGGCGGATCTCGGAGCCGGTGCCGGTGCCGAGCATCAGCGGCACGCCGCCCAGCAGCGCCGCCATCGTCGTCATCAGGATGGGTCGGAAGCGCAACACGCAGGCGCGGTAAATCGACTCCTCGGGGGTCATGCCTCGGTTGCGCTCGGCATCGAGCGCGAAGTCGACGAGCATGATGCCGTTCTTCTTGACGATGCCGATCAACAGAATGATGCCGATCAGTGCGATGACACTGAGGTCGTAATGGAAGATCATCAGCATCAACAGCGCGCCGATCCCGGCCGAGGGCAGTGTCGACAGGATCGTGATCGGGTGAACGAAGCTTTCGTAGAGCACGCCCAGGATGATGTAGATGACGACGAGCGCCGCCGCGACGAGGATCGGCTCGCTGGACAGCGACGAGATGAACGCATTGGCATTGCCCTGGAAGCTGGTCGCCAGCGAGGCAGGCTTGCCGAGCTGCTGCTCGATCTGGTGAATCGCAGCGACGGCGTCGCCGATCGATACGCCCGGCTGCAAGTTGAACGACAGCGTCACCGACGGGAACTGGCCCTGGTGATTGACGATGATCGGCGCTACCTTGGTCACATTGTCGACCAAGGCCCGCATCGGTACCTGCTCGCCGTTCGGTGTGTTGACGTATAATTGGCTTAGCGCTTGCGGCCCTGTCTGGAACTGCGGCTGGACTTCCAGCACGACGTGGTATTGGTTGAGCGTCGTGAACATCGTCGAGACGATGCGCTGGCCGAACGCGTCGCCAAGCGTATTGTCGATCGTCTGCGGCAATATCCCATAGCGCGACGCGGCGTCGCGATTGACCGCGATGTCGAGCAGCGGTCCGGCATTTGCCTGGTCGCTGGCGACGTCGGTAATCCCGGGAACGCCCTTGATCTTGTCCAAGAAGAGCGGCGCCCAGTGGTTCAGCTCGCCGGCATCGGCATCGACCAGCGAATATTGATACTGCGTGCGCGAGACGCGAGCGCCGATCGTAATGTCCTGCGCCGCCTGCATGTAGACCGTGACACCCTGCAGCTTACCTAGCTGCTGCCGCAATCGGCCGATCACCTGGTCGGCGCTCGCGCTCCGCTCGGTCTTTGGCTTCAGGGCGATGAACAGGCGACCGTCATTGAGCGTCGTCGTCCCCGTCGCGCCGATCTGCGAGCCGACCGAAGCCACCGCCGGGTCCTTCTGGATAACGCCGATCACCGCCTCCATGCGACCCTCCATCGCCGGAAAGGAGATGCTCTGGGCCGCCTCGGCAATCGCGATGATCATCCCGGTGTCCTGCTGCGGGAAGAAACCTTTGGGGATGATCACATACAGATACCCGGTGACGCCGATCGTCCCCAGCATGACCATCAGCGTCATGAAGCGGTGGCGCAGCGCAATTTTGAGGCTGCGCTCGTAGCCGCCCAACAGACCGTCGAAGCCGGCCTCGAACAGCCGATACAAGCGGCCATGCCTTGCCGGATCCTCGGCCCGAAGCAGGCGAGAGCACATCATCGGCGTCAGCGTCAGCGCGATAACCAGCGAGAGCACCAGCGAGACGCTGACGGTGACCGCAAATTCGCGGAACAGGAGGCCGACATAGCCGCCCATCAGGAACAGCGGAATAAACACGGCGATCAGGGACAGCGTGATCGAGACGATCGTGAAGCCGATCTCACCCGCGCCCTTGACGGCGGCTTCCATCGGGCTCAGCCCCTCTTCGAGATAGCGGTGCACGTTCTCGATGACGACAACCGCGTCATCGACGACGAAGCCCACCGCGATGGTCAGGGCCATCAGCG
>WNGC01008832.1_pt1 | contig 22445 bp, 18 predicted proteins | sample 5400051 | NCBI WGS metagenome assembly WNGC01 (sample SAMN13153368, study PRJNA577476) | soil metagenome | isolation source: 20 cm soil or saprolite under grassland replicate 2 | place: USA:California | collected 2016-06-15
TGTGGTTGGTGTAAATTGGATGGGGACAAGCTCATACTCGTGCCTCACCCTCATTCTCCTTGCGAGATACGGTCATTTGCATACCCCGAGGAAGCTAAAATTTTAGGCCAAATAATCGGTGTGGCCATGCGGATCGTGTCGCCTCGGAACGAGACGAATCCCGAGAATTCAAAGGCATCAAAGCAATCCTGACGTTCGAGAGAAAAAAGCGCTCGGCTTGCGTCTGCAATGACACAGCATCGTGATTACCTACGTCTTGAGTTTTTCCCGTGTATCCGGTGAGGCCTGCGGCGGCGAAGCGGCCAGAATGAAACGCTCGACTTGGCTCACAAAGGGCCCCTAGCGGGCAGAGGATCATTCGCTCGAAGACCTCTTCGTGACAAGCTGCCAGCACCATAGGTGCGACAGGCTCGCTGAAAAGGTGAGCGAGGCCGTCGTGATGGTAAGTGCCGGTATTGCAGTCACGCAAGGTGGCCAAGCAAATCAGTTGGGCAAAATCGTCTGGGAGCTTGGCAAGGGCGTGGTTCTTGAGATCATCCTTCGCCGCTTCTACGTCCATGCGTTTGAGGGCGCAACGCATACAATGGCACCTTTCCGAACAACGAGCCACCGGGGAAGTGGCTAAGGACATTATGTGGAACTCGTAGGCTCTATCAAGCGGCATATTCTCGATGTGCAAAGTTCGACGGTTACTGATAGGTCTGGTCGTTGCCCCCAAAGCCGGCCGTAGGCTGCTTCTGTCGCAGTGATCCTCATGCCGCTGCGCGTTGACCCACTGGCAGAACCGACTGAGCCTCAAAAATCTCGGCGGGCTCGGCGCGATCAGGCGGTTGGTCCACCAACCACGCGCACTCGCGTTACCAGACGTCACAGTGCATTCTAGACTATTAAAATAAGAATGAAGTGATCGGCGGAGAGCGATTCTTTCGGATCAAGAAAATTGAGAGTCCTACTTTGCGCTACGCTCTTGACAGCATAACGTATTGCTGATAAATGGCTTATATTGAGCAATGTCTCGTCCCCGACGACTCTAACAAGGGGGGCCAGTGCCGTCAAATCGTGCCCCCATTTTGTTCGCTGGACGGTGATGAAAATGCGTCGTGTGGTTGGTATACCAACCGAGAGCCGAAAACGGGAGGGGATGCCGCGGTTGACCTCTGACCTGCCTGCCCTAAAACACAGCAATAATATGGATGCACGACACTGGGTGACAGCATGAGTTCATCGGTTGCCCGTTATTTTCCGGGAGATTTTCCGAAACATAACGAAGCGGACACTCATAGCCTCGGTTCGGTTGAAGAACTGACTACCCATGGCCGTGAGGTCGAAGCTGCGGAAGAAATGGTCAGCGACGAGGGTCTCATACTGCGGCTCCAAAAAAGAGACGTAGTGGCCCTTGGGCTACTCTATCAGCGATATGCCAGATTAACCTATTGGGTGTGCGTGCGCATCCTGAGAGATCAAGCCGAGGCTGAAGACCTCGTTCACGATGTCTTTCTTTGCATGTACAGACGCTGCAGATCCTTTGACCCACAGAAAGGTAGCGCGCGATCCTGGCTCGTTCAACTGGCGTACCACAGCTGCTTTAATCGGCGCGCCTATTTGAAAGCCCGCCATGGACAACGGCATGGAAGCGAAGAACCTGGGGCACGCGTTAATCCGCCCGAGCCCAGCCAGAATACCGACCCGACATACTCGATCATTTGGAATCCTCGCATGAAGGCGGCATTCACAAGTCTTTCCGGGGAGCAGCAATTGACATTGAAATTATACTATCTCAGAGATTATACGCTTAAAGAGATCGCTGAAGAGCTGGATTGGTCCTATGACAAAGTCAAGCATCACGTTTATCGCGGCATTGATCGCTTGAGAGCTATCGTGTTCGAAGGGACCGTTTCTGGAACTTGCCACGAAGCAACGGTGGAAAGAAGATGGCAATCAAACGACAGAGCGTGATGAACTCGCAGCATCTTGGGAATGACTCTAGCCTAGACTATTTAATGGGTGAGATGTCGCCTGAAACGAAAGCTTCTTTCGAGCGACATCTCAAAGAATGTGCGGAATGTCAGTCCCGTTTGGAACAATACCAACACCTGCGGTATGAATTCGCAGGCAAGGCTGACGATATGCTAGAGGATTTGCCGACCCCAGTCTTGCCGTGGTCCATTGAGGATGGCAGGAGCAGGTTGTACGCCGCCCTTGAAAGTGAAGCTGGCGGTAGGACAAAGATTGACCGCGCGCTAGGCCATCTGTTCCTTTCTTGGAATACCTTGAGGGGGCGAGTTTCGATTCTCCTCTCTCAACCATATCTCCGGAGGACTTTAACGGTCGGTGGATCAATCATTCTGGCGATTGGCCTAGCAGGATCGACTTACCGCTTGGGTGAGAAGCGTGCCCTGAAAGAATCGCAGATTGTCGAGCAATTACAGCGACACGAAGAAGCTCACCAAGCGCAGGTTGGCAAACTTCTGCGGCAACGGGATGCAATTCAGGCTGGCTTGGCACAGCGAGAAGGCACGATCGCGGAATTGAAAGGGAACCTCGAGAAAGAAAGGAAACAGATCGCAGCGTTACAAGCGAGCTTGCTGTCGAGAGACCGGCAAGGCGAGGAGCAAACCAAAGAGCAAATCCAGCAGATTTCCTCGCAGCGCGAGGAGCTTCTTCGCAAACTTGATGACCAGCAGTCCCTCCTTGCAACAGGCCAAAAACAGCTTGAGGCTCTCCGGCAAACAAGTACGGACGATGCAGTTAGGATGGCGAGTCTCGAAACCCAGACCCGCCAAATGTCGCAGTTGCTTAGAGAAAAAGTGACCTGTATCTAGCCGAAGTGTACGAGGTCGGCACTAACGGCAAAACGAAGAAGCCGTACGGAAGAGTCTTTTATACAAAAGGGAAATCTCTAATTTTCTATGGTTACGATCTAGATCAACAGTCGGGGCTCAAGAACGCGAGTACATTTCAGGCGTGGGGACTGCGTGGGCCTGATCGCAACAACGCGCTGAATCTCGGAATAATGTATGTGGATAATTCCACGAATAGACGTTGGGTTTTGCGGTTTGACGATCCCTCCGCCCTCGCGCAAATCAACGCGGTGTTTGTCACGGTCGAACCCAGTGGCGGGAGTCGCGCCCCGCAGGGGAAGGAAGTGTTGTTCGCCTATTTAAACGAAGAGCCTAATCACCCTTAGCTGAGCTGCCTTTGTTCGTTTCTCTTTGGACCTTCTCCAGCCTCTAATAGAAAAACTGCACAAAAAACATGTGGTCTGGTGGCCCAATTGCTGTCCTAGGTTTGTAGACTCTACAAGGTTGCCCCGCACCCAAAATAATTCAAGGAGGAGTTCCGTGAAGCAGCGCCTTGGTGTGTTCGCCCTAGTTCTGTTGTGTTGCTCGGGCACCGGACGTTCACAGGCACCCACGGCGATTGTGAACGGTGAGGTGCGGGACAGTTCAGGTGGAGCGATTGCGGGCGCGGCCGTAGAAGTAATTAACAACGCGACCGGAATTCGCTCATTAACCGAAACGAACAACGAAGGAATTTATTCGGTACCGAACCTTCTTCCAGGCACTTACCACATCCGCGTGTCCAAGGAGGGATTTAAGACGGTCGTTCACCCTGATATTACTCTCAATGTTCAAGACGCGAAGGCAATCGGATTCACCCTTCCAGTGGGTCCTGTCTCCGATACGGTCACTGTGGAGGCCGGAATCTCGCTGATCAACACCGAGACCGTCGCAGTCAGCACGGTGGTTGATCGGCAGTTCGTCGAAAACATACCACTAAACGGACGGAGCTTCCAATCACTCATCACCTTGACTCCAGGTGTTGTCCTCACTCCGGCAAGCACATTGGGCTTCCAAGGCCAGTTCAGTGTAAACGGTCAGCGATCGGATGCGAATACGTTCATGGTGGACGGTGTAAGTGGTAATTTCGGTTCAACCGGTGGCACCAGTCCAGCAGCCCAGACCAGTGGCAGTCTACCTGGATTGACCGTATTTGGTACAACTCAAAGTCTCGCTTCTGTTGACGCCATACAGGAATTCAGAGTTCAGACCTCAACTTATTCCGCTGAATTCGGTCGTCAGCCAGGAGGCCAAATCTCCATCGTTACTCGTTCCGGGACGAATCAATTCCATGGATCCATGTTTGATTATCTTAGAAATGACATATTGGACGCCAACGACTGGTTTGCTGACAAAGCCGACCAGCCGAAACCTCCAGAGCGACAGAACGACTTTGGCGGAACGTTTGGTGGCCCAGTGCTAATCCCTGGACTCTACAACGGTCGAAACCGCACGTTCTTTTTCTTTTCCTATGAAGGACTCCGATTACGATTACCGCAATTCGCACTAATGAACGTACCTACGTTAGCGCTAAGGCAGAATGCACCAACTGCGCTCCGGCCCATGCTGGCTGGCTTTCCTCTGCCGAATGGCAAAGACCTCGGAACTGGAATGGCAGAGTTCACTGCAGCTTATTCTGATTCCTCCAGCCTGAATGCAACCAGCATACGACTGGACCATACGATCGGGCAAAGATGGACGGTGTTCGGTAGATACAATAGAGCGCCCTCAGAGAGTAGTGTCCGGCAGACCGGTAATTGCCTCTGTAGGACTGTAACGCGCAGGACCCCAACGCAAACTACAACGCTGGGGGTAAATGCGCTAGCCCAGCACATTAGCAACGAATTAAGATTCAACTACAGTGACAATTTTGGGACCGCTGACGCGCTTCTCGATAGTTTTGGCGGCGCCGTGCCGCCGCCCAGGAGTTCATTGATTCCGGGTCAGTATGATTCTCCGGCTGCGCAAGGCTTTTTCTCTTTGAACTTCGTAGGAGCCACTGGCCAAGCACAGCTTGGCAGTGGCGGCACGTCGTTTGTAGGCGCACAGCGACAATACAATGTTGTTGACAACGTTTCCTACGGGGTTGGCCTTCACCAGTTAAAGTTTGGCATTGATTATCGACGGCTAACCCCGAGATTTGCGTTTATCCCGTATTCGTTAAACATAATTTTCCAGTCCCAACAAGAAGTACTCAATGCGACTGCGTCGTTAGCGTTTGTTCAAGCGAATACTCCCGCCAGGCCGCTCTACGTCAATTTCTCCGCATACGCTCAGGATGCGTGGAAACTGTTTCGTCGTTTGTCCGTGGATTTCGGCGTGCGTTGGGACGTTAATCCGGCGCCGGACGAGGAGACAGGCGAACACCCACTAGCAGTGACTCAGGTCGGCAATCTCTCCACGATGCAGTTGGCGCCGAAGGACACCGCGTTGTGGAGGACAACTTATAAGAATTTCGGGCCTCGTCTTGGAATCGCGTTCGGAGTATTTTACGACACTGGCAATCAGCAGGGCTCCGTAGGATTTCTCAGCTTTCCATTCAACGCGTCGCTAGCACTGTCCAATATTACCTACCCGCCCTCTGCTGCCCAGGTTGCACCTCCTTCCCTACCTAATCTGTCGAGCCTACCTAAGCCATATGGCACACTCAGCGTCTTCGACCCAAAGCTGTCGCTTCCTTATACGCTCCAATGGAACGTAGCTCTTCAGCAGGGGCTCGGGAAAAAGCAGGTGGTTACATTGAGCTATGTGGGTGCGTCCGGGAGAAATCTCTTGCAACAGCGACAGCTTAGGCTTGCCAATATCAATCCCAGTTTTACGACGGTGAAGCTGACATCGAATAATGCGACATCGGATTATCACGCCCTGCAGGCCCAATTTCAACGGCGGCTCTCTCGCGGTTTGCAGGCGTTAGCATCTTATACGTGGTCTCATGCTTTGGACGACGATTCTGTTGATAATGGAACGATTATTCCAGTGCGCGGGAACGCTGCATTTGATATTCGGCACGTTTTCGCGACGGCAGTTACCTATGACTTTCCTGTTCCACGACGCAACCTCATCATGGAGGGTGTCTTGGGGCATTGGTCCATTGACGCCAGCTTGCACGCCCAGTCTGCTGCGCCTGTGGACATCACTGGAACCCAGTTTGTTAATCCAGCGGACGGAACACTTGTAGCAGCTCGCGCCAACGTTAATCCCGGCGTACCGTTCTATATCGACGATCCAACGGTGCCGGGTGGAAGAAAGATCAATAGGGCTGCTTTCTCGATCCCCGCGGCTGGACAGTTTGGAAATCTCGGCCGGAACGTTGTCCGTGGCTTCGGCGCGTGGCAGCAAGACTTTGCTTTACGGCGACAGTTCAATCTGACAGAGAAGGTGGGCCTGCAGTTCCGCGCTGAGGCGTTCAATATCTTCAACCATCCAAACTTCGGGGCAATTCAGACAACGCTCACGGCGGCGAATTTCGGCCAGGCAACAAACATGCTCAATCGACAGTTGGGCGGCCTCAATCAGCTCTATCAAATCGGCGGGCCGCGGTCGTTGCAGTTTGCAGTTAAGGTGAGCTTTTAACAGCTCAAGGATGAGAGCAATGCCCTGTGTGGATTTACGGGCTCGGAGACATCTTTGGACATATGCGATGCTGTCGGCACTGTTGGCAACCGTCTGTTTCCGCGTTGCTGTTCAAGCTGAGAATAAGCACCAAGTCAGACTGGACGACCTAGAGAGCCTGCTGGGAGACGAGTACCCGCAGCAGCTGTCGCCTGATGGAGAGTGGCTTGCCTTCACAACCAAGGGAGAACTGTGGGTAGTAGCGACTCGCTCTGGCAGTGTCCGGCGAAGGATCGGCCAAGGGACTCTTCCCGCGTGGTCTCCAGACGGAACGCGACTCTCTTACTACTCCAATACAGGTGGTACGTGCCAGTTATGGGTCATCAACATAAAAAACAGACGGGCAGAGCAAGTCACGAATTTTCCGGGCGGCATTAATCCAGACCCTAAAACGCAAGTGCTTGGATTTGTTTGGGATCCGATGACGTATTCTTGGTCGCCGGATGGAACCAAATTGGTGTTCGCTTCGCGGGTTGTGGGGCAAAGAGGGCTGAAACTGCGGCCCGACCACGCGGTATCACCACAAGACATAGAACAGCCTCTTATATTAGATGCGAAGACACCACCTGAGTGGACGATTAGCGGAATCTACGTCAAAGCTTTCCCCGCTGCCGATCCAAACGCCCATTTTTGGGAGAAAGAAGCAAAGAATGATGCACGTTTGCCAGAAGACATGGTGAACCAGTTATTTGTTGTTGACCTCCGTACGAAGATAACGACACAACTCACGCATGGTGACGTCAGTTTCTTTGATCCGAGTTGGTCACCCGATGGCGGGAGGCTCGCCAGTGTGTCGAATGAAGGCAGACGCTCAAATTACGGGAACCTAGCTACCAATATTTACCTTATCGATATCAGAAGCGGCGTACCGACCGTCCTCACGTCTAACTTAGATAGCAAATGGATGCCATCCTGGTCTCCAGATGGAAAATACATTGCTTATGCTGAGGCAAAGGGCTTGGGTATGCGCTCTGTGTCAGTGGTTCCGGCCGGCGGAGGGGATCCGAAGAGGGTTACGTCGATGCTCGATCGGAGCGTGCTTCGATATAAGTGGTTCACAAATAACCAATCGATCGTAGTTATATATGTGGATGGCGTCGACCGTCCGATTGCTAGAATTGACGTTGCAACTGAGGAGTTCTGCATAATCAGCGGACAGGAGAGTGCTAGCCGGTCTTCGTTGGCCGTTTCAGCCTCTGGAGTAATCGCCTGGCAGCAGGACGATCCATCCGATCCCCTTTCAATACGAGTCCTGTTCCAGGAGGAGGCCGTGCCTCGCGTAGTAGTTAATCTCAATCCTCAGGTCCAAAGTTGGGCATGGGGTGATCAGGAGGTCGTTCACTGGAAGAACGATCGGGGCGACGATGTAGACGGCATTCTCATTAAGCCCGTATGATACATAGCTGGGCGCAAGTATCCTCTAATTGTGGACGCCTACCCACTTAAGGTGAACGGATTTATGCGGTGGCCGATGTTTGGTAATCAACTATGGGCTGCAAGGGGCTATGCGGTCTTTCTGCCAACCGCTCGCGCTCCTCATTTTTGGATGGGATTCATCAAATCGGACTCTTACACTCAAGCTGGTAAGGGGCCGAAGGGATGGGACCTGACCGTCGATGACATCATGTCCGGTGTAGACGAAATCATCCGGCGAGGGATCGCAGATCCCAATCGTATGGGGCTCTATGGATTCAGCAATGGCGGTGGCATTGTCAATTATCTTGTGACGCGAACAAGTCGGTTCAAGTGCGCCGTGTCGGTAGCCGGCGCTATGTCGGATTGGGTTCGTCAGGCACTCTCACACTCTGATTCCGGGGTAACCGCTTTTGAGGGTGGAACGTCGTTGTGGGATGACCCCGATGCATACATTCAGCTTTCCCCTGTTTTCCACTTAAACAAAGTGGCGACACCGATGCTCTTGGCTGACGGCGACAGGGACGGACAATTCCTTTTGGATACCATTGAGATGTACAACGGTTTACGGCAGCTTGGGCGGGAAGTTACCTTTTTGCGGTATCCGAACCAAGGACACGGATTTACCGGTTCAGCGATGAAAGATTTCTGGGAACGCGCCAACGCTTTCTTCGACAAGTATCTCAAGCTTGAGCAGTCAGCAAACTGACCTTCTCGTGGAAATTTTCGCGTTACCGGGGCCTTTTTTGAAGTGCTGAGTGCAGGCGTGTCCTTCTTAATCGTTGCGTAGCTGGCGTTCCCCACCTCCCGGTTTCTCGAGCAACCGGGAGGTGCAGAACGTTACCACAGCACCGAACTAATCTTCGATTTCGAACGAAGTCGGTCCGTTGGTAAAGGGGTCACTCCCCTCCGGTGGGTTGTTTTTAGGACCTTGGATCACCACGTTTGCATCACCGAGGGTAGCTATTTCAGGCTTGGTGTATTTCACGGTTATCACCTCCTTTCTTTTTTAGGAATGAGCTACTCCGCTAGCAGGAGTGCTCAATGGATAAAGGTTCCGGGCCGATTTAAAAAGGCTCGGATCCGATAGTCGGGTCTGGAACGCTTTCTCGCTATTCTGTGGAACAACAACTCGGCGCCGAACTCCACGAAGTCTGCGCCAGGTGGTATCGTCCTTCATTCGGGGCTGAACCGAAACGATTCGCCGAGCCATTACCTCTCTTAGCCACAATTCCCACGAGAGTGCTCTAAACAGTCGCAGGGAGTAGCGGGGTAGATTGCCATTTTTGGCAGCCACCAGTGCGGCATGAAATTGATCCTGGTTGGTATAGCCGAGACTCGCAATCAAGGCCGAGCAAATAATGCCTTCGAGTTTGCCCCAATGTTTTTCGAGAACGACAGGAAAATAACGGCCTGAAGCTCCTTTCGTCTGGCGCGTCAATATCTCAAGCGGGAGTAAGCCAGCGAGAGCGCGCCGCATCAAGGAGCGCCGGTGACCTGGCCGGAGCAGCTGCTCCGTCGGAATGGACACGAGGAACTCAACCAGCTTTTGATCGAGGAAGGGATATCTCGTTTCTACTGTAGACGGCTTAGTCTGAGTCATCAACTGCGAGAGCGTGGTCAGAGTTTGGAGCCAGTCCTGGGTACTGGGCAGCCAAAACCATGACCCTTCCGTAGCATTTAATTGACGGAGCGACAATCTTTGCGTCTGGGCAAACCTTTCGTTAACCCAATGTTCCACTCTAGCTATTTCCGTATTCCGGGCCCGGAGTGAGACCGGCATATTCATAAGCAGAGCATCAACGAGGAGGTGTATCCAGGGACGCCTCAAAAGGAGGCTCCAAATCCGGAGTTGTTTGGTGAGTTCTATGAATCGAAGTTGTCGAAGGAGGTCTGCAAGCTGTACCCGAGGATCCAGCGCCTGCCCGAGCATCTCATCGCCACCAGTTCCTGAAAGAAGAACCCTATACTTGCCACGTTTTATTATGTCGGACTTCGCAGCGTTCTGTTCTGGCCTTCCGCTGAAGCCGGGAGTGGCAACAAAGCTTGAATATTCAAAAGGTGATGTATCGCCTAACTCTCGTATTTCGACGTGGTGGCCGGTTCGGCCCCGTCTCTCTTCGGCCGTAATGATGTAGGGGGTATCTTCTACATTCGGTTCGTCAAAGATCAGGAAAGAGAAGGTGTCGAGTAAGGGACTCTCCACGCTTGACTTTAGGCAGATGTCATCGGCCATACAAATGATCGCAGACGAGTCCAGACCACCACTCAGGTCGGCGAGAATGGGTGAATCTGTACGAAGCCGCTGGCGCACTGCTCCGCGAAAGAGGTGCTTGAAATGTTCTTCGTATTCTCTATCCGTTTTGTAGCGCGTCTTGAACCTAGGATTGAGAGCCCAATAAGACTGTACACTGCCTCTTCCGTTGCGGATACTGACGAACTTCCCAGGCGGGACGGAATGGATCTCGCGATAGGGTGTGAGATGCGCTTCCGGTGACAGTGCGAGATAACCAGCGAAGTATTCATCGCACAGAGTGAACTGGTCGCCGCACAAAGCCAGCGGCTCTAGATTGGTGCACCAGATGACGCTTCTGGGCTTCGGATAGTAGAAAAGATGGCGGATGCCTGTGTAGTCTCTGGCCAGGAAGAGTTCCTTATTGCGGGGATCCCAGATGGCGAGGGCCCAGTCTCCAATGAGCTTAGCGAAGCAGTCTGTGCCCCAGCGTTCGAAGGCGGCTTCGGCAAGGGCCAAGTCGGTCTGATGGGCTGCGAGATCGTTGTGAAGCTGAAGGATAAGTTCTTCGCGATTGTCGAGACGGCCATCCCAAGTGAATACCTTGCCCGAGGAGGAGACGTGCGGCTGACGTTCCTCGCGGGACTCTGGCGTCGTGTGGAACGGACGGTAGAGCATTCCAACGGGATCGTCGAAGTAGGTTGCCTCTCCGTCCGGGCCATATTCTGCCATTTCATCGCTAATTCTGGCGAGAAAGTTCCGATCGGCTGGTTCTCCGTCGAAGTTCCAGACTCCTGCTTGCACGCTCATGAATCATTTCTCCTTAGCAGCGTTCCCAAACAGCGTATTTTTTCTGGACATCGTTTCGCTCGTTGATGGCGCGTCCATCGACTTCGGTCCAGGCATGGGCCTTGAACGGTACTTTTTGAGCGCCCATAACCATGTGGGCGGGCACACCACACTGACGCAGCATGCAGGTAATGACCGCCGACCGTTGCAGGCAGAGCACCCGCTTTGGATACCAGATACAGGCGTTATTGACTGCATCGCAGACGCGCTCGACCGCATCGGGAGTGGAGAGCCGACGGGACGAATCTGTGCATCCTAGCGAACTTGCGGCCGAATCCAAGAACATCAAATGCCAGCAGGGCAATCAGAGCTTTCCAGGTGAGGAATCGCATACTGTCATGTCTCCTCATACGCTGACACCCAGCTCGTGGCAGATGAAGGTTAGTCTGTCGGTTACGGCGTCGATGCGCAGGCTTAGTGGCTGTACTGGCATGTGGCCCCAAGTGGGCTTGTAATTCAGAAGGATTGGATGGCTAGAACTAGTTGCTGCTTGAAGCCTGGCAGCCATCTTCCGAGCATGCATCGGGTTGCAGCGGGTGTCAGCGTCGCCAGAAACGAACATGACGGATGGATAGGGCACCCCATCCTGTACACAGTGGTAGGGCGAGTACGCCACCAAATACTGGAAGTCTTCTGGATTGTCGCTGGAGCCGTATTCTTCGGTCCAGCGGTTCGCCAGATCGAAGCGATGATAGCGAAGCATGTCTAGCAGTGGACCTGAACAAACGACTGCACGGAACAGGCTGGGCCTCTGCGTTAGAGCGGCACCGACAAGAAGGCCAGCGTTGGAACCACCACTTATTGCTATCTTCTGGGGGTCCGCATATCTGTTCTGCACCAACCATTCAGCGGCAGAAATAAAGTCGTCGAACGCATTTTGACGATTACGACGCTTTCCCGCACAATGCCATTCCTCACCGAGTTCGCCGCCACCCCGCACATTGGCGATGGCGAAGAGAAAGCCCTGCTCTATAAGGAAAATAGAAGAGGACTTGAATTGCGGAGTGTGGTTGAAACCAAATCCCCCATAGCCAGTAAGAAGCGTCGGCAGTGGCCCAGCTGCGAGTCGCCCCCTCTGCGCGACCAGAAACATTGGGACTTCCGTGCCATCTTTTGATCTATAGCGAACCTGTTCGTGTTCGATAGTGGACGGATCGAAGGGTACGTATGTTCTGGCCCAAACCTCATGTTCTCCATCTGCAGGTCGGTAAGAAAGGATCGTCGGCGGGCGCTCGAATGTGGAGAACTCATAGAAGAGGGTATCGCTCTCGGTAGGCCTCCTAATTAAGTCCACAATCCCTCGCCGCGGGCAGGGAATTGTGTTTCGGCGGCCACTTGTCAGTCCAACAGATTCAATTCGGCTGCAGTTGCCTTCATGGTAGCTGACGCATACGAAGTCGCCAGCAACAGCGAAGCTCTGAATGCGCTGTTGAGATTCGGAGACAATGTCAGACCAATGGTCGGGGTTCGGATAATCGGGATCGATTGCCACTATTCGCCGATTAGGCGCCTTCTGATCGGTCAGAGCCAGCAGGCGATGCCCGACAAAGAAAGGACAGAAAAGTGATTCTACTCGCTGTACGATCTTTTGTGGTGGCTTGCTGTTTTCTAAATCCTGTAGGTATAGATCGAATTTTGTCGGATCACTTAATAGCGTGACCGTATAACCGAGAAGCTTACCGTCTCCTGACCCGAAGACCCCGACATGGAGGTTTGCATCTTCGCCAGCGCAAAAGATTTCCGAATCTTTTTCTGCTGGTTCACCAAAGTTATGCCGGTACACAGCTCGGTGATTCGTGCCTGGGGCATCCACTATTTCGTGCGCGTAAAAGAAGCCAAGTTTGTCCGATGAGAAGACAAGTCCCGGCCTCAAGCCATCTGGCAGACGGTCAGGTAGAATCTGTCTGTGAGTAATTTCCAGGAACTCGATCGATTGCGAATCCGTGCCGTCGCGCTTAACACCATAGACCAAGATATTTCCGTCGCGCGAGATGTTGAGAATGCTGACTGCGGTCGAGGTGCCCTCGCCTCTCGCTGCTGGGTCGACTAGCACAATCTCTTTGTTGAAATTGCCTTCCCTCATCATAATCACGGGCTGCTCCTGATGAGCCTTCCGTCGCAAATAGAAGTAGCGACTGCCAACCTTCCAGGGTTCTGAAATAATGTCTTGGGCCAGCAATTCCTCAACCCGTTGCCGAATTCGGTTGCGTCCAGGGAGCGGATCCAGATACTCGCGAGCATATGCAGCTTGCTGTTCGAGCCATTTTCGCGTGTGGGGAGAGTACTGGTCTTCGAGCCAGCGATAGGGATCTGTCACCGGAATACCGTGCAGAATTTCAGTCACAGGTTCCTTTCGAGTCGATGGTGGAGGATTTGTCGTCAGGGTCACTCTCTTAACCTCTACGCGCTTTCGGACTGTCGTTGTCATTGGGTTTGCTTAGCCGTTGTTGTAATAATCCTGTTTGTTCAAGTTCCGTTAGTGACTCAACGACATCGTGACAGATCCGATCTTTAGCCAACACCGACCCCGGATTTCAGTCGGTCGACGATTTCATCTCCCGAGGCACCCTTGGTCGAAACACTGTCGCCAATTTGAGACTACCTTTCTCGGCTCTACTCGAGACGTTTATTCGGGCCATCACCCCTGACCCTTCAATTCTGGAACAGGGGTTGCAAGAGCCATGACTCTTGTAACCCGGATGAAAGCTCACCGAGTCTGGGCTCAAGGTTAGCCACGCGTTCCGTTGTGTACTCATCGCAAAATGCCTTTTGAATCTTTTGATCTGAACGTTTCATCAGCAAACATTTCAGCATCAAGAGCCAAGGGTCGGGGAAGCGCACTCCGAGGACTCCCATTTCCGATAGTTCGCGGACCCAGTTCAGAATTGCGGTTATCGCATCTCGCGACGAATAGCGCTGCTCGATCAGGCCGAGAATCGCAGAGCGCTCAGGAAGGTTGAGCAATAACGCCAAGAAGAATTGCAAGTCGTTGCTGGAAACTCGCTCGCGGACCGCCACGATCTTGTTCCTTCTTTCCACCTGGAGTAGCGCCGGTTGGAGCGCTTCGATGAGCTTCGGTTGCTTCAATCTGGCGGCCAGAAACAGATTGTGCCGTTCGTCCTCATCTTCAATAAGCTCGAAGGTCCAGAGCAGAAATTGGAACACGGAGTAAGCATCCTCCGTTCCGAGTATGTGGTGTGCGATTTCGTTGTATTCGGCATGTTTGCCGCTGATCAAAAGCATTCTTAGAAGCTGAGTGCGACGCTTCACTGAGGGAATATCATTGTCCTGAGCGTAGGCAATTGTCGGCGGAAGATAAGAGTATTGTGGGAGTTTATCTATTTCTACCAATGTTCGAATAACGACGGTCAAGCTCGGTCGATCAAGATGAAACGTGGAATGAATCAGTTGCTTACCGGCGATAATCGGGCGCGAATCCCCCTTCCGTAAAAGCTCAGCCTTCTTCAGGGAAACCCGGCCCAGTGCCAATCGCATCGCTACTTGTTCTTTAGGCTGAAACTCCCACAGAGTCTGCAGACTGGAACCATGCATTACATGGAAAGCGCCTGAAAAGGAGTGATGGTGTATTGCCGGGACCCCTTCAACCCAAAAGAGTACCTCGATGCGGAAATCACGCCCGCTATAGACCGTTAGTGGTGGCTGCCCAAATTTGGCGCTGAGATCCGCTTGCTCCGGCAATCGTTCACAGGTTAGAGCCCATTTCGCGACATCCCAAAATGTAACGTGCTGATCAGGCGGCAGTTCGGAGAGCCCCCGGTTTGCTACTTCCGGAAAGTCCTCTTCATTGTAGTTCCGGTCCTTCCAAAGACGAGAGACAAGCGAGCCGAGTTTCTGAAAGAATTCCATAGCCATGCCTTCCGTTAACTCAAGAGTTCTGTTTCATCCTCGCTGGACGATTCATCCAGTCCGGTACTCACCATTCGACTCCTCGCGCCAAATCCTTAGACACTACCGCGCGTATTCTCAAGGCCTTGGACAAACTCCCGTGTGGCTCCACTTGCTTTGCATCTGCACCAGCGGTTTCTGCCAATCCCTCGACAATCTTTTCGAACACATCGCCTCGCTACAGTTTCTCCCAGAGAGTAGCGATCTCGAACATGAATGATCCTCAGGTTCAGCACCATCCCAGTCAATCCGAGCGGGCGAGCCGACCGCGAGACTAGGGTTAAGACATGTCGAATACGCAGGATCGCTGGCGTGTCGGTATTGCTGCTCTAATTCATTCCCCGTCTTGCAAGACTCTTTAAGAAGCTTGCTCGTCTGTTCGGGGCCAAGTACCTGAGCCATATGCGACTCACCTTTCCTGCTGTTCGGCCGTTGTTGGATGGTTCATCCATGTAGGCACCCGCCACCCGCCGTCTCGAGCCAAATCCATTCGCTGTGCGATCGCGTACCCATCAGGATCCGTCGCCAGTTGATGGCGGCCAAGCCAGCCTGTCACGAGGTGACCTTCAGGATCACCTTCTTGGCTCCGGGCGAACCACCATTCAAGAACATTGCCGCTATCTTGCAGTCTTCCAAAGATGGCATCTGCTGCTTTCCAATCTGTGTTGCATTGAATCCCTCGAGCTAGTCGGAGGGCCTGGTTCACAAATGCGAAAGAGTCCTTTTGTTTTAGATGTTCTGAAAGCAGGTCATCAAGCGGCGGAAACGAGCCATCTGCGATCTCACCGCGTCTCAAGAGATAAGCGAGGTTCAACGAGGCAATAGGATTGCCTTGGCAATGCGCCTCTTGGAACATAATGCTCGCCTCTCTGGCAAGTCCGCACGCTGTTTTTGTAGTGGCCGTGAGGGACTTTTGGTACAAATAAAGGCCTAGCTCTAGCAACTGGTCCGCGTTCGTGGCGCCAGCACATCGTAGCCAACGAAGGCCTTCTTCTTGGTTGTGGTTTAGGCCCCAACCAGAAAGCAGATAAGTGCCTAGCTTTATCATTGCGATCTGACTTCCGTCCCGAGCAGCTTTGCGCAGCAAGCGTTCCCCATGTTCAGGATCAGACGGCAGGCCATTAGCTGTTATGAGTCTGGTTCCGAGATTGACCATGGCAAGACGATGTCCACGTTCAACAGCATCGCGGAGCCAGCGTTCACCTTCCGCAGAAGATCCAGGTATTTCATTTTCATCGAGCTCGTACTCTGCCAGTTTTTCCATGGCAAAGGGATTGCCCAATTCGGCTGACCTTTTGAGCCACGCGAGTCCCTCTTCGATTGATTTGGGCAGGCCATCACCAGTCAGCAATCGCCGTCCGAGCTTCTCCATTGCGTACAAGTCGCCGTCCTGAGCGGCGCTTCGAAGCCATCGTTCGCCCTCACTTGGTGAACTTTCGAGCCATCCCCGGAAGCTCGAAGCCGAAGCAATGTTCTTGACGGAGAATTTCCCTTGTCTTTTCAACAGACTGAGTGAATCCAAAGCAAGGTCAAGCGTGGGAGCCGTTGCGCCAGGTTCAGAACTCCTGGCGACTGTAGCGGCTGTGTTCGTTACTGTCATCGACTTGAACCTCCCGTATCTTGGCTAAGTGGCTGTTCTCTGACCAGCCTTGCGCCCCAAAGAAAAGTACCAACCGCCGCCATTCCAAGGTCACAGGCGACATCGGCGGCCAGCAGTTTTTCCACACGCTGTCGGATTCGTCCGCACCGGGCAATTGGGCTCAACAAATACGCGCGTGTGGATGCGCTTTGTTCAAGCCACTGTCGCGTGCGCGGAGAAGGCTGCTCTTCCAACCACCGATAGGGGTCTGTGACCGGGATTCCGTACAGAGTCTCGGTCACAGGCTCAGGCGGAGTAAATGGGGGAGGGTTTGTCGCTAGGAGCATTCTTCAACCTCCGAACTCTTTCGACACTTGGGATCAGCCACAAGGGGCGAGGGTCGTTCGTAATTGAGTAGCCTTTACATCCAAGCCGGTATGTTCGAGAGAATCTAGTGATCGAGACATCGCAGCTTGGAAGAGGGCTGGGCTACGCTGCGATGCTGCATTCAGAATGGAGTGAAGTCAATAACAAACGACCCGCATATTTTGCTTTTTAGCCGCATATTTTGTCTTTTACCCGCATATTCTGTCCTAATCCGAGTTGAAGGGGGGCATGCCAATTCTGGATGGAGACTTTCGAGGCATCCCTGCACGCAAGTGAGAGTCAGCAAGGTCTGCCTTGGCATACAAATAAGGATAGAATCTTCGATCAACCCATTTGAGTGCAGAAATTCTATGAGACACGAAAACCATAGTTAGATGGCGAAAGCGCTGGATCAGATTGGCAAGAACCCTTCGTTCGGAGGGAGCGTCGAGTGCAGATGTCGATTCATCCAGCAAAAGCAGGGATGGACCTTGAAGAACGACCCGAGCTAGAGCGAGGCGCTGGCGCTCACCGCCGGAGAGCGCATTGCCTCTCGGGCCAACCGGTGTATCCCAACCTCTCGGTAGACGGCCCATCAATTCATCGAGATCAGCGATTTCAAGTGCCAAGGAGAGTTCTTTGTTCGTTGCCGATGGTTTTCCGAGAAGCAGATTCTCTTTTAATGTGCGATCGAATAGTACGGCATCCTGCATGAGATAGCAGACCTTCGTTCGAAGGCTTTCAAGACTTACGTCTCGAACGTCCATTCCGTCGATGTACAAGCCTCCTTGATTTACGTCGTACAACCTGGCAATCAACTTCGTGATCGTGCTCTTGCCGCTACCGCTGATGCCAACCAAGGCGACCTTTTCACCCGCTTCGAGCTTGAGATTGAACCCTTCGAATACCAGTGGTCCACTGTCATAGGAGAAAGACACTCCTGTCATTTCAACGTACCCTCGAACTGGAGAAGGCAGAGGCACGGCATCCGGCTTTTCCGGGACGCCAGGAGCCATTTCGAGGATTTCGAAGATTCGTCGGAGACTGGCGCTCAGTCGGTTGAACCGGGAATAAATGTCCACGGCGGCGTTCAGCGGATCGAACAGTCGGGCCAGATAACTGTAAAAAGCGACGAGTCCTCCGACTGTCAAAGCTCCAACGAACACCCGATAACCGCCATAGCCGAGGATGGCGATTGTGCCGAGAGCGATGACCGTCATGTAACAGGTCCTGAACAGGATCTCAACTAGGTTGCGCTGATTCAGAGCCTTCAGTCGGGCGGTCGCGCGCTCCAGAAACACTTGGGTTTGGCTCTGCTCTCGGTGCAGGAGTTGAATTTGAGTAACCGAACCGAGGTGTTCTTGGAGAAAGCTGCTTTCCCTACTCGATTGCTGCTGAGCGGCTTCTGAGGCACGGCGCAGTCGGGTTTCGAAGTGTCTCCGAAAGACGAAAAAGAGAGGCATCAGGGGGAGGATTAAGCAGGTCAGCCGGGAATCGAGCACGAACATCGTTCCCATGACAAAAAGCGTGTTGAACGCCACCTGGAGAAGGTAAGGCGCGAGACTCGATCCCAGTTCTGCCAACTGATCGACGTCCTGCTCCATCCGGTAGAGCTTTTCCCCAACTGGCATCGTTTCGTGGTAGTCAGCAGACAAGCGGTTCATCTGTTCCAAGACGCCGAGCCGGATGCGAAATACGAGATCTTGCACTGTGCGGAAACTCACAAGCCCTGCTAGCGCGGAGAAGCCCAGCCGAAGGATGTAGATTCCGAAAAACCCAGCCGCAGCAATGAGTACTAAACGCAAATCCTTTTTGGGGAGGACCCGATCAATCAGCCATTTGATGAGGAGGGGATCGAGGAGAAACATGAGGCTGCTCAAAACGATGAGGAAAATACTCAGGAGATGCGCATGCATGAGAGGGCGCAGTTGGTGAACAAACCAGCGTAACTGCGGATTGAGCTTCGAACTCAAAACTATTCCCCCTGCCGGCGTTTCGATTGGAAGTTCTCGAACCCTCGTGGTCCCGACCGGAGACTTAAAAGGGGACAGTGTCGCCCAAATATGCGGTCGAAGACCCGGCGGTTCTAACTGCATCTGCGCGAAGCGGTCCTCTCCTTTCTCCCGTTCTTCTTTGGAGAGAATCCCCCAAGGACTCCAGATACTCAGTTGTGGCTTTACGTCCCTCTTCGATCATGGACAACAAAAAATCCGTGAATTCGGCACGTTGGAGTGTGCGCACTTCTGACCCCAAGGCCAACTGAACAATGGGTCCGAATCGATTTCCATGCGTGACCGTTACGGTCATGTTGTGTTTCTTCAGGTGAAAGACCATTGAGCCCACTCGTCTCTGTACCAAGATCCCCAAATTAGTCTGCCGTTCGGTAACCGCGGCCGCGCGTTTTTTGCAAGCCGCCGGATCAGAAAGCTCCCGCCTCGGACAATGTCTCGTTTTGTCCGGGCTGAATTTCCTTTTCGTACATTTTCCTAAACTCGGTAGGGGTTACAGAGAACAGTTGCTTAAATTGGCGTTGAAAATCCCATGCATTCCGATACCCGAGACCCAAAGCAATCTCTTTGACTGAGAGGGCCGGGTTTTTCAATTGCTGCGCCGCAAGGCAGAGTCTCTTCCTCTTTACATATTCCCTGACCGTAACGCCGAGGCAACGTCTAAAGAGCCGGGCGAGGCGAGACCCGGAAATCCCAACTCCCAGCTCTTGACAGGTCTGCTGAATATTCCAACCAATCTTGGCGTCCTGATTGTCCACGAACCTTTGGAACCTCGTGACGCGCCAGTCTGCATAATCGGTCGGTTTCACTATCTCGACGAGCCGTTGATTTATGAACGCACTGATAGTCCCTAGGATTTGAATACCAGGGCCCTGATACATCGCTGGACTAGGTCCTATTAGTGTTAACATCGTTTTTCTCGCCCGAGAAACTTGACTGCATTTATCGAGCGCAAACTCCAGTTTGGAAATCGCACTTTTTGGTGGCTTCGACATACTTGTTTCCTTTCTCGTCTAAAGTCCCAGAAAAGCAGTCATAGAGGAGATTTGACTCAACAGCCTGGCTCCGCGGTCTTCACGGGTGTTCGCGAACGCCAACACTCGTGTGGAAGAACACCGAAACCTAACCCCGAAAATTTTTTTGGTTGGACCTGAAAGCAAAGTTGATGCCAGGACGACTGCGCTGGGGCCGTGAATGGGGGAAGTAATAGGCAGTCTCGAATCGAACAAGCAGTTCAGCGGATCACAGATCCGACCCCGCTCTGGATCTGAGATTACTTCCGGTATCTCGATATGGAGGCTGCTTTCCAACGCTTTACTTTCGTCCTTGGGATGAACTGGACGCTATCCCGTGACCGTTTGCTTGAAGGAGGCCCATCCGTTCCAATTTGTCCAAGCAGTCGGCCGTATCCGCTTCCAGCTCCTGATGTGGAATCTCGAAGTGTGTCTCGATCGCACCCACGATGCCTTCAAGAGTGATTCCGGATGGGCTCGATTCCATGGCGAACCATATTCGACTGGCGGTAGCGTTTAGGCTGTAGCACATACCCCTGGGGATATCGAGCACTACTGCCCCATCTTCGGTATACGTTGCCAGCGCGTCGGGAGAAATCAACCAAACAGCGTCTGTATTCACGTTCACGCTTCTCCCCTCCTCGACCGCCTGCTCATTAGCATTGCAGAGTTGACTGACAGGCTTGCGCGACATGCGTGTCCTCCTAAACCTTTCTCTTCTTTGTCGCGCGAGCAGTTCCCTGTACGCTATGTGTACGTGTACGGCCTTGGGTACCAATTCGGTCATCTCCAGCCAGAGGTCGATAAAATCTTCGAATTGGAGCGTTCGCGCTTCCGAGCCCAAAGTGACGACAACGTCGGGCTTGTTGTGATCGAGGTGCGTGAACGTAATCTTCAAACCGTGTCGCTTCAAGCCGCATGCCATTGGTATTCTGTCCCTTCCGATGGAATCCGCGAAGCCAGTAAGCGCTAAGTGCGCATCTGTCGCCTTACGTCCCACTTTGAGCATGTCCAGCCAGAAATTGATAAATCCTTCAAGTTGGAACGTTCGCGCCGAAGAGCCCAAAGTGACGACAACTTGGGGATTCTTTTTATCGAGGAGCGTGAACATGATCTTTAGCTCATATTTCTCTAAGCGATAGACCATTGCGGTTCTATCCTTTTCGCCAGAATCCTGGAAGCCAGTCAAAAGGACCGTCCTTGCGCGGCGTTCGTCATCTTGTCCACATCGCTTGCGGAACAACCCCAAATTCCTTAACAAGGTTCAGCAAGATCGGACATCAGAAGGCAGTTGGCCGCCGGCACCAATCTTCCGCAGTCTATTCCGTTGGTCCTGAACGGAACCAATTGTGGAGAGCAGCACAGAAACCTGAACCCCGAAGCCTTTTTGGTCGGACCAGTGCGCGCCAGCTGCCCCGTCAAGTTTTCAGCGCAGTTATTAGTCCGCGACAAATTTGGCAGGCCCCTCTCGATCATGGAATCGAAGAGATCACACATCCAACCCCGCTGAGGATGTGAGATTTCTTGCGCCACCTCGATAGCGAGCCTGCCCTGCAACACCCTAACGTCCTGCTCTGAAAGCCTTAAAAGGTATGCCGTGGCCGTTGCATTGAACGAGGCCCATGCGTTCTAGCTTGTCCAAATACTCGGCCGCATCGGACTCGAGCTCGCAACGGGGAACCTCGAAGTGGGTCTCGAGCGCACCCACGATGCCAGGAAGAGTAATTCCCGTTTGGCTCGCATCTATCGTTAGCCACATGCGTGCCCCAACTACATTCAAGCTGTAGCAGAGCCCTTTTTTTATATCGAGGAGTACACACCCATCCGGGCCATACGTTGCTCGGACGCTGGGCGAAACTGCCCAGGTGACAGCAATCTTGTTGTTATCCACTTTGTGACCCCTCATGTTGGGATTGGGGAAGAGAACCCCAGTTCCGGTCTCTTGAAACCCAAGGAGCATGCATCAGGACACCTCCGGCTGGACACTAGCGAGTGTTTGCGAGGGATCCGTTACGGGGCCGGGCGCTCCGAAATGATGCTGAATTATGGCCACAGCTCAGCAGCGCAATGCAAACGACTCTGCGTTTTTTCCAGGACTCGGACAGAAGGAAGGGTTAAATCCATTTACCTTGTTGGTGGGGCAACCAGGGGAGCACTGATCCTGTTTTTTTTGTATGAGTTAACTATGGGACATTTAAATGGCGATTTTGATAATTAGACTCGGGCTATGGTTGGTGCGTCAACCGACGGACTCCAAAGACCACAGGAAAAATTCCGCACCTCGGAAAATTGTTGGGAAAGACTTCGACAAGGCAATCTTCGGCCATAGCCATAAAATCGGTGTTCGATGGCGAAGCTGCACCTCGGCATGTCGCCTCGTGCTCCATCTTTTCGTAGCGCCCGTGTAGCCCGTGGTAGCCCGTTCGTTCTATTGCGTTCAGCATGTATGCATGGTATTGGCAAGACTGGTTAACAGGATGTCTGCAAGAAACAAACCCTTTCGCGGGTGGGGCCCACGTTTGAAGGCCCTCAGGGAGGGCCTGAAGATTTCGCTTCAGGATGTTGAGCGATACAGCCGTCAGTTTGCCCAGCTTGTGGGAAACAAATCTTTTGTGATCCCGCCTA
>WNGC01000520.1_pt1 | contig 22431 bp, 17 predicted proteins | sample 5400051 | NCBI WGS metagenome assembly WNGC01 (sample SAMN13153368, study PRJNA577476) | soil metagenome | isolation source: 20 cm soil or saprolite under grassland replicate 2 | place: USA:California | collected 2016-06-15
ATGTATGCTTCTCTCGCCGATCGTTCCTCGCGTCGACTGGTGAAGCGTCTCGCCCGCCTGGATATCCTCTATATCGACGAACTTGGATATTTAAATCTGAAGCCGGAGCAGACCAACATCTTCTTCAAACTGATGGAGGAGCGTTACCGTCGCCATTCGACAATCATTACAACGAATCTCATCTACGACGAATGGCCTAACTTCCTGGGCAACCGCCCCATGGCCGAAGCGCTCTTGAGTCGCCTCCGCCACTGCTGCCACACCGTCCACATTCAAGGTCCTCCACTGCGCGATCCCCAAGGGTGAAGTTCACCACGAACAGGCCGCGCAGCGTCACACTCGCATTCCACCAAGAGAAAACCGGACAACTACGGAACGAAGCTTCACTCTACTTCGTTTCGCTTCGTTCCCTCTGCGATTCTATGGGACGGCTCGGGCTGTCAAGGGTCAAGATGAACGCCCTACGGGCGCCCTTGACAGGCCGAGCCGCCCGCCGAGGGATGAGCGTTACCTTTTTTGCGGGTTAATGCCGAACAATTTCAAACTGGTTTCTGAATCGCGTTCCTGGTCGAGGACACTTCTCCGAAGCGCTACAGGTTAATTTCTGCTGAGCGCCCAAGGTAGCGTTTCCGATAACGTGACTATCCGTCCGTAATCCACTTTCAGGTGCCGGAACTCGGATGATTGGTTGGTGTCTAATCTAGTCGTAGAAAATCCGGCTCCACTCTGAAGAAGGTTCAACCATGAGCAAACTAGTCTTCGCCACATTCCTAGTCAGCCTCGTCGTTGCGTCAACGCCATGGCCACTGCGGGAGCAACAGTTCGAGTACAACAAGCAGGCGGAGGTGGACGCTAAGGGAAACCTCTACGTCGGCTCCGATCAAGGCAAGCTCATATGGATGGCTAACACTAAGCACTGCTCGGAAGTCCGCGAGGCCAACGATCAACAGACGGTCGGCTGCAGGGTGCTGCAAGATCGGGAACTGGGCAATAATGCGCCGTCGCTTCAATTAGAAATTTATCGGAAAGGCGGCCACAAAGAAATCATTGAACCCGGAGCACCAATTCTAGAATGGCATTTCTCGGAAGACGGCCAACAGGTAGCGTTTTCCTACGGGCAAGGGAATGGCCAGGTAACATATGCGCTGTACGATCTGGCAACGGCTCGTATTATCGAAAAACTGGCCGAACCGTCCGACGAGAGCTTGCTTCCTCAATGGGCGAAGAGCCAAGCGCAGATTCAAGACGAGTCCGTTCCGATGAGCGCCGTCCTTACCGACGAGCGAACAAAATGGATCGCGAAAGTTCTTCGTCAAATTGGCAAGATTAGGCCGGGCATGAGAAGGAGGGACCTGCTCACAGTTTTTACAACGGAAGGCGGAATTTCCACTCGAACGCAGCGAACTTATGTGCATACTGAATGCCCCTACATCAAAGTGACCGTTCGCTTCAAAGCGGTGAGCGGCGAAAGCCCCAGCCTGGACGAAGACCCAGACGATATCATTGAGTCTGTTTCACAGCCGTTCCTCGCGTGGAGCGTGATGGATTGATTTGATGCATGCTACTTACGGGACAAATGGCCGGTTATGGGCCTTTGCCCGCCCAACGCCACCCGCCCGAACCCAGGGGATAGTCATTCTTTATTTTGTGCGGCCAGTGCTGTTTGGAGCGCTTCCGTCATCGCGGGATGCTTTTCCACATCCACATTCCATTTTCTGTTTTCTTCGTTTCCATCGGGAAATTCTCCGATTTGTGCCACCAAACCCATTTCGGCCTGTAGGTGACAACAAAAAACACTTCCGCATGCATTTCGGACGTTTCCGGACTCTCCGGCTTGATGGCGATGGCTCGTCCACACGGAACCGCCATTTCGTGCCCAGAAGACAAGCTTTCGGCATAAGATTCAGGGAAATAGACCGTTGTCGGTTCCGCAAAATCTCTGTTTGTAGAAAGAGGCGTGTCAACGCGCATCACTTTGCATCCGGCCTTCACATCGTAAACAGGCAACAAGCCTTTGTTGGACAGATTGAACGTGGCTCCCATCAGGTCGTTAGGACGTAATGAACCGGAAACATCCGCGGACAGCTTGGGCAGATTGGTTAGGCTAAATTCAGTCACGATGAGGGTTAGGCAAGCTATCCCCGCAACCCATTCTAAGGTTCGCATGAACGGTTTTCTTGGTGTGGGCCGCGGGGTCGGTGTGGACTCGTATTTGTCGGTTTTGTCAGGCTGGAGTGAGTCGCGAAACAGTGGATGGGCCACAAAAGGCGCGGGCGCTTCCATTTCATATTTCAATACATCGGAAGGAGTATATGTGTATTCCTTGCCACATTCATCGCAGCGGACCAGAAATGGTTTATCGATGTCCGGTCGAGGCAATACTGCGTCCGTCTCCCCGAGTGGAATCCGGTGCACACTAAAGAAATTGCCGCGCCCGTGAAACCAGTGGTTCTTACATACAACCACCCAGCAATAATTGCTGTCTACCCACATTTCCTTCGGGGGCTCTATTTTCTTTTCCTCGCTCGCAGTCACTCGAGGTTCGGCAACCTGGACGGGAGTGGGGTTCTCCGTCGCGGCCTCTTTCTCCTTTTCGGCACTCACCGTCACTCCAGGTACAGCGACCTGGACGGGAGTGGGGTTGAGACAATCAGCGATTTGCGGCGTGGTCCAGCGCAGCCCGGGATCTCGACGCAAACAGTGCTGCGCGATGTCGAGGAAGGGCTGAGGAATCGTGGATGGAACGATCGGATCGGCTTGACTCTCCGGGGCTGAAACGGGAGCCTGTTGCGTAAGGACTTCGACCAACGTCACGCCCAGAGACCAAACGTCACTCGAAGGGGCAACCGGTGCGGAGCCCGCCTCGGGCGCGTCGTAGGCGTCAAGAGGGCGGTAGGCAGGGCGGCGCGTTTCTCCGAGAGAGAGAGCCGTGTCGCTTGAGAGCTTGAGTTGATTGCCGATGGTCATGATGTTCGAAGGTTTGATGTGAGAGTGGGCAAAGCCCTTGCTGTGCATATAGCTGAGTGCGTCGAGGAGCGGGGGGAGCATTTCGCGAGCTTCTTTTTCGCCTAGCGCATGGTCGCGGAGACCTCGTCCCAGGTCTTCCTCAGCGTATTCCACCAGGGCGAAAACCAAATCCATGTCCGCGAGCCGGCAGCGGCCGCCAGGTAGCTGGCGAAGGAGATTAGGATGACTGAGCTTTGAAACGCGGTCTAAAAGAGCGGCCTGGGAATCTGCGTTCGCACCAGAAGTTATGAATTTAATGGCGATATTTCTTGGTTGCGGCGGGGGAGACTGTGTTAAGAAGACCGCACCATAGCTCGTGCCGCCCAAGAACTTCTGAAGCGGAAACTTCTCATTGAGAACTTGGCCCTCGAACTTCTTCCAGTCATCTCGCATGGACAACCCCCCACAGGCGCGCCTGACGAGAGCCGCCGATATCGGCGATGAGGTCTGGTGAATCACCTGGGCCTCGAGCCGAGGCTGGTTGAGACAAATTCTCGCACGAAAAGGCACCGAAAGTACAAGCTTGATATCGCCGCAGATCGCTACACGATCTCCGAGCCGGAATCTCTTTACAATCTGTTTACAAGCTTCTTACAGCGTGTGACTCCACATCAGGAACGCCGCCAGAAAAACGAACGGCGCTGGCGGGAGAGCCAGCGCCGCAGGAATGCAGTATTCGATGAATTCTTTCTAGTCGTCGGTGCCAGAAGACATGGAGCGGTTAACCACTTTTTCCGCGCCCATCGTCGGCGTGGCCATGGTGTTGAAGAGCAGGCCGCGAACGGAAACCGTGTCTCCGATCTTGAAGGAGCTGAGGCCCGAGACCATGTGATCCTCCTCGGTCTCGAACCGGGTGTTGGAAAGAACATCGACTTGGATGGACATAATCTTCGCGTTCTGGAAGAACGCTGGGAGATTGCCCAGAGTGAAGGTCTCGGGATTGCTGCCAGTGTTGATGGCAGTGATGGTGCCCGTTATGGGCGAAGGTTCGAGCTGCACCTGGTCGACGGTAACCGTCACATTCGGAGGCATCCCGCTGGGAAGTCCGGTCGGATGCAAGCGGACCTTTTGTCCAGCCATGAGGTCAGCGGGGCTCATGAAACTGAGACCTGAAGGAAGCATGAAGCCGCCAGTGTCGACGGAAAAAGCCGTTGGCGTGGCGAGATTGATGGTCAGGGGGCTGCCCATCGAAAAGCTTCCCATCTCGCCGCCGAATGCCTCTTCATCGAAGAGAACGATCTGGAAGCTAGTCCCACCCGAACTGACCGAAGTGATGCTCCCTGCAAAGGAGATCTGGTTAGGAGGCTGAAAGAGTTTCACTGCGAAAGCGAGAAGCGGCGAGCCATCGGGTTGCATTTTGGCTTCTACCGCGACGATTTGGCCGACCTTCAGGCAGGAGAAGTTTGCCGTGCTGCAAGAAGTGCCGAAATCGAATTGCGTGTTGCTGTCGGTCGCGATGGTGAAGGAAGGGCCGTTCATGCCGCTCTGGACATTGAAGGTGGTCTGGCCAAGGGAGGTAATCGTGCCAACCACCTCCACGTCTTCCTCGTCCTGTTGGCCGGTGGAATTGGTTGTCGGGACCTGGACGAGGCTAACCGTGGGAGTGATGGAAAGATCGCCCGGCTGGACGGAAGCATCGACATTGAAATCCATTTTCAGGACCACCGGGGAATTCATGGTCAGGGTAATGGGGAACGGTGATCCCTGCACGGTTACCGAAGACTGATTCAGCTTGGGATCGAACTCACAGATCTGTTGCGTCAGGCAGCTTTGGCTACCCAACATGAGCGTGTTAGGAGTCTGGTTTTGAATGGTCATGCGAGGGTTGGCAAAGGAGACCATGAGGCTCGAGTACGTTCCGGTGGGAACACTCCGGCTGGCTAAGAGCGCCGACTCAGTTTGCAAATGCTCCAGCTCAATATCCTCGGGCTCGCTGAGCATGGAAACCGGCTGTGTACCGGTTTCGCTGGGCTGTAGCTCGGCGCCGGTGACGTCGATATCAAAAGAAAGTACGGTCACACCCGTAGGTGGATTGTCGTGAATGGTTAATGAAGCCTGCACCATATTGGGCCTCACAGGCTGGTTGGGCGAAGTCATGCCGCCACTGCAGCCAACCAGCAGGGCGGCGAAAGAAACGAGCAATACTGAACATGAACTAGCTTTACTCATGGGATGCGACTCCTCCGAGCACGACTATTATAAGAATTTTGGAACGAGGGCGGTCGCTGGGTAGGACTCAGGCCGACAGGATTGTAATGCAGGCAATCATTGCTTGCAACGAAGGAGTTTCGCTTCGCTGAAGGTTGTCCAGAGGACGACAAATGCCGTGTTCTGTTGCGTTTTGGCAGTCACAACCTGCGATTCGATCGAAACTCGCTGGGCTTGGAGTCCCGTCCCGATGGCACCACGGAGAATCGCGATAACTGGTAGGTGAGCTGTTTCCACGAGCTCCAGACAGGATTGTAGGGACCCAAGGAGTGTGAATCTGTGCTGGACTTCGCCAGGCCATGAAATTAGCCTTGCGGGTTTGTTGGCCGGGAAGTGACCGGGGGAGGTCGAGGAGAACGATGAAAACCGTGGTGGCGGTGTTGTTGGGTGTCGGGGCGGCGATAGCGGCGACGAATGCGAGTGCACAAAGTGCAAGTGCCCCCGAGCAGGCGGGACCGTTCGGGTCGCTCGAAATTCGCGACGTGACGGTAATTGATGGATCGGGAGCGCCGGCGTTTGGACCGGTGAACATCTACATCAAAGGCAACCGGATCGAGCGCGTGGTAAGCGTGGACGCGATTGCTCGCGAGCGGCGGGAAGAGGAGGGTACCGGTGCGAAGGAGAAGGAGACGAGGCGGCCGGATCGCGTGATTGAAGGCAAGGGCATGTATGTGATGCCCGGCCTGGTTGACGTACACATCCACATCAATGAGAGCAAGGACGTGCCGGCGGATTATATCTACAAGCTGCTGCTCGGACATGGGGTGACCACGATTCGAACCTTCAATGTTGGGCGCAACGATCCCAAGGGGATGGTGGCAGAGAAGAAAAAGATCGCGGCCAACCAGATCATTGCGCCGCGGATGTACGTGTACCCCTTCTGGGGACGCGACAATGATCCGCGGAATTCGCAGGCGGACGGCGCGCGGCAGATTGTGGACGAGTGGCACGCGCTGGGCGTGGACGGAATCAAGATTATCGGCAAGCCCGGATTGTGGCCTGACGTGTTTCACGCCATCGCGGACGAGGCGCGAAAAAATGGCATGGGCGTGGCGGTGCACATCGCGCAGGACGGCGTGTATCCGATGAACGCGGTGAATGCGGCGAGCGAAGGCGCTTCGACGATCGAACATCACTACGGATATCCCGAGTCGTCGTTCACGACCCAGACGATCCAGAACTTGCCGCCGAGCTACAACTATGCAAACGAGCCGGACCGGTTTTTGGAGACCGGGCGGGCCTGGCTGCAAGCCGATGGGGAGAGGCTGCATGGCGAGGTGATCCAATCACTGCTGGCAACAATGCGCAAAACGGGATTCATCATGGTGCCGACGTTCAGCATCTATGAGGCGAATCGCGACGTGACGCGAGCAGCAAACTTGCCCTGGCATTCGACGTTCACGCTGCCGGCGGTGATGGACACGTTTCTGCCGAATCCCGCGCATCATGCCTCTTACTTTTATGAGTGGACTTCAAACAAAGAGGCGGACTGGGCGAGAGCGTACCGGCGGTGGATGGAATTTGTAAACGATTATAAGAATCAGGGCGGAGTCGTTGCCGTGGGGTCGGACACGGGATTCTTGTTTAGCTTGTGGGGGTTTGGGACTATTCGGGAATTGGAGATGCTGGAAGAGGCGGGATTTTCGCCGCTGGAAGCGCTGCATGCGGCAACAGAAAATGGCGCGAAAGTGGTGAAGAATCCGGAGTTGGGCTTGGTACGGCCGGGATACTTGGCCGATTTGGTGGTACTGACGGAAAACCCGTTAGAAGACATGAAGGTGTTTTATGGGAATGGCGTGACGCGCGTCAGCGCGGACCGCAAGGAGGTCCACGAGCAATGCGTGAAATACACGATTCGCGACGGCGTGATTTTCGATGCACAGGCGTTGCTCGGGGATGTGCGAGGCATGGTCAGCAAAGCAAAACAACCGCTACCTCCAAACAAGCCGTAGCGGATTTGAGATTCTCCTCTGTTTTCAGCAGCGCGGCGGATTAGGAAAGAGAAACCGCGTGCCGCAAAGCTCGCGCGGGCGGCTCGAGCTTGACGCGAGGGAAGCTTGTTGGGCAGGGAGGAAATCGCGAAGCCATCGAACTGTTCGGCACTAGTCCTGACGGTACCACCATCTCCAGATCCTGATTTCCTTCGCGTCCCGTCGCTTTTCAGAATCTAAATCTGACCTGCAGCTCCAATCTCCGATTATCAGCGGATTCGGAAAACCCGGTTCCCCCGAGCGACCCGGCGCCGTACGGTTGGTTTGCTCGGCCAAACAGAGGTGATGTAACGTTCCCGATGATCGGGCCTGGGTTGTCGCGGTTCACGATGTTGCGAATCGCCATAGAGACACTCAGGACATACCGATGGCCCGTTGAGGAACCCCCGGGCGCCCCTCCCGTGCCGAACGGTCCGGTTGGCGGACGCCGCCCGCTCGATGCCGGAGCAGCTGTTTCGCCGGCAGCACCGAATGCAAACGTCTTGGTCACCCGCAAATTTGCCAAAACGAGTCCCGGCCCTCGTCCGAAATTCCGTGGCAGAATACTCTCGCCAGCAATAGGGTTGGGATCTAGCAGGCCATATTCTGTCGGTACTAAGCCCGCTCGGCTCGTATTCACGGCGATTCCAGGACGACCGTTAAACAATGTGTCGCCATACAAGTCCTGACCAGCCGTGATGTTGAATGGTGCTCCAGACTCCACGATCACCAAGGGATTCAACGACACTCCCCATAGGGTTAGGATGGAGCCCCCGAACGTTCCCTGATTGCGGATGTCGGTGGATGCGGGACCATATTCTCCTGCCATGCTGTACGGGTTTGCTGGCGAAGTTCCCACGCCGATCGCGCCAAAGCTGATGGCGGGATTGAAATCGGTATTCCGCGGAGGAGGCGCGTAATCGGTGTTGCTGAGTGCGTGGTTGTAAACATACGAGCCGAACAGAGACACCGATTGGTTGATTCTCGAGTTTACGTTAACGATCAATTCGTTTTGGTTGTACAGTCCCGAGGAACCGACCTGGAAGATTGCCGCGGGAGTGCCGAGCGGATACGTTCCACTCCCAGGGACTTGCGGATTATAGGTGCCCGGCAGCGGGGCATTGATGTCATTGGTTAAGAACTGATTGGGGCCATGCGAGTTCACGTAGGTAACGGCGATCGTCGTATGCGAGGGAATTTGCCGCTCAACGGAAACGGCCGATTGCATGAGGTACGGAGCCCGTAGATTGGGACCAAGCCTTTCGGTGGCTCGTTGCGAGCCGCCGGAGGCGAGCGACGAGCCCGCCGGTATTGTCGGGAAAAAATCCGGATTGGTCACGACGTACTGCGACTGGGTTATCCCGTTGTATCTCTCCAAGGTGAGGACGCTAGAGATGTCGAAGCGTTGATAGAACCAGCCAAAGCCAGAACGAATAACCGTCTTTGGCTGCGATCCTGACTTGCCGCCTCCGGGAGCCCACGCCAGGCCAAGGCGCGGGGCAAAATCGTTCCAGTCATTAATCGTCGTCTGCCCTTCGTACCGCAAGCCGAGATTGATGGTCAGATTCCTGTTGAGTCGCCATTCATCCCCAAGGAAGGCGCCAACGTCTTCCTGGTTGACGGAGATCGCAGGGTTTCCTGCATTGATTGAGAATTGTGACGCGCCGCCTCCCAACGCCCGAATTTGAGAGGCGGAAACCCCCATTTGCTGGAATAGCAGTGTTCGGCGGTAGCTCTCGATGGAATTAATATTCACGAGCACGGGATTGCCGGATGAGTCGAGCACGGGTTGATTATTCGCGTCCAGTTCCGGCGCCAGGCCGCCGCTGAATACGAAGGTCCCGCCAAAGTTGATGGGAGACGTGTTGTCTAATACTGCCGCGCGGACGCGCACACCGAAATTCCAGGTGTGTAGGTGATGAGAAATGGTCGTGAAGTTTTGGAACTCGAAGCTCGTGAGGGCGTTCGAGGAGGTGCCAAGTTGTGCTCCGCCGCCGACAAACGCGTTCAAGACATCGATCTTCGCGCTTAAATTGTCCGAGGCGCTTGTGATGGTCTGCCGGTCGAATTGAAAACGGGTTTGATTGATGAGGTGCGAGCTCAAGACCTTAGTATTGGCGATCTGGAGGGTGTTGCCCTCTCCCTGGTTGTGGAAGCCGGTCGATACCAGGTTGAACGAACCGACGCGCGAGTGCTGGATGTCTACGGTCTGAAAAACGTAGCGCAGCGAAAGTGTGTCGCTGGGCGTCAGTTGATAATCGACTCGCGGGCTGACGGTGACCCGTCGCTGTGGAATCGTAAAGACCTGAGTAAACGGATCGATGATGGCAAGCGTATTGGGATCAAGCGTCGTTCCGTTGATGACCGCACCATTATCGATCGCCGCGGCATCGGCCGCGACGAAGAACGATGCTCTGGTGCCGAGCGGCCCTTCCAAACTGCCCCCGTATTCGTCAAGCCGAAATGGCGCTTTCTCGGCGGCATAGGGGTTTCGCGAATTCCAGAAGCTGTCGCCGAAATTGTTGTAAAGGCTTCCGTGAAATTTATCCGCGCCCGGCTTTGTCAGAATCTCAATTCGTCCGTAACCAAGGGCGTCATATTCCGGTGAGAACGGATTCTGATTGATGCGCACCTCAAGAATCGAGTTCTTGGAGGGAATCTGTCCGCCGCTGAAGCCATCTATGTAAAACGAGCCTCCATTCGGGCCAGCCGAAGGTCCCGCCATGGCTTGCAGATCCGCCGCGAGGTCTTCGGGGTCGTCTCCCAAAGCCTCCAGTTCCTTCCCTCGTAGCACGACTGCGCTCGCGTTTCCCGCCGATTCGGTGGTGACCGCTGCGCCCGTCTGATCACCGACACTGACTTGCTCGTGCACCGCAGCGACTTTGAGCTGCAAATTAAGAATCTGGACGCCGGAACTCAACCTCACTGTGGCTGGCTCGGGAAGAGAGAGCTGCGACGCAGAAGCCTCGAGCACGTAGTCACCGAACGGTACATCGGAAAGCGAATAAAAGCCTTCCTTGTTCGAAACGGTTTCTCTGAGCTGCCCAGAGGAGCTGGTTAACGCCACTTTTGCTCCCGCAACGACTCCTCCGGATTCGTCGGTGACCACACCTTTAAGCATTCCGGTCTGCGCCAAGGCGGGAGCAGCGCTCAGCAAGAGGAAGAACAGGTAGGTGACAATCTTCATCTTGAGAACCCAGCCGGTGGCGTCATCATTCCTGCCACATCATCGCATTCTTACCTCGAAAGACATAAATGTGCCATTAATCCGCCTCTTCGGGCAGCTCCTACCGCTGTTCCTTCGCGAAGGAAGTTCCTTTCCGAACCCGACAAGGAATGAAGGACCGGTGCCGCAAGAGGCTTGGCCGATATGGGAAGTTAACGGAGGTTCGAAGCACTAAGGAATTGCCGCAAAAACAGAGAGGGATAAGGAAACAAAATCGGCGATCGCCTGTTTTTTTGGCAGGCGGGCTTGCTCCAGACCAAATGAGAGAGCGGCCTAAGACAGCCTCAAATATGCCCGAGGCAACGACCTCGTTTTGGCTAAAGAAGGTGACGTGTCGCGCGTAGTGCGAATCTGGTTGGCATGGCTCACATGAGGAAGTCGCGCCAGGCTAAGGTCTGATAAATTCCAGAACGAGGCACTTCGTCTCCCGGCTTGAAAATATCCAGTACTGTCGGCGGAACTACTTGCCTCAGCCTAAGTTGCGGCTGCGGATCGAGAGCAATGGCGCAGCCTGGTTATCAACATTGCCAGGCGCGGACGGTCTGCGTCGGGCATTGCTGTGAATTTCAGCCCCAGCCCACCGGCCGGTTCTAGATGGCGCACAACGGCTTCCGCCCTGATCTGCCCCTCCTCTACAAGAAAATCAATCTCAACTGGCGCTCCCACCGACCGTGGCGTGCGCGTCTTGATAAACAAACCTCCAAAACTGAGGTCCCCAACAGACGATACATCCTCTCGACTATTGCAGCGCCAATAGACCGACACGCCCTCGACCGTATCGACGCGCGAGGTTCGCCTCCGGGAAAAGGAAGGTTTTCGTAGGAAAGGGTTCATACACCACCTCAGAATCTCCAGAAGGCCTGACTCCCGTCGCCAACCCCGGCTAGATTCAATTAGGTTCTCTCACGCCGGATCCCGTCTCGAGACGCTGCCTAAGACTATGGCTTTGCGTGGCTGCGTTCTCCCGCAAGGAGCCTTTTAGGCTTTGCCAACTCTTAAACCCATGTTCCCGGGCAATGACGTATTGGATGTCTGCCTTGCGGGGTTGGCGTGTCCGCGCCTCAGGGTCTACAGAATACCAGCGGGCAAAGGCCATGGCATCGCCTCGGCGCACCTGATCCAGCATGTGCCTAACTTGCTCTTCGATGTCTTTGAGATTCGAACGCAACGAGAAAGACGGAACCTCCATGCCAAACTCCCCCTTGCCAAGTGTGCCGAGGAGTGAAGCAAGAAAGCGACTTGGGGGCACCTGTCAAAAATGACAGTGCCCTGAAAAGCTGTCGTGTTAAGAGTCGAATCGATCGCCCTCGACTCCGGGCGGATGTCCCGGCGGACTTGCATGACAGGTCAACAGGAAATGGAATGGCTGGATTTGATCTGAATATTTCTTCCCTTCGTTCAGCCTTGCCGGAAGTCGCATGACGGCCGGGCTGCTAACCGATGCGCGCCCGACCATACTTAGATGTGCCGGCCCATTGCACTTGCCCCACATGCTCCTTGCCGGGCGCTACACCAAGCTGCCAAGGCACTTGCTCGGAGGGGTCGGAGGGCGGAGGGGCACGGCGCTTGACCCTGCAACCAATCCGTCCTAAGCTTCGTCTTATCTGGCACATGAGTGGCAAAGCACGGCGTGTCCGTCTGGCGGCATTGCTCCTTGGGATGATCTTCCTGGTGGCGCAGTGCCATTTCTGCTCGGACTTGTCTGTGTCTGCTTCGGCCACGCATGTCTGCCCGGTGTGTTCCGTCGCAGGTTCAGCTGTAGCTACGCAGTCGCCGACCGTTGCGATCATTCGAGCGACCCAGCGGCTCGAAATCGTTTCCCTGGTGCTTGCCGTCGCGTCTGTTTTTCCCTGCGCTATCTCTCCGCGCGCGTCTCCCGCTCTCTAGCCTGCTGTTCCGTTCCAGGTTGGTTCCCTTTCCCAATTGCCGGTTACGCCGTTTGTTTAGAAACGAGCGAGGAGTACGACTTGAGAACAGCGTTCGTAGCGAGCCCATCGGTTCTGGCCGTGCCAGCTTTGCTGTTGGCCCAGCAGAATCCCTCGGCTTCAGGATTTCTTAAGCGTTTCGTCTTCTGCCAGCAATTTCCATTTCCTTACAGGAGTATTGCCGTGAAACGAGTCCTAGTTCTGTCCCTGATTGTTCTTTTTCCGGTAAGTGCTCGCGCGCAGGAAAGAACCCCGAACGCTGAGGTCTCCGAGAAGAAGGAAACTTCGGCGGCAACATCGGTTGCTTCTACGGAAGAAACCCGCATAAAGGCTCTCGAAGAGCAGGTGAGCTCGCTCGCGGAACAGGTGGCTTTGCTCCGCGGTGAATTGAGTGCGCTCCGCGATGCGAAATCGGCTGGGCCACGTCCGGCGGACCATGTTCTACTCGCTTCCTCACGCCTAGAGCCGGGCACACTGCCGGCCACAAGCGCGAGCCCGGCCGTTCCGGCTGGGCCAGAGCCTGCTTCTAGCCCGGCTCCTCCTCAGTACGCTCAGACGCAAACCTACGGCGGGGCCACCTCCAACGCCAAGCTGCTCAATCCAGACATAAGTTTGATTGGCGACTTTATTGGCACCGCGGGACACAACACCGTTTCGCCTTCGCCCTCGCTGGAACTGCATGAGTCCGAGGTCGGCATGCAAGCCATCATCGACCCCTACGCGCGGGGTGATGCCTTTCTCTCGTTTGGCGAGCAAGGTGTGAACGTTGAAGAAGGCTACATCACGTTCACATCGCTTCCGGCGGGCCTGCTTCTGAAGGTCGGCAAGATGCGCGCTGAATTTGGGAGGCTCAACACCATTCATAATCACGCCCTGCCGTTCATCGATCGGCCGCTCGCCACGAACAATCTCGTTGGGGGCGAAGACGGCATCGATGATGCGGGTATCTCTCTTTCGCGGTTTCTGCCGGCGCCCAAGAACTGGTTCTTCCAGGGAACAGCCCAGGTTTATCGGGGTGATTCCGATGAGGTTTTCTCCGCCAACCGCCGCCAGGACGTTAGCGTCGTCGGTCATCTGCGGCTCTACCGCGATCTCGGAGAATCGACCAACATCGACCTCGGCGGGTCTTACGCACGCGGGCACAACAACGCGGGAGTCGGGACGGCGTTCAATCCGGAAGACTTCCTCACCAATCTCTACAGCGCCGACGCCACGTTGCGCTGGAAGCCGCTGCGCCGGGCCATCTACCATTCTTTCCTTCTACGCAACGAGTTTTTTTGGAGCGCCCGCGATCAACTCTCTCCTCTCCAGGTTTTTGAAACACAACACGCATTCGGGATGTACTCGTACGCCGAATACCGCCTCAACCGCCGTTGGACGGCGGGAGGCCGCTTCGACCGAAGCGGACGAGCCACCAACGCCAACCAGACGGACACAGGTTTTTCGAGTATCCTCACGTACTGGCCCAGCGAGTTTAGCCAGATTCGTGGCCAGTACCGCTACGGACATTTGTGGGACATTACCAACGCTCGTTTCACCAACGCCAACGAGTTCCTGTTTCAGTTTCTTTTCGTGATGGGCGCGCACGGGGCGCACCCGTTCTGACCTCTGGGGAGAAATCATGCGAAACACAAATGGCAGTGTTCGCTTTGTGGCTATGGGCCTGGCCCTATTCTTGCACTGCGCTACTGTGCCTTCTTCGTCGGGCGCCGAGAGCAAGTTCAAGATCATAACCTCAACGACTGACTTGGCGGCGCTCGCCCAGGAGATCGGAGGAGACAAGGTCGAAGTCGAATCAGTTGCCCGGGGCTACCAGGATCCGCACTTCGTTGAAGCCAAACCCAGTTTTCTGCTCAAGCTGCGCAAGGCCGATCTGCTTATCGTCGTGGGTCTCGAACTGGAAATCGGCTGGCTTCCCCCGCTGATCACGCAATCGACCAACCCAAAAATACAAGTGGGCGCTCCGGGCTACTTCGACGCTTCTCGCTTCGCGAAGATCCTGGAAATTCCGACGGGCGTGTTGACGCGGGCCGAAGGCGACGTCCATCCCCTGGGCAACCCGCACTACTGGCTTGATCCTGAGAACGGTCTGCAGATCGCCAAGGGTATTCAGAACAAGCTCTCGGAAATGCGTCCGGGCGACGCCGCTTATTTCGCCGAGCGCTATGACGATTTCGAACGGCGCATCAAGCAAGCCGATGAAAAATGGCTGGCGGAGATGAAACCCTACGCCGGACGGAAAATCGTGACTTACCACCGTTCCTGGCCCAATTTTGCCGATCATTTCCATCTCGACGTCGTTGGTTACGTGGAGCCGCGGCCAGGCATTCCCCCAAGCCCGCAGCATACGGTAGAGTTGATGCGCCTGATGAAAAGCGAAGGGGTCAAGGTCATCGCCGTGGAACCTTACTTCGATTTGAAAACACCGAACGCCATCGCCCGTGAAACCGGCGCGCGGGTCGTCGTGCTGATGCCGTCGGTGGGCGGAGAAAAGGAAATCACCGACTACTTCAAGCTGTTTGATGACGATATTGCGAAGCTGAAGCAGGCCTTTGACGAAACAAAATAACGCTAGGAGACTGCGGATGGAAATCCTCGTTTTCTTGCTCGCGCCCTTTGTCGCAAGCCTCATTCTCACGGGGATCCACGCGTATCTCGGCGTGCACGTCGTTGAGCGGGGGGTCATTTTCGTTGATTTGGCTCTTGCTCAAATCGCCGCCCTCGGGGCTACGGTTGCCGTCGTGATCGGAATGGACCCGCACGGCCGGGCGTCGTACTGGATCAGCCTTGGCTTCACGTTCCTTGGCGCCGCTATCTTCTCCTTCGCCCGCAGCGCCCGCGGCCATATTCCCCAGGAAGCCTTCATCGGCATTGCCTATGCCGTGGCCTCGGCCACCGCCATTCTTTTGATGAGCAAGGCAACGGGTGAGACCGAACACCTCAAGGACATGCTGGTTGGCAACATTCTGGCGGTTTCTTGGCAGGAAGTGCGAAAGACAGCGCTTCTCTACGGGGCAGTCGGTCTCTTCCACCTCATTTTTCGCAAGAAATTTCTGTCCATTTCCATGAATCACGGCAAAGCAGAGCAGTCAGGGATGAACGTGCACTTCTGGGACTTTCTCTTCTACGCTTCGTTTGGTTTCGTTGTAACGTCTTCGGTGGCCATCGCCGGAGTGTTGCTGGTTTTCTGCTATCTCATCGTTCCCAGTGTGGGTGCCATGCTTTTTGCTGACCGGATTGGCCCGCGGCTGGCGATCGGCTGGACCATGGGCACACTCGTTTCGGCATTGGGATGCTACCTTAGCGTTCAACTCGATACCCCGACAGGTGCAACGATTGTGGTTACGTTTGGCGCCATACTTGTCCTGATGTTCTTCCTGCACCTCATCGTGCATCGCGGGCGCACGGCCCAGGACCTTGAAGCTGCTCCAGCGGTTCAACGCGAGCTCCAAACCGCCTCTTCCTCGCGAGGGAAGTAGGTTGTCTTATCCTTCTTTCAGGAGCGCCAATCTTGCGCTGTGGAAGGTTTGCCTTTGGCGGGGATTCTGACCACAGCGGATGCACGCGCCCTCCCGCAGCATTTCTCTCGGGTGGGTTGTTGCTCATTCTAGGTCCAGGCACACCCTACCCTATCCTGATCTCTAAGCGAGGAACGGAAGAAAGGGAAGAGGTTCGCCGGAGAAGTGCTCCAATCACTTCGTAAGGAACCCGGGTTGTTAGGAAATTGACCTACCTGAGGATCAGGATGATCAGCGGCCGTATCTGCCAATCAGGTCCGAGTGCGCGAGAGTGTGGCCGTACATGGCGCGTTCGAGGTCGGCCTTTGCCACACCTGCCTTCAAATTCAGCTTGGCATCGAGCGCGTACAGCTTGAAGAAATAGCGGTGCGGATTGCCCGGCGGGGGGCACGGCCCACCGTAGCCGATTTTGCCGAAGTCGTTGCGGCCCTGCCGCGCGCCATTTGCAAGCTGCTCCTGCTTCGCCACTCCTTCCGCAAGCTCTCTGGTTTCGGCGGGCAGGTCGAACAGCACCCAATGCACCCACGTGCCTGCGGGAGCGTCAGGATCGTCCATGATGAGCGCGAAGCTTTGCGTTTTTGCCGGAGGCTCGCTCCAAGTGAGCTTGGGCGAGGCGTCGGGCCCGTCGCAGGTGAATTTTTTCGGAATCGTTTCGTTGGCCGCAAAGGCATCGCTCGAGATTTTCATGGTTCCCCCTTGGGCGTTCTCAGATGACATTGCGCCAAGGAAAGCCGAGAGGCAGAGCGACAAGCCAATCAAGGCGGTAAACACGTTTCGCATAACTGCGGCCTCTGCTATTCTCCCGAGGAAGCAGCCTGTCGCAAGGAGCAAAACTCCAAGGCCGTTTGCAAGCGCAGTCTGATCGACTTCGCGCCCGGCGTTTCACCGCCGGCTGCGGTCCTTGCGCACCGCTTCATCAATCAAAGCCTCCAGCTCGTCCCGCGTCAGCGTCACGCGATCCTCCGCGGACTCGCCCCCTTCATTGGTCATCGGCAGCTCCGCGCCGCCTCCCGGCGGAGGCGAAACGAAATATCTCGGACGCGCGGCCATCAACTTCGCCACTTCGCGCCCTGAGAGCAGAACGGGCTCGCCCGCCAGTTCCGCCGCGAGCGTGATCTTGGCACAGTGCTCGATGGTCTCCATGCGAAAGAAAGCAGTCAGCAGATCCGCTCCACAGGTCACCGCCCCGTGGTTCGCCAGCAGCAGTGCGTCGTAGTGTGGAACAAACGGCTCGAGCGCCGCGCTCAACTCCGGTGTGCCCGGAGTGGCGTATTGCACCAGCGGAATCTGGCCAAGACCGACGATCACCTCCGGAAGCAGCGCTTGGTTCAAGGCGCGTCCGGCAACCGCGAAGCCCGTGGCCGTGGGCGGGTGGGCATGGCAAACGACATTCACGTCGGGCCGCATGCGGTAAAAAAGGAGGTGCATGGCGAGCTCGGAGGAGACCTTGCGATCCCCCGCGACCTGCCGGCCCTCAAGGTCGGTCATCACCAGGTCCTCGGGCGAAAGCATCCCCTTGTTCATGCACGTGGGGGTCGTGAGGATGCGGCCGTCGCCGAGGCGCACCGACAGGTTGCCCTCGCAGGCAACAATGAAACCGCGTTCGTACATCCAGCGCCCGGCAACGCATATCTCCCGGGCATGTTGGGCATCGTTTTTTGCGTGGCCTGGTAAAAGTGAGTCCGGGGTCAAGGTCGGACTCCTTTCTGGCGCGGAAACAGCCGCACCGTCTCTTTCAAATCCCTTCAGGCGCACCCCGTGGGGACATACGAAATGGCCCCGCCAGCTCCCTGGGCCTGGCGTGAGCGCAAAGAAAGTATTATAAAACTCGGCTGGAATCTAGTGCCGTTCCGATTTTTTTGGGGGGGGCCCTTAGTTGAATGGCCGTGCCTGGCATTCGCCCTTTTTGCGCTCGCCCCCGCTCACGAGGCCAAGCAAAGTTCGCAGACACTAGGCGTAAATGCCGCGCAGCTTGAGGACCGTGGCTACGCGGTCGATCGCCAGCATGTAAGCCGCGATGCGGTTATTGACCTTGTGCAGTTCTGCGTAGCGCACGACCTCGTCGAAGGCATTCTCCATAATGTCCATCAGCCGCTCGTTGACCTCGCTCTCCCGCCAGAAGAATCCCTGGCGGTCTTGCACCCACTCGAAGTAACTCACCGTCACGCCACCGGCGTTGCCCAGAATGTCGGGTATGGTGAAGATCCCTTTCGCATCGATGATCGTATCGGCTTGCCAGGTCGTCGGGCCGTTCGCGCCTTCACAGAGGATTTTCGCCTGCACCTGGTTTGCATTTTTCTCGGTGATCTGGTTTTCAATGGCGGCGGGGATGGCGATGTCGCAGGACTGGAAAAGTACATCGCGCGGGGACATTTTCGTTCCGCCGTCGGGAAAACCCTGCAGCGGCTTTTTCTGCGTGTAGACCCAGTCGATCACTTTGGGTATGTCGAATCCCTTCTCGTTGTACAGCCCGCCGCCAATATCCGCGAGACCGACGATTTTGTAGCCGGCTTTTTGCATCAAGTCGGCAGCCATCGAGCCGACATTTCCGAAACCCTGCACGACCACGCGGCAACCCTCTCTTTTCATGCCGACCCTGGCGAGCGCCTTGTCACAGCAGATCATGACTCCGCGTCCCGTGGCTTCGCGTCTCCCCCGCGAACCGCCCAGCTCAATCGGCTTGCCGGTCACCACCGCCGTTGTGGCTTGCCCGACGTGCATCGCATAAGTGTCCATCACCCAAGCCATGGTTTGTTCGCCGGTGCCCACGTCCGGCGCCGGAATGTCGCGCTCCGGCCCAATCCAATCCGCCAGTTCCGCCGTGTAGCGTCGCGTCAAGCGTTCCGTTTCACCGCGGGATAATTTGCGCGGGTCGCAAATCACCCCGCCCTTGGCGCCCCCAAACGGAATATTCACGACCGCGCACTTCCAGGTCATCCAAGTGGCCAGCGCGCGCACTTCGTCAAGCGAAACGTCGGGGGCGAAACGAATCCCGCCTTTTCCCGGCCCGCGCACGTTCGAATGCAGCACACGGTAGCCGGTGAAAACTTCCAGCTGCCCGTTGTCCATGCCCACCGGAATGTACAGCGTGATTTCTTTGCTCGGCCACTTCAGGAAGCGATAGAGTCCCTGCTCGAGGCCCAGCTTGTTGGCGGCCACTTCAAAACGCGCTTCAGCGTTCTGGTAGACATTCATCTCTTCCGGCATCGGGGCTTGCGACATGCAAAGGTCTCCTTCGCTAACTTTCCCTCTTTCTTGTCGCTCTCAAGCGAGGGTGCAGGATTGCCTGGCAAACGATTGAGTTGGGGACAATACCATCACATCATGCCGTTTCTTTTTTGGACCAAGCGTCCTTACACAATTCGTCCTGTGATGATTCCACAGGCGTGAATTCAGGGGCCAAGGAAGGCTTCAGCGGTCTACCCCACCGCCAGACTTGCCATTTGGCCGGGGCGCCAGTATACGAACCTGTTTCGCATCCCGCAAGGCATACAGGCCCTTCTGGCCCTTCTCTCCCCTTCTGGCGGTGCCCATGGCGCGGCCCCCTTGCAACCTAGACTCTTGCTGCTAGGCCGTAGGTCAGCCCGTCTGCAGAGAACGACTAGCGTTGCTTTTGCAAGCGGAACTGGATTGTGACGGTCAGGTGCATCGGCACCGCTTTGCCGTCCAGCGTGGCCGGCTCATATTTCCACTGCCTCAAAGCATCCATGGCCGCCTGCTCGAGCAGCGTCGGGCCGGAAAGCACTTTCATCTTGGCGACCCGCCCGTTCGAATCAATGAGCGCATCAATGGTGACCCCTCCGGAAAAGTGCTGAGCCTTTGCCATTGCCGGATACTCGGGCGGCACAGAAGAGATTAACCTGGCCTGCTTTACGTCCCCGCCTGCCGGGACGGGCGTTGCCGGCGCTGCCGGCTGTTTGCCCGAAGCTCCCAGTTCTGGGCCCAGGGCATTGGCATCGCCCTCGGAGGGCTCTTCGCTCAAGTCCGGTTCCAAACTGTTCTGCGCCGTCCGCTTCGGTGAAAGCTTGGGCGCCTCGAGATGCACTTCTCCAAGAACAGGCTTCTTCTCGGCTGATGGAACCGCCTCGGGCTCGGCGGCTTCGGCCGTCGTAACCGCTCTTCCGCCATCAGCGGAATCTGAAGCACTTTCCGGGTTAGAGGCTTCGACAGCCGTCGCGCTTGCTGGAGCCGCATTCCCTGGCACATTCGCGTTGCTTCGATCCGGCTTCGCTCGTGCCATCGCGGAAGCTACGGGCGCTTGCCGAGAGAAAACCCCGGCAAGAACCCCGCCCGCCTGGTGGCTCTTATACCACCAGGCGCCTGCGGCCAGGAGAGCAGTCACCGCCACGAGCGCGGCAAAAAGCATGCCCTTTCCGGGCTTCTTGGGCGCGTTTTCCTTAACTTTCTTCACGCCTTCAAACGGCAGCTCGCTTCCGAACTGAGGAATGTGCGAATCCGCGGCCCTCTCCTTTTTGATCGGCGCTGCGAGCGGCGCCATCAGCTCGTCTAGCGGCCGCCGTTCCCGGACGCGCTTGGCTTTCTCCCGGAGGACGAGTTCGTTCGTCGAAGACGGGGCGGCAGGGTTGCGTGCCATCGGGGCGAGCCACGCAGGAAGCTCGAGTCGAGCCTCCTCGAGGGACTCGAGAGCGGGGATTGGCGCCGGAGGCGCGACCTTCGAAGGCTCTTCAAGCTTCTCCGCCTCCGGCAAAACCGCACCTGCGCTCGGTCGAGCGGGATTCTCGAGAAGCTGCGCTGCGCTTTCGTGCACCGGGTCGGCCTTGGGAAGCGAAATGGCGGGCTCCTCGACGGGAACCGGCAGAGCGTCCATGGCCGGAGTCGCGGACGAGCTCTCAGCCTGGTCGGCAAGCTGCAGTTGCGACAGCTCTTGCTCCAAGCGCGTCGTGTGTTGCTTTAATCCCTCCGGGTCGGGATCGCTCGCGGCCGGCACTTTGGCAGGTGCTGCGGGAGCCGAATCGGCAGGCGCGGGTTGCACTTCGAAGAAGGGAGCGAGACTGGACAAATCGAGTGTCGCGGGATTCGACGGCGGTTCGGATGGCGCAAAAAGCGACGCGGGCTTGTCCGACGGGCGGGCCAGTTCAAAGTTGCGAACGGGCGGCTGGCTCGGGGCGGGCCCTTCTGTTTTTGGAACGGACTCGAGGGGAGCAACACTGGGCGGTTCGGCGGGAACACGGGAAGCCGACTCGCGCTTCTTCAGCCAAGGTTCGACGAGCGGCTCCTCGGAACCAAACGAAGGTGCGAGGGGCACCGCAGGAATACCGGAATCCGGCCTCGGGTTGGGAGTGCCCAGCAAAGAACCGGAATCTATCGGCGCGGGAACGATGGAAGATCCGGACAGCGCGGGAATCGCTGGCGTCGACAAAGCCGGCGCAGGAGTCGAAGACCTCCCCGCAACGCCGCTCGGAGCGATGCCCGCGGCGGATTCGTCCACCTTTTGCGCCGCCAGCCGCGAAGGCGCCGGCGAGCCATTGGTTGCGGTCGGACGGCTTGCGTCAGGCGAGGCTTGCGGTCCCGGCGCAATCCGGTCGGCGGGGAAACGCATCCCCCAAAAACCCACAGCGGGCTCGGTAAATTCCAGTTCCACGTATCCGCTGACGCTGCGATAGTTCTTGGACTTCACCACCTGGCAAACGACTTCCTTTTTCGTGCGCTCGTTGGTTAGGAAGAGCAATTGGCCGGGAGCCAGTGCGGAATGCAGCTTGATGACCGCGCCGTTGCCGTGGATCATTACGGTTTTGGTCGCTTCGGAAAAAGGTTCTCGCTTGTCGCCGCCTTCCACAGTGCGCGCGCCATTCACCGCAACGGGAACTTCGAGGGCCACCGGTTGCGGCCTGGTCGGGGGATCGCCCGGTGCCGCCGAACCGGGGCGCGAGCTGGTTTCGGAAGTTGCCAGCGTGTCCGAATCCTTGATGATAAGAGACATCGCGCGCACACCTGTGAAGCAGAATTTGCGGTTTGCCCCGCTAGAAACACGTTTTCCATATCGGGGCTACCTTTTCTATCTTCTGCTTCTGCGGAGAAGGCCAACCATAGTACAGGCGTACCACTTTTGGCTAAGCAACAACTGTTCGCGCGTACAGGAGCGAATGCCGACGAGCGGGCATCCTTTCTCGCGCCTGGTTACGCTCGAGTTCTGCTTAGCGGCGGCTTGAACTGCTCATCCACTTCCACCTGGTAGCCGGTGACCAATTTGTTGGTTTCGTTGGCCATGCCGATGACCGCCTGAAGTTCCTTGAACATCGCGTCGGTCATTCCTTTCGCAAAGGCGGACGCGGTGTGCGAATGGATACAGTAGGTGCAGTTATTCGTCACGCTGACGGCGATATAGAGCAACTCCTTGGTTAGCGGATCCAGTGCGCCCGGCGCCATCACCTGCTTGATGCTTTCCCAGGTGCGCGCGAGCAGCGCGGAATCGTGCGCAATGGCTTTCCAGAAATTGTTGATCCAATCGGTCTTACGCGTGGCCATGATGTCGTCATAAATGGCGCGCACCTGCGGGCTCGCGTCCTGGTATTCAATCAGCCCAAACGTCGACATGGGACTCTCCCAAACCTCGAAAT
>WNGC01000522.1_pt1 | contig 22419 bp, 19 predicted proteins | sample 5400051 | NCBI WGS metagenome assembly WNGC01 (sample SAMN13153368, study PRJNA577476) | soil metagenome | isolation source: 20 cm soil or saprolite under grassland replicate 2 | place: USA:California | collected 2016-06-15
GTTAACATCGACGATCACGATTATCTGACCAAAATCCGGCACGGCGAAGAATTCCTGGATCGGGGAAATAAGGTGCGGGTGCAACTGCAATTTCGCGGCCGCGAAATGGCCCATCAGGAATTTGGCATGCAGCTCGTACGCAAAGTTCGCGATGATCTCTCGGGAATGTCGCAGGTGGAAATGGAACCAAAAATCACCGGACGCAATATCACCATGACCCTGGCACCTCTTCCGGCTAACCGGCGGAAGCGGCGTTTTACCGCGCCGGCAAACTCAGCCGAAGAACAGGAATCCGCGATCTCATCGGCGGATGCGCCAGCCTAGGTCAGCCTAGAGATTATTTTGCGTTGGCTCGAAGTGCCGCCCCTACTCCTAATTGACGATTAGGGCTTATGAGGGGTGTGCGCGCCCGCCGGGGAAGTCTTGGTTGAAGCCGCCGGCGGTGGCGGAGGCGGCGTTGCCCTCATGGTTTGCAGCGTTTCCAAGCGTTTCTTGCGGTTCATTGCTTCCTGATTTTTGGGATCAAGTTTTAGCACTTTCTCGGTGTCAGCCATCGAATTTTTGATATCGCCCTTAACCTCGTAAATGTAACTGCGGTATCCGTAATACCGAACTTCGTTCGGCTTGAGCTTGATCGCCTCGGAATAGTCTGCCAGCGCTTTGTCCATGTCATTTAGTTTCAACTCGACCGCCGCGCGCTGTTCGTAGATTCGCGCATCTTCTGGAGTGATTTTTATTGCTTCGCCGTAGTCGTTGATGGCGTCCTGATATTGCTGATTCGTCGCGGCGGAATATGCGCGCTGTTGGTAAACAGCAGCGAGATCTTTCGCATATTTGTGATCGAGACCGCTGGCTTTACGAAGGGATTCGATGGCTTTGTCCCACTCTTGATTCTTTGAAGCCTCTGCGCCTTCTCGGGCGAGCTTGTTTGCTTCTTTGGCATCTTTGGGGGCTTGCGCTTCAGATAACTGGGGAGCACAAAGCGCCAGGACCGCTATGAAAGTAAAGACAAAGATTTTTTTCATAATTTCTTTTGGACGTTGATGTTCTTAAACAATTCGAAGTTCAGGCCGCCAACAGTTGGCCGCAAGCGGAACTGTTTCAAGTTTGTTCTGGAGATGGTGCCTGCTCGACGTCGACCTTAGGTTCCGGTTCGGAGGAAGCAGTTACACCCGGCCCACGCTCATCGACACGTGTAATTCGCACTGCGCGACCAGTAGTTTCGTCGATTTCGATTAGCGCCCCACGCAATCGCACGTCGCCGCCGGCGACCGGAAACGATGCCGGCAGATTCGAGATGAACCGATTCATGATCGGATCAATGGCGCGTCCCAGGATAGAATTTACGGGACCGCACATGCCCGCATCGCACAAAAAAGCTGTGCCGCCGGGAAAGATTTGCTCGTCTGCGGTCTGAACGTGGGTGTGAGTGCCAATGACGGCAGAAACCTCGCCGTCGAGGAATCGTCCCAGCGCAATTTTCTCACTCGTAGTCTCTCCGTGCACATCCACGATGATGTTCCTGGTCTCGCTGCGCATCTTCGTTACGGCGGCTTCGATCGCGCGAAACGGATTTTCCAGAATCGGCTGCATGAACGTGCGTGCTTGCACGTTGATGACACCGATTTTGCCCTTGGGCGTTTCCAGCACGATTGATCCGCCTCCAGGCGCACCATCAGGGTAATTCACGGGACGCAACAGACGCGGTTCGCTGTCGATGAACGCTAGAAGCTCTTTTTGGTCCCAGACGTGATCCCCAGTCGTGATGACAGAGACACCAGCGCGCAATAGATCGATAGTAATTTTTCCCGTTATGCCGCGACCACCGGCCGCGTTCTCACCGTTAACGATGATGAAGTCCAAGGCATGCTTCTCTTTCAGCTCTGGCAACCTGGCGATCACGGCCGTACGTCCCGGCTCACCAACAATATCGCCAAGAAAAAGAATCGTTAGCATTTTGCGACCAACGTATTGAAGAGGCTCTAAAGGTCGATATTTCATTTCAAAAAAAAGCGGACACAATGACAAAGCTCGAATGACGAATGATGAAGGAATGCCGAAGCCCGAATGACAAAGTATCGCCGCGCTTTCCTCGCGGCGCTTCTGATTTCGTCATTCGTCATTTGTCATTAGTTCGTCATTCATTCATTTGTCATTCGGCATTTCTGCTCCTGCTTATTCCGGTTGCTCTCGAAGCCGCGGACAACGTCAGCGTCCTCGGCAGTAAGCCGAAATGGGGCGTGCTCGAACACTACCAGGAAACGATTACTCGTGATGAGTTCGCACACCTGATCAACGACGTTTATTGCACCCACGGATTTGCTCCGGATTTGATTGAAGTAAATACCGATACGGCGCGAATTTTGATGAACCGCGAGTCGCAAAGCTTTTTCACTTTGCGGTTCGCAAAGAGCGACAGCTCTCGCGATCCGGTGCCGCGACTTTGGCATTCCGCTAAGTCCTTGCCGTCCGCAAAACCGGACAAGCCGCTCTCAAGCTTGCGAATTGCGCTCGACCCCGGGCATCTGGGCGGCGAATGGGCAAAGATGGAAGAGCGCTGGTTTCAAGTCGGCAGTACCCAGCCAGTTCAGGAAGGTGACCTGGCTTTGAAAGTCGCGCGGTTGCTCGCCGCGCGATTGCGCGAATTAGGCGCGAAAGTTTCTTTTGTCCGAAATAACAACGAACCAATCACGCCTAAACGTCCCGATGATTTTCGGGAACTCGCCAGAAAAATCCTGATTAAAAACGGCGTGCCGCAGCCCCGTGCCGATGTTCTTGACCCGAATGATCCGGAGAAAGAGCAAACGATTCGATGGCAAAGTGAAATCTTATTTTACCGATACAGCGAGATTCGGCGTCGAGCGGCGCTGGTAAACTTCAAATTACATCCCGATCTCGTTCTTTGTTTGCATTTCAATGCCGAGGGGTGGGGCGATCCGAATAATCCGACGTTAACCGACACCAATCATTTTCATCTTCTTGTGAACGGTTCCTTCTTGCAGCAGGAGCTCGAATACGACGACGAACGTTTCGAAATGATTCGGCGACTCCTCAGCCGGGCTTACGATGAGGAATTGCCGTTGGCGGACGCCGTTGCCACTGCAATGGCTCGTGAAACTCAGCTGCCGCCATACCAATACCCTACCACGAACAGCACAACAAAAGTTGGTACCAGTGGTTATGTCTATGCCCGTAATTTGCTAGCTACGCGGCTTTATCGTTGTCCGGTAGTTTATTGCGAGCCCTACGTGATGAATAGCAAAGAGGCCTTCGCCCGAATTCAGGCCGGCGATTATGATGGAACGCGCAACATCAACGGCTCGGAACGCAAAAGCATCTTCCGCGAGTACGCCAACAGCGTGGCAGACGGATTAGTCGAATATTATTCGAAAGCGCGTGGCCTGTAGCCGCCGACCTCTGGGCGGCGCGACGCGAGGCGTGTTAGAAGAATCAGCGCCTCGCCTCGCAGAGCGAAGCGTCTGCAGCATTAGTCGAGATAGATAGGCACAATCTCGCCCCTGTATGGCCAATCGTTAGCTTGCGAGACTAGCCCCGCGCGAACGGGATTTTCGCGCACATAGTGCCACTTTTCTGCGTAGCTCTCCCGACTTCTCAAAAGATGATCAAAGAATCCGCGCTGCCATATCGGATCACTGGAAGCGCTGGCCCTAGGCACGCATGCAAGAACTCGCTTTAGAGTTCCAATCCAATCGCCGAGTTTGAGGTTATGGGGCAGCGCGACAAACAGATGCAGATGGTCAGGGAGAATCACGTAGCGCCCAAACGAAGGATTCATGAACAAGATCATTCGCAAGATGAGGCCGACGTCGGTAAGTGCAGCAGGTTACGAAATAAACTGGATTGCGTGGGAAAATAATGTCGAGTCGTCGCGGGGCTCGAGAAAATTTTGTCACGCATTGGATTAGATCAGCATTCAAGCGGGACAAACAAGTAATGCTGTAGCCGCCGACCTCTGGGCGGCGCGACGCTCGTGCGTTAGCAAAACCAACGTCGCGCTTCGCAGAGCGAAGCGTCTACAGCTGGTCAATCGATTCGCGAATATCTTTCATTGTGACGTTGGGTGATACGTGCGCAGCTCCTATTTTCCGCGTCACAACGAAGCGGATTTTCCCGCCTTCGAATTTCTTATCGAACTTCAGCGCGCTAACGATTTTGTTCCGTGGAAAATGTAGCGGTAATTTTGTTGGCAACTTGAATCGCTGTAAAAGGTCTACAACTGCATCGCGTTGTCTGGGCAGTAGTCCAGCTTTTCTGATCGAGATCTCACATGCGGCGACAATTCCCAGGCTTAGGGCTTCGCCGTGAAGAAATCTCCGGTAATTTCCCGCGCGCTCGATCGCGTGACCCACGGTATGCCCAAAATTGAGGAGCGCTCGTTCGCCGGTGCGATCGTGCTCGTCTTTCGCGACGATTTGCGATTTAATCCTGATGTTGCGCTTAATCAGCGATTGTAGGGCAAGCGCTTCGCTTGCCTCCCATGATTGAAGCTCCTTGAACATTTTCGCATCCGCGATAATCGCGTGTTTGATGATCTCCGCGAACCCCTGATTAAACTCGCGGCGAGGCAACGTTTTCAAAACATCCAGATCATCGATCACCAGCGACGGATGATGGACAGCGCCAAGCAAATTCTTTCCGTCGGTGGTGTTCACGCCGGTTTTCCCGCCGATTGAGCTGTCCACCATCGCAAGCAAAGTCGTCGGAATTTGAACGTGAGGAATGCCGCGATGATAAATCGCCGCCACGAATCCCGAGATATCACCGATCACGCCGCCCCCGAGGCCGATCACAAAAGATTGCCGATCTAATCCGGCGGCGATCATCTGCTCACAAATTGCACCAGCTTGTTTAAGTGTCTTCGATTTCTCGCTAGCCGGAATCGTGACGAGCATCGGCTTAAAGCCGGCTGATGTTAGCCTTCGTGTGATCCGATCAGCAAATCGCGGCCCAACATTCGTATCTGAGATGATTGCGCACGTTTTGCTAGAGAGACGTTTACGCATGTGCCGTCCGATTTGTTCAAGCAGGTTCGAGCCAACCAACACTGGACACCGATATGCGGCGCGAATTTCCACAACGATGCTGAAGAATAGTCTAGGGCGTCCAACGGGATGCCCCATCCGGGTCCGTCGCTGTCATTGCAGTGTTGGTGAACGCCGCGCCCGTTCCGCTCCAAGACATGCTTTCTACGTGCCAGTCCGCGAAAAGGGCGTTGATTTGTCGGCGGCTGCTATGTGTGCCGCCAGTCGCGACGTTACCGCCCGGCATGGTCGTTGCCGTATTATTACCATTTCCGATGACGGTGATATTCGCGCTGGCCGCTAGGTTCGCCGGACTCGTCGTATTCGCGATTCCTGGGAACCGCACAGTTGCTCCTGCTGCCTGAGCCGGAGCGAATACTATAAACACCGTCGGTTTGGAAATTCTGTCCGCAGGAATTCCGATCACCCCTGCGGTTCCGTTTATCCCATAGCTGATTGCAGAATTCGCATTGTTATCCGAAACGACTCTTGGACCAACTACGTTGTCGAATGGAGATATTAGGGCATACCATGACGCAAGATATTTCGGGTACAGCTGCGACATCCAGCTTACTGTTGCCGAGCCGGGGAGAACGCCATCGTTATCATTCATGTAGGCCTGTGTGGCGATTCCGATCTGGCGTAGGTTGTTCATATCTTTTGTTGCTTTTCCGCGCTCCAGAATGCCAGTGTAAACGGGATAAGCGATCGAGATGAGAATGGCGATGATCGCTATTACAACGAGTAATTCGATCAACGTGAAGGCGCGCGTAAAGTGAGAACTCCTGGGCATTGATCTCCTTGCTTGAAAGCCCATGATATTTGCCAGGCTGGGGAGCGAAAGCGAAAAAGAACCACGCGCGAGGAAGATGCTTGACAATCCACTTTCCAGTTTGTGTATGTAGATCATGCCAGACGAAGTGCCCACTCAACCTCCGCCTCCGCCAGGTCCCGAACCCGGGACCACCGCAAAATCCGGATCGACCGGTTTACCGTCTAATGTCGCCGCAGCCATCGCCTGCATTCCATTGATCGGCGGCATTATTTTTTATATCCTCGAAAAGCACGATCCTTTCGTGCGCTTTTACGCGATGCAATCAATCATCTTTGGTTGCGCATGGTTTCTCTTCAACATCGTGTCGATGATCGTCCATGGCGTGTTCGGGGCGATTCCGGGCATCGGGGGCATTCTGGTATTTTTCTGGGCAATCATCGCCGCGCTCGTTCACATTGCGTTTCTCGTGATCTGGATCATTGCCACCGTGAAGGCCTTTACCGGTGTCCGCTGGGACATCCCATACATAGGTCCGGTTGCGCGGAGACAAGTGGAAGGGGCGTAGCCTGTAGTCGCTTCGCTGTGCGAAGCGCGGGCGCTGGATTGTTAAGCAAGCGTGCGTCACGCCGCCCAGAGGCCGACGGCTACAGCATCAGCTTTTTGCGAGCAACTTCACCACCACTTCAGTCAAGATCAGTTCGTGATCAAGCTGCGTGGTAACCAATTGAACATTTGCTTCGAGACACGCCTGCATCGCCTGAATTAATTGGGTCGTTTCGAACCGTCCCGCCTGTTGTGCCGCGATGCCGAGCGCGTAGGCGTTGACCGATCCATCTTTTTTGCGCGGCAAATGATCCGTTGCCTGAGCAGGCAGCCGGTTAATTGCCGAAATGAACTGGAACGGCGAATGCGGTCGTGGAAGGCGATATCGTTCCATCAGATCTTTGGCGAGTAGCAAATTGCGGATCGTAGGAACAATGGCTACGAGCAAAATGCCGATGGCGCTTTCGCCCTGATCCAATAAGCGTCGCACGAGCTTCAACGACAGTTGGAGATCGCGCGCTGCGAGAGCATTACTCAATTCGAAAATGACGCCTGCGCGCGAAAGGGGCACTAACTCGCGGACAAGTTCCGCATTTACACCGCGATCGTTTCCAAGAAACGTATCGATCTTCTCCAGTTCGTTGTCGATCTGTCGAGTATCGCCACCGGTCAGCAACACAAAAAGATCAAGGGCACCATCATCAAATTGGAGGTTTCTTTTTTTTGCGCGCTGCTGAACCATCTCAAGTGCTTCTTCTTCCCATCCACTCCGACCGGAGTCGAGCCGGTCAAAGACCTGCACCTCGGCTCGTTTGAGCAACGCCTTGTAAAAGGCACGGCGTTTATCCACATCAGTCGCACTCATCAAAAGTGTGATGCCCAGGCCGAACCCGCTATCGATTAACTCCGATAATTCTTCCAACATCGATTGCACTGCAGCCGAGCGCGCTTTTTGATCGTCGCCGAGAAAGTTGACGTTCTTTAGCCAGACCACTTTTGTGCTGCCGAAAAAGGGCAGCGTTTGCAATGCCTCGATTGTAGATTTCACCCGCGCTTCGGCCTGATCGGCGTTATCGGCAACGCCATCGATCGTTTCCAATCCGAAATCGCCAGCGTCTGCTGGCGTCAGATTAGATGCGAGCTCTGCGGCCACGCGCTTAACTTCTCCTTCGTCAGAACCGAGCACAGCGTATATGTTTGCGCTTGCCGCTTTTGTTTTTGCTTTCGGCATTGCGATTTCATCGCATGGCGTTGAATTCATTACAAGATTGCGTCATTCGCGCATGACTCTGGGGAGCACAGGCTGCCAGCTTGTGCTCCCCAGACAACGCGCTGCGCACCAACGGAGTTACTCTATTCGCCTGCGCTGCGCTGCGCTGCTGCTCGTGCGTATTCGCGATTCAGTTTGGCAATAAAACTCGCGCTGATCTCGGCCGGGCAAACCGCCTCACATTCATACGTATTGGTGCAATTGCCGAATCCCTCTGCATCCATGACGTTGACCATTCGCAGCACACGGCTTTATCGTTCCGGGTGACCCTGGGGTAGGAGCGATAGATGTGAGACTTTCGCAGCCGTGAAAAGCATGGCCGATCCGTTTGGACAGGCCGCTGCGCAGGCGCCGCATCCGATGCAGGCTGCGGCTTCCATTGCCAGATCGGCGTCGTGCTTGGGAATTGGGGTCGAGTTCGCTTCGGGCGCGGAGCCCGCGCGCGCGGATATGAATCCTCCGGCTTGGACAATGCGATCCAGCGCGCGCCGATCGACTACCAGATCTTTCACAAGCGGGAACGATCCTACGCGAAAAGGCTCGACTGTGATCGTCGCGCCGTCTCGAAATTTTCTCATGTAAAGCTCGCACACTGCGCCGGGATGATCGGGTCCATGTGGTTCGCCGTTAATCGTGAGCGAGCACGTGCCGCAAATACCTTCCCGGCAATCGGAGTCGAACGCGATTGGTTCCTTGGCGTCCCTGATTAAAGTCTCATTGAGGATGTCGAGCATTTCGAGAAACGATGTGTTCGGCGAAATGTCGCACAAGCCGTAATCGACGAGTTTGCCTGGCGTTTGCGCGTTTGCTTGCCGCCAGATTTTGAGTCTGAAATTCATATTTTCACGTTATCCTGAGCGGAGCGAAAGTGGAGTCGAAGGATCCCGCGGAGGCACCCAAGGTTTCGCGACGAGATTCCTCGACGTCGCTCGGAATGACAAACGTGATCACTTATAGCTTCTCTGTGTTAAGTGCACCGTTTCGAAATTGAGCGCCTCGCGATGCAACATCGGTCGTTGTCCATCGCCTTGAAATTCCCAGGCAAACACGGCAGCGTGGTTTTCGTCGTCGCGTAAAGCTTCACCTTCCGCTGTTTGATGTTCTTCGCGGAAATGTGCGCCTGCGGACTCGTCGCGCTCAAGCGCGTCGATACACATCAGCTCGGCGAATTCCAGGAAATCGGCAACGCGTCCCGCGCGTTCCAGGGACTGGTTGAAGTCATCGCCGTCCCCCGGCACTCGTACCTCGTGCCAAAATTGTTCTCGCAGTTCGGGAATTTTTTTGAGCGCTTCGCGCAATGCCTTTTCGTGACGCGACATTCCACATTTGTCCCAGAGAAGCAGTCCAAGCTCTCGATGGAACGAATCGACTGAACGAGTGCCGTTGACGCTGAGGAGTTTTTCGATCCTGGCGCGAACATTTTGATCAACTGCTCGGAACTCTTCAGAATCCGGTGACGGTCGTTTTCCCATCTGGCCGGCCAGGTAATTCGGCAGCGTATTCGGCAAAACGAAATAACCATCGGCCAAGCCCTGCATTAGAGCGCTCGCTCCCAGCCGGTTCGCGCCGTGGTCGGAAAAATTTGCTTCACCGATTACAAACAATCCGGGCACATTGCTCATTAAATCGTAGTCGACCCAGAGGCCTCCCATCGTGTAATGAACGGCGGGGTAAATACGCATCGGAACTTTGTAGGCATTTTCGCCGGTGATCTTTTCATACACTTCAAACAAATTCCCGTAACGCTCCCGGATTGTATGTTCGCCCAAACGCTTGATGGCGTCGGCAAAATCGAGATAGACGCCCCGGCCCCCGGGACCGACGCCGCGACCTTCGTCGCAAACTTCCTTTGCCGCGCGCGACGAAATATCACGCGGCGAAAGATTGCCGTAACTCGGATATTTTCGTTCGAGATAATAATCGCGATCGGTCTCAGGAATTTCTGCAGACGCTTTGTCGCGGTCTTCCTTCCGCTTCGGTACCCAGACGCGTCCATCGTTCCGCAGCGACTCGGACATGAGCGTGAGTTTCGATTGATATTCGCCACTGACCGGGATGCAGGTGGGATGAATCTGCGTGAAGGCTGGGTTCGCAAAGAGCGCGCCTCTTTTGTAAGCGCGATAGGTGGCTGTGACGTTGCAGCCGCGCGCGTTGGTTGAGAGATAAAACACGTTTCCATATCCGCCGGTCGCGAGCACGACAGCATCCGCCGCGTGTCTTTCAATTTTTCCAGAGCACAGGCTACGGGTCACAATTCCTTTGGCATGTCCTTCGACAATCACGAGGTCGAGCATCTCCGTCTGAGGAAACATCTGCACCGTGCCCTCGGAGATTTGACGGCAAAGCGCTTGATAACAGCCCAGCAGAAGCTGCTGACCCGTCTGCCCTCGCGCGTAGAAAGTTCGCGACACCTGCGCGCCGCCAAACGAGCGGTTGGCTAGCAGTCCGCCATATTCCCTGGCAAAAGGCACACCCTGTGCAACGCATTGATCGATGATGTTATTGGCGATCTCGGCGAGTCGATACACGTTCGCCTCGCGTGAACGAAAATCGCCGCCCTTGATGGTGTCGTAAAACAATCGGTAAACGCTGTCCCCATCGTTCTGATAATTTTTTGCGGCGTTGATTCCGCCCTGGGCTGCAATCGAATGTGCGCGTCGCGGCGAATCCTGAAAGCAAAAACATTTTACCCGATAACCCAGTTCGCCCAGAGTCGCCGCAGCCGAGCCACCGGCCAATCCGCTTCCTACAACGATGATCTCAAATTTTCGCCGATTATTTGGGCTAACTAAGCGTGAATGATCGAGATGGTTTCGCCATTTCTGCGCGAGCGGACCGGGAGGAATCTTGGCGTCGAACCTTCCAATCATAGCTGTCGGGATGGATTAATCTGGTAGGGCGCGACCGCCGGGCGCGCCGCAGCGAACCATGCCGCGCTAGTTGTCGCCGAACTCATAACTGTTGCGCTGGTTTAACCAAACCGAGCAGTACGGCTACGGGGATCGACGTGTAACCGATGAACATCAGCCATGCGAAGATTCGACCGCCCAAAGCAAGGCGCGGCGTCAGTTTCTTATCATTCAATCCGAGCGATTGGAAAAAGCTGGATGATCCATGGCTTAAATGAAGCGCGAGTAAGAAAAGACCGAGCACGTAAAATCCGGAGACAAGGTAATTTTGGAAACCGTAGACCATCATTGAATAAACGTCGTAATGACCAAGAGGATCAGGCTTGAGCAGGGCGAAGCGCGGGTCGGTTTTACGGAAAGTGAAATGCGCGAGGTGATAAGCGATAAAAGCGAGCACAATCAGCCCGCTCATCACCATGTGGCGCGAGGCAAACGTTGCTTTGACGTAGCTTTTGTCGACATACGGTTCGGGACGGGCACGCCGGTTTTCAATTGCCAATTGGATAGTCACCCAGATGTGAACAATGACGATGGCGAGAAGAAAAATCCGGATCAGCCAAAGGAGCGGCCCGAGGTCGCGGAGATGTTGGGAGTAACCATTGATCCAATCCGGTCCGATAAATATCTGCAGATTCCCAAGCAAATGTCCGATCACAAAAAGGATCAGAATGATGCCGGTGACCGCGACGATCATTTTCTTCCCGACCGACGAACGATAAAAGCCTGCTAAAATCTTCACGCTACAGATTTGCGCGACTTGCCAAACGCGGGGGTGGAACGCGTTGTCCTCAACGCGTTGCCAAATTGAACGCGCCTTGCCGCCGAATTTCAGATTATGGAGCCTACCCGGAGCGTCAAGCCTAGGCGCCGATGTGGCTAAACTCTGTGGAGATCCGCGGCGCTCCCTCGCCGCAGCGGGCAGGCTGTGGTCGCGGCCCTACCAGCGTGACTTGCTTTGCCATCTGTCGCGTAAGACTTTTCTGACTGATGGCCGAGGGAGAAAATACGCTAACCGTTAATGAAATCTATCACTCGATCCAGGGCGAAAGCACCTGGGTTGGGCAACCATGCGTCTTTGTGAGGCTGACGTTCTGCGACCTACGCTGCAATTATTGCGATACCGAGTACGCGTTTTATGAGGGAAAAAAGCAAACGCCAAACGAGATCGTGGATGTTGTAACGCGCTTTGAATGTCCGCTTGTCGAAATTACCGGTGGCGAACCGTTGCTCCAGAAAAATGTACTGCCGTTGATGTCGATGTTATGCGACGCCGCCTATACGGTCCTGCTCGAAACCAGCGGTGCGCGCGATATCGCAAAGGTCGATCCGCGCGTCCATCGAATCATGGACTTGAAAACGCCGGGAAGTGGCGAAGTGGAGAAAAATCTCTGGACGAACGTCGACCATCTTACTTCGCGTGACGAAGTGAAATTTGTGATGGGCTCGCGCGAAGATTACGAATGGTCGCGTGACAAGGTCGAGCGCTACGATCTTGCTGCGCGGTGTCACGCGGTGCTGTTCTCGCCGATTTTTGGGCGGATTGAATCGCGTGAGATCGTCGAATGGATCTTGGCAGACAAATTAAATGTTCGATTTCAACTTCAGATGCACAAGTTCATCTGGAGCCCGACACAACGGGGAGTTTGAACGAAATGCGCACACCGCAAGTGGTCATCCTGACTCGCAAACACGGCGAAGCATCTCTCAATAGGTGATGGATCGTACAAGATAGCTCGCGTTATCTTCCGACCTCGTGAGAGGTGCCTCACTCCGTTCGGGATGACACCGTATTGGAGATGGTGGTAATTTCTGCAGCATGCGAGCACGACTGACCAAAGATTTCACGTTTGAAGCGGCGCAGACTTTGCCACACGCGCCGGAGGGGCACAAATGTCGCGGTGTCCACGGACATAGTTTTAAGGTGGAAGTATCAGTCGAGGGTGATGTCGATCCAAAGATCGGATGGGTTTACGATCACGCCAGAATCAGCGACGCAATGAAACCCTTGATGAAAAGGTTGGACCACTCTTATCTAAACGACATCGAAGGGTTGGAAAATCCTACGATTGAGAAAATGGCAGAATGGTTCTGGAAGAAATTAGAAACGCAATGTCCTGGTCTTTGCGAAATCGTGGTGCACGAAACAGCAACTGCGCGCTGCATTTACCGCGGTAAGTAACGAGGAAAAGCCGGCTTCGGCAGTCGTCGAAGCTATGAGGCATCCCAGCCAATCCCTCAACGCCGCTTTGCCGGATTCCTCGAATCCGTTCGGAATGACTCAACCTTGTGGAAAAAATTCTCGAAGAGCGCATCGTAGATTTTTCCACGCTCGGGATGGTATTGGACCGCCAATGCGAATGGATAATCGCGCAGGCGCACTTGCTCTATGATATCATCATCAGCGGACCACGCTTCGACTTCGAAACCGTCTGCGATGCGATCTATCGCTTGATGATGTGAACTGTTTACCTTTTCGAATCGATGCTTTGCGTTGCCATCGTGACGCAATGGTTGGATGTCCTGCTCTTTTTGTTCCGGCAACCTATGACCTGGAATATCGAGGTTGAGAGTGCCGCCCAGAGCGACATTCAAGACTTGAATTCCCCTGCAAATGGCGAGAATCGGCAGTCCGCGCGTGAGCGCCTTTGAAATCGCGTCGAACTCCCATTGGTCCCGCTTGGGGTCAAGATCCTCTTTGTCGATCAGGTTCGCGTCGACGTTCTCCTGACGCAGAAATTCCGGCGTGATATCGGAACCGCCTGTCAGGAGCAGGCCGTCCATTTGATCCATGGGAACATCGCCGTTGCGCGCGTCGAAAACGTGGATCTCAGGATGCTTCGCGAAAAACGGGCGAAACCATTTTTCATCCTTCGGGCGCATCCACGTGGCGAGATTGGGCATGATCAAATGTTGCTTTAGATGCCTTTAAAGCAAAGATGGATCGGCTTCTCCGAAGACGATGGCAAAACAATCGCCGAAGGCGCACATGTTAGGCGGCAGAGCCGTAGTGCTGTTTTGCCAACGCGTTGAGGACAACGCGTTCCACCTACAGTCCCATTAATTCCTTCACGTATTTTACCGGCGGGCTCCCGTATGAAATAACCTGGTCGTTGTATTTCTTGAGTTCGAAATCATTGCCGAGTTTCTTCTCTTCCGCTGTGCGCAGATCGAGATGTTCGGTGGCGCCGACGAAATAAGTGGAGAGCTGAGCCGACGTGAGCCGTGCACGTTTCCACTTCGCCACGGCTTCCCCTTCCTGTTGAAAAGTTTCCTTTATCATCAAATCCATTGCTTCCTTCTCGGTCATGTTTCCGGCGTGGATGCTTTGATCGAGAATAGCGTTGGCGATCGCGCGTAATCGCATTTTTAACTGCTGCATCTTCACTTCCGGTCCGCCATAGCCCTGTTCCGCCATCATCTGTTCGCAATAGACGGCCCACCCTTCGATGAACGTGCCGCTTCGAAAGATCGCGCGAACCAGGGTCGGAGCGCTGAATTCGTTTGCGTGGGCGAGTTGCAGATAATGCCCCGGCATCGCCTCGTGCACGGTCAAATCGCGAATTTCATAATTGTTGTATTCACGAAAGAACGATTCTTTCCGTTCCTTTGACCAATCCTTCGGTGTCGGCGAGACGGCGAAAAAGGTTCTCCCACTCTTCTCCAGAGGTCCAGGTGACTCGCAATACGCGATAGCCACACCGCGTTTGAATTCGGGCATCGCAATCACATCGAGCGGCGTGTTCGGAACAGTGACCAGACGATGCGACTTAACGAAGTCTGTCGCTTCAGTAACAACATCTTTCGCGTAATCAACAATTGTGGCGTCGTCTGGATGTTGCTCGGCAAGTTTGTCGAGCACCGCAGCCGTCACTTTATATTTGTCCGTTGGTGCTTTGGCGTCCGCATTGGGGAAATATTTTTTGTAAAGCGGCAGCGCAGTTTCGTAGATAGCTGTTTGCGTCTGTTTCAGGTCGGCCTGTGCGCGCTTCATGATCTCTTCCATGGATAAGTCGGAGGCGAGCGCGAAATGCAGCTTCTTTCGGAATTTCTCCGCGCCGAGACGAAAATTGCCGTCGGAGCGCGGCAACAGATCGTTTTGAAGCCACTTTTTGTAATCGTCCAAGGCCGCGACAGTTTTTTCCTGTAACGGCGCCAGTTCATTCTTCATCTGCGGCGCGCGATCAACTAGTGGGGCAAGTCCTTCGCGGACGAGATTGATTGCGCCCTGCGTCTGCTCAATTGCAGTTTCCGTGTGAACGCGCGGGGGGTGTTGCAGGTTGGCTTTCGCTTGAGCGATCACTCCGGGAATTCCTTCCAGGCGCTGACGCAGATTTGGAATCCGTTGTTCTGGCGACGCGAAATCGCGCGCAACCAAAAGGTAAAGGCTGTTGGCGAGGCTCTGCATGTAAACCAAAGGATTCCAGTCCGGTTCCTTTAGCTCGTCAGCCCTGAAGATTTGGTAATCAATGTTCTCTTTGAGGATGCGAAAATCGATATTGTTCGCGCCAGTGAGCTGTGAGCCACCAATCGCGCTTAGCTTGTCGCGAAACTCTTTTTGCGTTGCGAGTTCTTTCGCCCTTGCTTCGGATGAGTAATCAGTCAGTTGACCGTCAAACCGATGGTCGCCCAGCTCCGTCGCATCCTCCGGATTGGCCCGCAAATATTGCTCGATGTATTCGTGCGCAATTTTTTGGAACGCGTCGTCCTGCGGAGTGGCGGATGCGTTGATGAGCGATAACGACAATACCGACGCCGCAGCGATGACGACTTTCATCCTGTCTCAGCTTGGTGTTCCGCCATGAAGGATTGGCTCCGTGGCGATCTCATCCAGGGTGGGCTCCTGCGATTGGAGGTAGGTGCGACCCTTGTAGAACGAGGCGACGACCACGAAGACCACAGCGGCTCCAAACATCAACCAGGTGAAGAAGGTAAAGTACTGATAGTCGCTAAGCTTATGCGCAGCGCCAGCGCCCAAGATCCATTTATTGACGAGGCCCACGAAGAGTTCACCCGAGGCGACCGTGAGAAGCCACAGCGCCATTACCGAACTCTTCATCGTGTTCGGCGCCTGTGTATAGGAAAATTCCAAGCCAGTGATCGATACCATTGCTTCACCAAGCGTCAGAACAACGTAGGCGAGAAATTGCCAATTGATGTGCGGTCTTAACCCTGAGTCGATCCACCCTTGGATCATGACAATGACGACAAAAGAGAGCGCAGTAATGAAAAGCCCTATTCCGATTTTTCTGAGCGGTGTGAGCGTGAAGACGGCGTTGATCAGCGGGTAGATCACATAATTCACCAATGGGATAAAAATCAGGATCAAAATAGGGTTCGCCGTTTGCACCTGTGCCGCCAGCAAATCCAAACCCCATCCCGCTGAAACGTGAAATGGCGAAAAGCTAAAACTCAGCCATGGCAACCAGGAGACATGCAGATCCATTTTCTCGGCTTGCAACGTCCATTCGGCGCCGTTGCTCATTCCCCACAATGCCCAAAAAACCAAAATGAAAACGTAAACCATTGCGATTCGGGCGAGCGTGATCAGACCTTCCTTGCTGAATGTTTCTCGCAAATAGCCGAGCCCGGCCGGCGGCACGTGCACCATTTTGCTGCGGCCGCCCCAGAAAAACAAAGTCGCGATCAACATCGCGATTCCAGGGATTCCAAATGCCCATCCCGGTCCGTACTTCGGATTGCCGAGAAGCCAGGGACAAAGAAGCGAAGAAATGAAAGAGCCGGCGTTAATCGAGAAATAGAACCAGCCAAACATCTTCGACAGCAGATGCTTGTTCGATTCGCCAAATTGATCGCCAACGTTCGCCGACACGCACGGTTTAATGCCGCCCGCCCCCAGACAAATCAGAAACAACCCGATCGCGAGCATCGTTCGCTGCCCAATTGCGATGCCCCAGGTAGTGGCCATGCACGCGAGTGTGAGATTGCCCAGGCAGTAGACGATCGAAAGCGAGAGGATAGTCCAATATTTGCCCAGCCAGCCGTCAGCGATGATTGCGCCGAGAATCGGGAGAAAGTAAACGCCGAAGACGAAATAATGCGTGTACATGTACGCTTCATTTGAACTCATCGGGGCTAGCAGTCCCGATTGATTCAAGATGAAATGCGCCATGAAGACGGTCAGCACCGACTTCATCCCGTAATAGGAGAAGCGCTCGGCCGCTTCGTTGCCGATGATGTACGGCACACCTGGGGGCATGCCGGTTAGGTTTGGCGGGGTGGTTGCGTATTTGTGTTTAGCCATATGACCTCCTTTGACCTAACGAGCTTCGTGCGGGGCAGCTTCCGCCGGTGCCGGCGAAGCTTCCGACTTGTCCGTTTCGCTTTTTGCAGACCAGTCTCTTTTTGCAGGATCGCTTTGTTCGCGCTGGACTTCTGGCATTTGGCCTAGCGGATGTTTCTCGCAGGATACGCAAAAGATCAGCATGCAGAGGGCAACAGCAGTGACGCTGCGGCGGAGGAAAAGAACCATAATGCGCTGGCACAGTTATCAGCCTCTGGTGTCGCGTGCAAGACGAAAGCGCGATAGTCGGGCGCGACCACAGCTTGCTCGCCGAGGCGAGGGCTCGCCGTTCAGAGATTCGATGACGATTATGAGCAGGAACACGAGTAAGAGTAAGTGATTGAAAGACGCCGCTGCGGGATTACTATCAGACGCGGTGGCTCGCACAGACAGACACAGCGCTTGGAACGAAGTCTTCGCGCTCGTTCTACTGTTCTCGGGGACCCTCCTGTTTTTTGCGCTGATCTCCTATACACCGAAGGACGTGCCGTCCTGGATTTGGTTCAGTCATATTTCGCCAGCAAATCATCCCGCGCAGAACTTCATCGGCCCAGTAGGCGCAGTTATCGCAGGAATCTGCTATCAATTCGTCGGCGCAGCAGCGTATTTCTTGGCGGCCACTCTACTCGGTTTCGGAGCTGCAAAACTGTTTTACCCCGGTTTACGGGTCGCGCCCCGGTTGGCGTGGATCGTCCTATTCGTCATATCCGGTGCCTGTTTGCTGCATGTGCAGCCCTATCATTTGCGGGGCTGGCATTCTGCCTTCAATATCCAGGGGCCGGGGGGTTGGATCGGATACGCCTTCGCCGATGAACACCGCGGGTTACTCCGCAACGCTCTTGGTCCGCTCGGTACGCTTCTCCTGTTGATTGGAATTTATGTGACCACACTGATTCTGGTAACGGGATTGCGTCCGATTCATCTCGTTCGCGAGACTGTCGCCCTGATGCGATGGATGAGTGTAAGGCTGCAAGAATGGCGACTGCGCCGCAGGCTTCAGAACGCCGATCTCAAAGGAAAGCTTGAGATCAGCGAAAAGCAGTTGGCGAAGCAGCGAAGGCTTTATGAAAAGGCATTGAGAAAGAAAGGCGTGTCTGTACCCGAAGGGGTCACGCCGCTTGTTGCACTGGAGGAACTGGCAAATCGGCCCAAACCTAAAGTCGTCGACACAACTGCATTGCCGAGCGAGCAGGAGACGCGGAGAAAACCGTCTCTCGCCGAATTACGTGCCGGTGAACAGAAAGCCAGGTCGGCGCCGAGTGTGCTGACTCCAGCCTGGTCATCGGAAAATTATGTCCTGCCTGGGATGGATTTGCTGGATGAGCACAGCTTGGAAGGGCGTGGCACAGCTGATCCCTCTGAGCTTGAGGACGTCCAGCAAGTTTTAATTGAGACTTTGGGGCAATTCGGAATTGCAGTAGCGCCGGGTGACATCACAAAGGGTCCAACCATCACACGCTACGAAGTCTATCCGGCGAAAGGCGTGCGGGTGGACAAGATTGTAAGCCTCGAGCGGGACCTCGCTCGGGCCACGCGTGCCGAACGGATCAATATTCTCGCGCCCATCCCTGGAAAAGACACCGTGGGAATCGAACTGGCGAACAGTCGGAAAGTGACAGTAAAATTGCGCGAACTTCTGCAGTCATCCGATTGGGAAGAGTCAAAAGGACACGCCAAAATTCCGCTCGCACTCGGTAAAGACGTTTACGGCAAAACGATCATCGCCGATCTGGCGCAAATGCCGCATCTGCTCGTCGCGGGTACTACCGGGAGTGGGAAGAGCGTTTGTATCAATGCGCTGATTGCCAGCATGCTCTTTCGCTTCACGCCGGAAGAGCTGCGGCTGGTGATCGTGGACCCGAAGATGGTCGAACTTCAGGCGTACAGTTCGCTGCCGCATCTCGCATTCCCGATCGTTATCGATCCCAAAAAAGTGATGTTGGCCTTGCGATGGTTGATTGATGAGATGGAACGTCGTTACAGAATTTTTGCGCGTGTCGGCGCGCGTAACATCGTTGGTTTCAACGCGCGACCGAAGAAAAAGAAAGATTCCGATGAAGAGGATTCCGATGGAGGGCGGAGCTCCGACGACGCCGGGCTCGCGGGAGCTCGCCCCTCCAGTGAGATAAAGGTTCCGCGTGAAGATGAGCTGCAAATTCCGGAAAAGATGCCTTATGTCGTCGTCATTATTGACGAGTTGGCCGATTTAATGCAGACGGCCCCCGCGGACGTTGAAAGTGCTATTGCACGTATCACACAAATGGCGCGCGCCGCCGGCATTCACATTATTGTGGCAACGCAAACTCCCCGCGCAGACGTCATCACCGGCGTGATCAAAGCGAATATTCCGAGCCGGATCGCATTTCAGGTCGCTTCCAAGATCGATAGCCGCGTGATTCTGGATGAAAACGGAGCGGACCGTTTGCTCGGGCAAGGGGACATGCTTTATCTGCCGCCGAGCGCTTCGCGACTCATTCGCGCACAAGGCGTGCTTGTTACGGATGATGAGATTCAGCGGGTGGTACAATTTGTTTCCGCCCAAAGCCCGCCGGCTTTTGATACGACAATGCACGAGAAGCTCCAGGCCGCCGCGACGTCTGACGAAGACGTGACTGAGGAAGACGAAGAGTTGGTCGAAAAATGTTTGGAGATCATTCGCCAGGAAAAACGCGCCTCGACCTCGCTGCTTCAGCGTCGTCTGCGACTCGGCTATACGCGCGCTGCGCGAATCGTTGATATTCTGGAGCAGCGCGGTATTTTAGGGCCCGGCGAAGGCGCCAAACCACGCGAGATTCTGGTCGATCTCGATGCTGCCGTTTAGCCGCTACTTTCTGCGCAATGACGATAGAAGGGCTAGGTAAAAAATTTCAAGAAGCGAGGCTCGCGAGGAACCTTACGCTCGACGAAGCAGCCCGGATGACAAAGATTCGTCCGGCGCGGCTGGCGGAGATTGAGGCAGATGATTTTTCGCAATTTCCCAGTCTTGCATACGCAAAAGGTTTTCTTCTCATCTACGGCAAATTTTTAGACGTCGATGTCACGCCGTATCTGGACGCGTTTGAAGATTCCGAACGCATGACGGTTGATGGCTACTCGTATCTCCAGGAAAATCGCCCTGAAAAACCAATCAGTGCGCCGGTCGTTCGGCGCCGCCGCCCCACCACGACCAGCCCCCAACGTATTTCACCGATGCCGCTCATCTTCGGCGTGCTCGTGTTGGTAGTCGGGTTCTCCGTAATGAAATTGATACTCAACGTGCGGCGGCTAGCGCCTGGACAAGCGGAGTCTACGGCCCAGGTGTCGCCGAGCGCGTCGCCGGTTTCAAGCCCCAAGACCGGGCAACCGGCAACGACCGAAACGTCGCCGAGTACTGTCGCGTCTGCTCCAACAGTCGCGCCCTCAGCTTCGGTTGGTCCGACAGTCGTGCGAAAAGCTGTTGCGGCAGCTCCGAGTGAACCAGAGGTGCGTAAGGCCAAGCCTGTGCGTCCTGAGGACGTGGCGCAAGCGCCGCCGCAGACGAATTCATCACCCGCAGAAACAGGCGAACAGAATCGCGTAGCCATTCGGCCGCTTAAAAGAACCTATGTAAAGGTGACTGTTGGCGGTAATGACGGAAGTCCCGCCTTCGAACGGTGGGTGTCTCCAACAGACGGTCCCGTGGAATTTCGCGGGAAACACGTCTCGATTCGCGTTCTCGATCCAGACGCTGTTCAGATCACGAAAAACGGCAAGGCGCTGGAAGACGGCGATGAGGACGTGACGGTTAACTGACGCCCGATTCATGAATTCGCCATCTGTAGTGGCCCCGGAAGCTTTCGGGGCAAGTCCTCGTGGGCAATGTAAGGAAGAGGCAAAACGCCTCCCAGCGCACGGCACCAAGGTCGGCATGGTCAGCCTTGGCTGCGCGAAGAACCTCGTCGATGCGGAAATCATGCTCGGCAGTGTGTTGCAGCATGGTATGGAAATCACATCGTGCGCGGAAGACGCCGACGTCCTGGTGATTAACACTTGTGCGTTTATTGATTCAGCCAAAGAGGAATCGATTGAAGCGATTCTAGAGGCGCACCAAGAGCGTGCCTTAAACAAGCGACCCAATCAAAAACTCATCGTGAGCGGTTGCATGTCGCAACGATTTGCACGCGAACTACGAGGGGAAATGCCAGAGGTGGACGCGTTCATCGGACTCGATCAAGTCAGTCAACTTGGGGAAATCATCGAGAAGATTGTAGCGCGACCGTCTTGGTTGCGAGATCCGAGCGAGGCAAGCGGGACGCATGCGCTACTTTTCTCTCGCACGCGCCCGATTTACATTCCCGATTACAACACGCCGCGTTTTAGACTTACGCCTGCGCATTCCGCCTACGTAAAAATCGCCGAGGGCTGCAATCATCCGTGCAGCTTTTGCGTAATTCCGCAGATGCGCGGAAAACACCGCAGCCGCACGCCACAGTCCGTACTGGCGGAAATTCGTGGGCTCGTCAGCGAAGGCGTTCGCGAGATCAATTTGATTAGTCAGGACACGACCTATTACGGAATGGATCTCTGGTCAGCGAAGGCCGGACCCCGTCAACCGGTGGACTCGACACGCGGTCCAACATTGGCCACTCTTCTTCGTGAAATTCAAGAGATCGATGGCGACTTCTGGATTCGCCTGCTTTATACGCACCCGGCTCACTGGAGTGACGAACTCATCGACACTATCGCGCAGTGCGACAAGGTCGCTCGCTACATCGACATTCCTCTTCAGCATATCGATGACTCGATGTTGGGACGCATGCGAAGGGAAACTTCGCGGCAGCACATTGAAGACTTGATTCAGAGGCTGCGCGCTGGAATTCCAGGCGTGACCTTGCGTACCACTTTCATCGTCGGATTTCCCGGCGAAACAGAAGCGGAATTCGCCGGCCTTCTTGATTTCATCCGTCAGACTCGATTTGAGCGCCTCGGAATATTCAAGTATTCGCAGGAAGAAGGCTCGCGCGCTGCGAAAATGCCAGCCCAGATCCCCGTGAAAATCAAGAACGCGCGCTACCGGGTCGCGATGTCGATTCAGCGAGAAATCGCGCATGAAATTGCCCGTGCAAAAATCGGAAGAGAATTGAAATTGTTAGTGGACCAGCCGCATATCGCGCGGAGCGAAGCCGATGCTCCAGATGTCGATTCGCGTGTCATTTTGTCAAAAGAAGCCGCAGTCGGTGAGTTTTTCCGGCGAAAGATCGTGGGAAGTCGCGGATATGACCTGCTGGCCTGAGTCGCCTTCTTTCAAAAAGGGGACTGTGTACTTCACGCGTGACAGCAGTCTGTTTCCTGAGCAAACTTCTTAATAATCATTTCGATAGATGGCTGAACTAAACGAACCCAAAAAAGAGACGACTCGCATTCCGGTGGGCCCCGCGGCCGGAGGAAACCCGCCGGAACCTAACGCGAAATCGCGCGACACAGTGCGAATCGAGTTGCCGCGTCGTGAACCGACTGTTCGGATTTTAACAGAACCTCAATCTGCTTCGAAATCCGCCGCTCAGGAAGTCCCGCTTCCGCAATTCTTCCAGCCGCCACAACCTCCACCGGCGCCGTTAAAC
>WNGC01000869.1_pt1 | contig 22388 bp, 19 predicted proteins | sample 5400051 | NCBI WGS metagenome assembly WNGC01 (sample SAMN13153368, study PRJNA577476) | soil metagenome | isolation source: 20 cm soil or saprolite under grassland replicate 2 | place: USA:California | collected 2016-06-15
CGCTCGCGCGAGTGGCGCCCCATGTCGATGTTCCACTTGCGATGGTAGCCGCAGGCGAGATTGAGCGCGTGCACGCGCGCCTCCCACTCGGAGTGGAACACCGGCTCGTTCTTCTCGATCTCGACCGGCCCCATGCCGTGCATGCCGCCCATGTCGTGGACGCTGTTCATCGCTTGCTCTGCCCAGGCGACTTCACCTGCGCCACGCCGATCATCGCGTCGCGTGTGACGATCGCAGCGAGCTCGTCCTCGCTCCAGCCTTGGGTTCCCGCCGGGCGCTCGGGCAGCACGAGGTAGCGCAGCTCGGCGGTCGAGTCCCACACCCGCACCTCGACGTCCTCCGGGACCTCGCTCCCCAGCTCCTTCAGCACGCCGCGTGGATCGATCACCGCGCGGGCGCGGTAAGGCGCCGACTTGTACCAGACGGGCGGCAGCCCGAGCACGGGCCACGGGTAGCAGGAGCACAGCGTGCAAACCACGACATTGCGCACCTTGGGCGTGTTCTCGAGCACCACCATGTCCTCGCCCTGGCGCCCGATGAAACCGAACTCGGCGATGGCGGCGCTGGCGTCCTCGAGCAGGCGTTTCCTGTAGGCGGGATCGACCCAGGCGCGCGCGACGATGCGGGCGCCGTTGCGCGGCCCGACTTTCGTCTCATAGGTGTCGATCAGCTCGTCGAGCGCTTTCGGATCGACGAGGCCCTTTTCGACGAGCAAGGACTCGAGCGCCTTGGCGCGCAAGGCGGGGCCCGAGAGCGGGCGGTCGTGCTCGCGCGCGTGCTCGTCGTCGTGATGGTCGCTCATGACTCCCTACGCTGCGATGTTGATGACGAGTAACACGGCGCCTATCGTTCCCACCGCGGCGCCGACTCCGGAGGAGGCGAGCCTCGCCCAGGCTTCGCGGGTGGCGATCAGACGTCGATGGATCAAGAAAGCCGCCGTGGCGATGCCGAGCTGAATGGCGGAGAAACCGACGAGGTACGCGACCAGCGGCGTCGCCTCCGCGCCGAATACGGACTCCGCGTAGGCGTATCCGTGCAGCGCTCCCGCAAGCGCGAGACCGCCTGCGAGCCACGTGAGCCCGACCCGGCGCCGCGCCGCCACCAGGCCCCCGATCAGGATCACCGAGAGCGCCACGCCGATTTCGGCGCCGGGCAGGCCGGCTCCAGCGAGGTGCAGCGCCGCTCCGAGCAGTCTGAGGCAGCCCTCCGCCCATGAAGTGATGAGCCCAGGCGATGCGAGGAAGCAGGGCGAGTGCGGCCGCGGCGACGGTGAATGCTTTCATCGCTTTTGTCGAGTATACCGGCAGGCGCGGGGAAGTGCGATCCGGTGCGCCCCGCGCCGCGTTGCCGCCGCGCGGACAGGCCGGTAATATGAATTCCACAAAGGAGGAGAATATGCACAGGTCATTGGGAATTCTGGTTACCGGACTTTTCGTTTCGGCTTCCTGCCTCGCGCAGGGGGCGCTGGTCGGAACTTACAAGCTGGTATCCATCAAAGCCGAGATCGACGGCAGGCTCCGCGACGACAGGACCAAGCCTCCGCACGGATACCTGATGATCACCCCGAAATATTACGCCGTCTTCTACACCCTGCAGGACCGCAGATTCGGCACCTCGGACGCGGACAAGGCGGCGCTGTGGGAATCGCTGACGGCATTCGCGGGACTTTACCGCATCGAGGGCAGGAAGATCGTCATCTCGCCCGACGTCTCCTATAACGAGATCTTCAACGGCACCCAGCAGACGCGCGACCTCGAAGTGAACGGCGTGCACCTCACCTTGAGCAGCGGTCCGAGGCCTTACGGGCGCGATCCCTCGAAGAAGATCGTGTTGCGGCAGGAGTGGGAAAGGGTCGAGTCGGTGAACTGCCACCCGATGTAGTTGCATGGCCCGCGGGCGCGTCAGCGGACGTAGCCGGCGAGCTCGGGAAGCGCCAGCACGAGCGAAGGCACGAACGTAATGAGGAAGAGCACGGCGAGGAGCGCGACGATGAACGGCACGAGCTCGCGCACGATCTCCTTCACCGGCGTTCCGGTCAGGCCGCTCAGCACGAAGAGCAGCACTCCGTAAGGCGGGGTGAGCAGGCCGATCATCATGTTGAGGACGATGACGACGCCGAAATGGACCAAGTCGACCCCCAGCGCCCTGGCGATGGGCAGGAGAAGCGGGACCAGGACGAGGAGCAGTGTCGTCGTGTCGAGCAGGCACCCGAGCACGAGAAAGACGAGGTTCGCGACGATGAGGAATCCGAGCGGGCCGAGCTCGAGCGACAGGAACCATTCGGCCAGGCGCGCCGGTACCTGCTCCGTCGCGAGCACGTAATTGAAGAGGAACGCGCCGCAGATGATGATCCCGACCACCGCAGAGGATCGCGCGCTGTCGGCGAAGACGGAGACGAGCCCCTTCCAGTCGAGGGCGCGGTAGACAAAAAGCGCCAACACCAGAGCGTAGAGCGCGGCGACCGCCGCGGCCTCCGTCGGGGTGAATACGCCCGAGTAAATTCCGCCGAGGAGCACGACCGGCATGAGGAGGGGGAGCAGCGTGCGCACGAAGATGCGCGGGATCTCCGACCACGGCACCGGCGCCTCCATCGGGAAATTGCGCCGCCTTGCGATCCGGACGATGACGAGCATCATCGCGGCCGCCATCAGCAAGCCCGGGACAATCCCGCCGATGAAAAGCGCGCCGACCGACGCGCCCGAGACGAGCGCGTAGAGCACCATCGGAATCGACGGAGGGATGATCGGCCCGATGGTGGCCGAGGCCGCGCTCACCGCGACCGCGAAGGGCCGCGAGTAGCGGCCGTTCTTGCACATCATCTCGATCTCGACCATCCCGGGCCCGACCGCGTCCGCGATCGCGCTGCCGCTCATGCCCGAAAAGATGACGCTCGCGAGCACGTTGACGTGCGCGAGGCCGCCGCGAAACCGCCCCATGAGCGCGTGGGCGAGCCCGTAGAGGCGCTCGCTCAGGGTGCCGGAGTTCATCACATTTGCCGCGAAGATGAACATCGGCACGGCGATCAGCACGAAGCTGCCGAAGAGGCTGTTCAGGATCTGCTCGGCGGCGAGGCCCATGTCCTGCCCGGTTGCGCCGAGATAGGCGATGCCGCCCGCGATCATCGCGAGGCCCACGGGACCCCGCAGCAGGGCGATGGCGACGAATACGGCGAGCATCAGCCCGAAAGCGGCGCTCATGCCCTGTCGGATGTTTCGGGCCGGATGATCGCGGCGAGGCTGCGCAGCACCACCATGACGGCGGCGGCGAGAAAGACGCTATAGACGAGGCCGTAAGGCCACTCGAGCACGGGTGTGCGCTCGCGCATCATGAAACGCAGGTAATCCTGGATTCCGGGCAACGCCCAGAGAAAGCAGCCCCCGAGCGCGGCGATCCCGAGCGCGTACGACACGCGCCGGAAGGAGGGCGCGAAACGCGGTACGACGAAATCCACCGCGACGTGCGTGGAGAGCGGCACGGTGAACGCGGTCCCCCAGAAAATCACCCAGACGAAGGCGATCGTCGCGAGCTCCTCGGTCCACGCGGAGGGCGCGCCGAACACGAAGCGGCGCACCACCTGCACGACGAGGGCGAGGAAGAGAACCGCGAAAATACCCGCGCCGGTCAGGTCGGCCCAACGCTTGAGCCGCTCGATGCCCTCACTTGACCGCATTGATGCGCTCGAGGAGTCCGCGCGGCCATTTTTCCGCGTACTCGGACTTCAGATACGCGTCCTGCACGGTCTTCCTGAACGCGGCCACGTCGGGCACCGTGATCTCGATGCCCTGCGCGCGGAAGAATTCGATGAGCTCCTTTTCCTCGCGCACGCGGTTCTCGTCGTTGAAGCTCGCCGCCTTCGCCGCCGCCCTTTTCATCTGCGCCCTGTGCGCCGCGGAGAGCGCGTGCCATGTCTTCGAGGAGATCGCGAGCTGCAGCGCGTCGACGAGGTGCCCCGTGAGCACGATCTGCCGCGTCACCTCGTAGAACTTCGCCGACTTCAGCGTCGGCAGCGGGTTGTCCTGGCCGTCGATGGTGCCGGTCTTCAAGCCGAGGTAGACCTCGGTGAAGGCGAGCGGCGTCGGGTTCGCGCCGAGCGCCTGCCCCAGGAAGAGCCACTCCTTGGAGCCCGGCATGCGCAGCTTCACCCCGGCGAGATCGGCCGGGGTCCTGACCGTCCTCGGCTGGGCGAGGCTTACCTGTCGCGTGCCGAGATAGACGGCCTGCAGCAGCTGGATTCCCATCGCCTCGGCGATTTTTCGTTTCACTTCATCGCCGATCGGCCCGCCGTAGATTTTCGCGAGATGATCGGGATCGCGGATCAGGTAGCCGGCGGTGAAGATCGAGTACTCGGGAAGCTGTCGTGCGATGTCCTGCATCGACAGGAGCGCCATCTCGAGATTGCCGCGCTGCATGGCGACGGCCTCCGCGCCCTGGCGAAAGAGGGTCCCCGAGTGATGCACCTGCACGTCGAAGCGGCCGGGCGCCGCGCGGTTGAGCTCGTCCCTGAAAACGTAGAGCATCTTGACGTGCCAGTCCTCCGGCACCGCGGGCGTGGAGATGCGCAGCACCGTTTTCGTTTGCCCGAACGCGGGCGCGGCCGCGAGCAGGCAGGCGAGGAGGGCCGCCGCCCTCGCGCGCTTCATTGCAGTGTGCGTCGCGCCGGTCGGAATCATTTCTTTCTCCCTCCCCTCAAACCACCAGGCTGAGCGGCCCGGGCTCGGCGATCGCGAACCCTTGAGCGAAGTTGACGCCGACTTTGCGCAGCATCGGGAGGGTATCGGCATGCTCGACGAACTCGGCGATGGTCTGCAGCCCGAGCTTCTGGCAATAGCCGTTGAGCTCCAGCAGTTTCGACAAGGCTTCAGGATTCCTGTGGATGTTCCGGATGACGTTTCCCGAGAGCTTGACGATCTGCGCGCCGGCGTCCTTGAAGCCCTTGGCGATCATCTCGACGCTGGAAAAATCCGAGACTACGATCCCGCATCCCAGTGACTTCAGGCGGGTGATCGTCTGCTTCGCCGCGTCGGGAAACTTGGCCATCTGTTGTGACGTCATCTCGAACCACAGCCGGTTGGGCGGAATTTTTGTCGCCTTGAGCTGATCGCGCACCTGTCCGCCGAAATCCTTGTCGCGAATCGTGTCGTCGGCGAGGTTGAGGTTGAAGCGCGGAATGTGCCAATTGGGCTGGGAGCTCTGCTTGTCGGCACTCCACAGGAGGACTTCGCGCACCACCCAGCGGTCCAGGAGCGGCGTCAAATGGTTCGCCTCGAGTATCGGGAAGAAAGTGCCCGGCGGCAGCAGCTTGTCCTCCTCTTCGCGGAAGCGCACGAAGATTTCCAGATACTTGTAGTCCACTTTCGCCGATTCGACCGGTACGATCGGCTGGCAAAACAGCGCGAACAGGTTTTTTTTCAGCGCCTCTGTGAAGTGCCCGGCTGTCCGGAACCGCGTTTCGATGTCGTCGGGTTTCGGCATCGCGGCGCGGCGATTCTAGACTTTCCTTGCGCGCTCTCGCGCGATGCGGATCGGCGGGATCCAGGGCTTGTCAGCCCAGGCGACTCCCACGCGCGCTACCTGCGCGTCGATGAGATAGGGCCTGCCCTCCACCGTCGCGTTGCGCGCGCGAGAGAGGGCGCCTTTCAGCTGCTCGGGCGACTCGGCAATCTCCCCGTCCACGCCGAATCCCTTGGCGATCTGCGCCATGTTCATGTCCGGGCTGCCGAGATAGTCGTGCACGAATTGCCGCCTCTGCACCATCTTGCCTCCGGCCGTCTTTTCGATCACGCGGCTGTGCGGCCCGCCGTAGGCGTGGTTGTTGTAGACGACGGTGATGACCGGCAGCTCCAGGCGCGCCATGTTCCACAGCGCGGTCGGCCCGAAAACGAACGATCCGTCGCCCACGAGGCAGATCACCTGCTGGTTCGGGCGTGCGAGCTTCACGCCCGCCGCGGTGCCCACCCCCGAGCCGAGGTGCGCGCCGTAGTAGAAAAAGAGCTCGCGCCCGCCAGCCGGATTGAACTCGAATCCGTGCAGCACCACCGAACCCGCCTCGTGGACGATGATCGCGTCCTTGTCGGCGAAACGCGCGACCTCCCAGGTGACGCGGTCCGAGAGCATCGGGCTCCTGTCCCATTCCGGGTTCTTCGCGACCAATGCCCGGAGAGCTTTCGCCTTCTCGCTGAAGCGCCGGACTTCCTGCGCGCGTTCCTGGAATTTCTTGCGCGATGCAGGCGTTATCAGGCCTTCGACCGCGGCCGTCAGATCGTCCAGGCCGTACGCGACGTCGGCGACGAGCGGAACCTCGGTGTTCATGACGTTGCCCATGCTCCAGCTGTCGATCCGCATGTCGATGAACTTCGCCTCGCGCGGAACGACCGGCGCGGGGCTGTTGTGCTGCAATTTGTTCCCGACGTTGATGACGACGTCCGGGTTCTTCGGGAAATCGAGCGAAGTGAGCCGCGCCGCGGGCGGGCTGCCCACCCACAGCGGATGCGTCTCGGGGAAATTCGCGTAGATCTGCCGCGCCTGCGTCGCGGGCATCCCGAGCAGCTCGGCGAGCTTCACTGCCTTGGCCGAGGCCTTGGCGGTGTAGATCTCGTCCCCGGCGATGAGAAGCGGCATCTTCGCCTCGACGAGGAGCTTCGCCGCGCGCTCGACCTCGGCCGGGTTGGGCCGCACGCGCATGCGCGGGTCGACTTTCTCCTGGACGATGATCTCGGCGTACGCTTTCTCATCGTTCAGATCCGAATGCCAGGACGCGTAGGTGGGTCCGTGCGGCGGCGTCCAGGCGGCCTTGAAGGCGCGGCGGACGGTCTCGGGGATCATGTCGGCGCGACGCGCAAGCCATGAATACTTCGTCATCGGCTGGACGATCTGCTCCTGATTGGCCACTTCCTCGAAGCCGTCGCGCCCGGCGCGGCGCGTCTGGTCGGTGCGGTAGCTGTAGAAAACGAGCGGCGTCTGCTCCTTGAACGCGTTGAACATCTGCCCCATGGCGTTGACGAGGCCCACGACCGCGGCCTGCATCACGATGGTCGGCTCGCCGGAGGCCTTCACGTAGCCTGCGGCCATCGCCGCCCCCGGTCCTTCGTGCGGGGTCAGGATGTATTTGAGCCGAGGTCGGTCGACCAGCGCTTCGTAGAACTGCGCGTCCTCGCTCGCCGAGTTGCCGAACACGTATTTCACACCGGAAGCGATCAGCTGCTCGGCGAAGCATTCCGCCCCCGTTCCCTCGACCATCTTGATCGCTTCGGGAGCGATGCGAGGCGTTCCTTGAGCGTGGGCGATCGGGACGAGAGATTCCAGGATGGATTCCGCCGAGGCGAGCGAGATTCCGGCGGTCGTCAAGCCCTTCAGGAAACCGCGCCGTGATATCGAGCGCGACAGATACCGTGCGACGAGCTCTCTCATAGTCCCTCCCTAGACTGCGCCCTTATTTCGATGCCGCCGCCTGCCGTCCGTATGCGGCGGCGAGGTAGTCGGCCATGGCCCTTATTTCGTCTTCCGTCCAGAGTGCGCCGCGTCCGACCATGCGGTAGAGCACGCCTTCCCAGCCTCTGCGGTCCTGCCGGTGGTCCTGCCACATGGTCGGAGCGTGGCACTGAAAGCATTTGCCGACGAGCACTTCTTTTCCAGGCGCATCGGGGAATCCTTGCGGCTTGGCGCGCTGCGCCTGCGCCGCAGTCGCCCAGAGCAGGCCGCACAAAAGAATCGCAAGGGCGGACTTACGGGAAACGGGCATGGCGACTGCCTCCTGTCGTTGCCGGCAACGATAAGCCGGGCTTCGAGGGAGTGTCAATCGCGGCCCGCCTGCGCCTCCCGGCTTTGCCGGCCTCCCGCGGCGTCGGGTACGAGCTGTATCCCGATCCAGAGCGCGCGCGGCGCGCCGGGTGCGAAGAAGGTTTCGTTGACCTGGGCGCCCGGCGCCGCCAGGTTGCCGCCCGGGAAAAAATCCTGCCGCAGCGCGCCGGAGGTGGCGTAGCGTCGGTCGAAGACGTTGGAGAGCTTTGCGAACGCCCGCAGGCCGCGATCGAGCTTGTAGTCGAGATTCAGATTGAAGATCGCGTATCCGCCGATCTCACCCGGTCCCAGGAAATTCACCGCGTCGGGCTGATGCCGGTTGTTGTCGTTGCCGCGCACGAACTGCCTGGACACCGCGACCGCACCGGCGCCGACCGTGATCTTCTCCGTCAGATCGTAGTTCGCGGCGGCATTCAGATGGTGCCGCGGAATTCCGGGTATGCGGTTGCCGGGCGTAACCTGGATGTTGCCGTTCGGGTCGGCGGTGCTGTTCGCCTGGGAAAACAGCACCGCGGACGACTGGTAGGTCGCGTCGATCAGGCCGTAGTTGAGCGCCCAGGAGAATTTTCCCTCCAAGCGTTCGAGAGCCGCCTCCAGACCCTGCCTGCGCGTCTTTCCGAAGTTCGTGAAGAAGCCGGAGCTCGCCGAGGAACTCACGAACAGGATGTCGTCGTAGCTCACGGTGCGATACAGCGCCGCATTCCACCGCAGCCCCGAAGCCGTCCGCGCGCGTGCTCCGGCCTCGAGCGTGCGCGCCACGACCTGCTTGAGCGGCGGATCGGAGGTCATGGCGTTCGGCAGGTGACAGGGACTGTTCGGGTCCGCGCAGCCCAGCTCGACCGGCGAAGGCGGGCGGTTCCCCTGGCTGAAGCCCGCGTAGAAGCCGGGCGCGCCCTCGGGCGTATACGACGCACCCACCGCAGGATTCAACTTCACGAAACTCAGATCGCTCCCCAATCCCGCAGCGGGCGGAGGCAAAGGCGGGGAAAGGCCGTCCACCGTACGCACCCGAGTGACGTTGTAGCGCGCGCTGCCGGTGAGATGCCATCGGGGCCCTTGCGAATGCGTGTCACTGACGAACAGGCTTGCCGTCGCGCTTCCGCCATCCAGATTCACGATCTCGGTCTCCGTTCCGGTCGGCGTTGCGCTTCGGTCCGAGTCGAAGCCGCCGAGCTGGTAGCTCTGGCGGAAGTCGCTCGCGCTGCGGTCGTAGCCGGCGCCGACGATGAGCAGGTTGCGCCGCCCGGACTGCTCCTCGCTCGTGAGCGCGGCCTGCGTGGAGAACCCGTAACCCCGCTGGCTCGTGCGGGTGCGATTGACCGAGGAGGCGTTGGGGTCGCCGTCCTCGTAGGCCGTCACGTTGTTGCGGGGGTCGCTGACCTCGTTGACGTCGCCGCTGGAAGTGTTCTTTTCGCTCTGGCGGAAATAGGCGGTGCTCGACCAGAGCAAGTCGGTGGTGAGCCAGCGCGTGGTGTTGAGGGAGAGCAGCGTCATCCGGTTACGGGTGTTGTCGCTCAGCGTATAAGCTTGCTTCGGATCGGCCCGGAGCATGCTCCGCGGCAGCAGACCGTTGCCGTTGAGGTCGGTCTCGGCGTGCGTGATGCTGAAATCGATGTCGGTCGTACCGTCCTCCCAGCCGAGCTTGGAAAAAAACTGGCGCACGTCGGAACGCGACTGTACGCGAGCGCCGTCCTCGCGAAATGCCATCGCGCTCGCAAAATAATCGAACTCGCCGTTCCTACCTCCGTGCTGCACATCGAGCGAGCGCCGTCCGAACGATCCCCCGTAGAGCGTTGCCGCCGTTCCCTGATACTGCGCGCCGCTCTTGGTGCGGATCGACAGCGCGCCGCCGAGCGTGTTCAGGCCGAACAAGGGGTTCGAACCGGGAATGAGGTTGATCGTCGAGATCGCCGAGCCCGGAATCAGATCCCAGTTCACCGTGTCGCCGAATGGCTCGTTGATGCGCACGCCGTCCTGGTATACCGAGATCCCTTGGGGCGTGCCGAGCAGAGGCGAGGCGCTGAACCCGCGATAAGTGACGTCGGGCTGAAAAGGGTTGCTCTGGTTTTCGTTGACGTTTACGCCGGGGAGCCGCTGGCTCATGAATTCGGGCAGGTTGAGCGGGTGTTGCCGCCCGATCTCCTCTCCCGTGACCGCCTGGACGTTGGCGGGAACCTGGGCCGCAGGAACGCCGAACCCGGGCAGGGGCGTGACGCCGATCACTTCGACTGCGGGCGTCTCGAGCTGCTCCGCGGGGTTCTCGGCGCAGGCGGCGCCTTGAGCGAGGGCGAAGCCGGCTGCGGACAGGATCAGCGAAGCGCCGGTGAAGTTCCGCTTTGGCATCGAGCGCCTGCCTAGTCCAGGGTCGAGATGTAATGCGCGAGATCCTCGATGTCCTGCTCGGAGATGGTCTGGGCGACGCTGGTCATGCTGCCGGCGTCGTTGGTGCGCGTGCGCGCCTTGAAGGCTTTGAGCTGCTTGATCACGTACTCGGGGTGCTCGCCTGCGACACGCGGAATCTCGTTCTGCCCGGAGAACCCTCCCAGGTGGCACATGGTGCACAACACCTCTTCGGCCTTCTTCCTGCCGCGGGCGACCCGCGCCGCGTCCGCCTTGAAGGCGACGGGTTTCGGTTTCTGCGCGGCGAAGTGTTCGGCGAGATCGAGCATGTCCTGGGTGGAGAGCTTCGCCACGAACGGCGCCATCGCGGGTTCGCTGCGCCGGCCTTCCTTGAAGTCTTTCAGCTGAAGGTAGAGATAGCGGGCGGTCTGGCCCGCGAGCACCGGAAACTGGGCGATCGCCGGGTTGCCGTCGGCGCCGTGGCAGGCGCTGCAAGCTTCGGCCTTGCGCTTGCCCGCGGCGAGATCGGCGTGCGCAGCGGGGGGGAGGGCGAGGAGAAACAAAAAGGCCGCCCCGGGGGCGGCCTTCCGGGCTTGCATATCTCAGGGCAGCGCGAATACTACGACGCTGTTGCCGCGCTTGAAGTCGAGCTGCGTATTTCCGCCCGCGGCGACGGCGACGTACTGTTTGCCCCTCACCATGTAGGACACCGGAGGCGCGTTGACGCCGGCGCCGGCCTGGTACTGCCACAGCAGGTTACCGGTCGTCGCGTCCAGCGCCTTGAAGAGCCCGTTGCCCTCGCCGAAGAACACGACACCCCCGGCAGTGGCAAGGGCGCCGCCGATCAAGGGCTGCTCGGTGTCGTACTTCCAAGCCACCTTGCCGGTATCGATGTTGACCGCCGAGAGGCGTCCCCACTGCTTCTCGCTGGCGATCGCCTTGAAGGCGCCGCCGAGCCACAGCTTGCTGCCGCCCGGGTAGTTCGCGGCCTCGACGTGATAGGTCATCGGCTGATGCAGGTTGAGCGCGTAGGCGAGGCGCGTCTTCGGGCTGAAGGCCATCGGCGACCACTCGACTCCGCCGTTCGCGCCCGGCAGCATGCGCGCGCCCTGCGCGGTCGGCAGCACCCACATGTTTTCCTGCGGGATCATCGCTTCCGAAAAGCGGATCAGCTTGCCCGTTCCGCGCTCGTGCACGTAGACGTGGCCGGTCTTTCCGCCGTGGATCACGACGTCGACCATCTTGCCGTCCTTATCCTTCGCCTGCGTCAGGATCGGCGGGCTGACGGCGTCGAGGTCCCATACGTCGTGCGCGACGTACTGGAAGTGCCACTTGTACTTCCCGGTGTTCAGATCGATTGCGACCATCGAGTCGGTGTACAGGTTGTCGCCTGGACGATCCGCGCCGTAGAGGTCGGGCGAGGGATTGCCGGCGACGAAGAACACCGTCTTGGTCTTGCGGTCGACCGCGGGCGTCATCCACACGCCCCCGCCCAGCGTCTGGTAGAAGCCGCCGCCCTTCGCGGCGAGCTGCTTCTTTTCCGCCGCAATGTCCCGCTTCATGTTGCGGCCGGTTGCGTCGTTCTGCGCCCACACGCCTTCGTGCCCCTTGTCGGGAATCGTATAGAACGTCCACAGGAGCTTGCCGCTCTTCGCGTCGAACGCCTTCAAAAAGCCGCGGATGCCGTACTCCCCGCCGTTGGTGCCGATCAGCACCTTGCCCTCCACCACGGTCGGCGCCATGGTCTCGGAGTAGCCTTTCTCCGGATCGGCGATCTGAACCTCCCAGGCGACCTTGCCTGACTTGGCGTCGAGCGCAACGAGCTTCGCGTCGAGCGTGCCCATGTAGAGCATGCCCTCGTACGCGGCGACGCCGCGGTTGTTCGGGCCGCAGCAGAAAGTCGTGATCGGCCCCATCTTGTGCTTGTAGTGCCAGAATTCGCGCCCGGTCACCGCGTCGATCGCGTAGACGTGGTTGAACGAGGTGGTGAGGAACATCACGCCGTTCACCACCAGCGGCGAGGTTTCCATCGACTCGAGCACCGCGGTCTGGAACGTGAACTGGGTCTTGAGCTTGTCCACGTTGCTCACGCCGATCTGCGTCGCGGGATAGTAACGGGTCTGCTCGTAATTGCTGTTGGGATGCAGATGATTCAGCCCGTCGCCGGCCGCGTCGTCGAGCATCCCCTGCGTCACGGGCACGAGCGACGGCGACATCGGCGCTCCTGTCGTGGTGGTTCCGCCCTTGACCTCCTGGGCCTGAACGCTGCCGAATGCGAGCGAGCACAGGCTCGCGGCGATGAAGAAACGGAAACGGGTGCGCATGGATCCTCCTTGCGATTGTCGAGTGTTGTTCAGATTTGCCGAGGCGGCCCCGTGGCGCGAGCCGGGATAGATAGTTACTATAGAAACAAAGATACGATCAGGCAAGCTCGGAGAAAACGTTGATTCGCAAGTTGGCCCTATCGCTTTGCCTGCTCGCCCCCATTTCGGGTGGCGCACAGGATCTGTCCTCCAATGCCCAGCTTCTTGTTGCGGCGCGGCAAGGCGACCTTGCCTCGGCGAAGCGTCTGCTGGAGGGGGGCGCGGCGGTGAACTCGCGCAACCGCCTGGGCGACACGCTGCTCTTGATCGCGCTGAAGAACGGCAACGCGGACATGGCGCGGCTCGCCGTCGAAAGGGGCGCGAACGTGAATCTCGCGAACCTTTCGAGCGTGACCCCGCTGATGGCCGCGAGTTTCTCGGGCAACGCGGATCTCGTGAAAATACTGCTGCAAAAGGGCGCGCAACGCGCGCCGGCGGACCGGGTCGGAAAAACGGCCATGGTCTACGCCGCCGGCCTCGGGCACACCGACATCGTCGAATTGCTCCTCGCCAGCGGCGAAAGCCCCCGCGTCATGTATAACAATGACCTCACCGCGCTGATGTGGGCGGCGGCCTACGGCCACACGGACACCGTGAGGCTGCTGCTCGAGCGCGGCGCCGATGCGAGCGCGCGCGACAACCGCGGCAAGACCGCGCTCGCGATGGCGATCGAGGGCGGGCACAAGGAAACGGAGCAGGTGCTTCGCAAGGCCGGCGCCGCTCCGTAGTTCAGCGGACTACGACGCCCCACGGCGCCTCGCCCACCGGGATGTCGCGCAACGGGGTCATCGCCTCGGCGTCGATCACCGACACGGAGTTGGAGCGGCCGTTCGCGACGTAGAGTTTTTTCCCGTCCGGAGTCAATGCCATGTTCCAGGGGCGCTGGCCGACGGGAACGGTCGCGGTGATTTTTCCGGAGGCGACGTCGATCGCCGAGACCGAAGCGTCGCCGCCGTTCGAAACGAACACGACCTTCCCGTCGGGGCGCACCGCGATTCCGTTGGAGCGTTTGCCGGCGGCAATGACGGCGATCACCTCGGCGCGAGCGCAGTCGATCACGTAGACGCGGTCGGAGTTCTCCGCCGCGACATAGGCGCGGCTGCCGTCGGGAAGGAAGCCGATGCCGCGCGGTCGCTCTCCGACCTTGATCAACTTGATGGCGCTGCGCTTCGCGACGTCGATCACGTCGACCGCCGCGCCGTCCTCGGCGCTGACGTACAGCCATCTGCCGTCGGGACTGAACACCACGTGCTCAGGGTTCTGCCCGCTGACTCTCACGCTCGTCAGCTCGCGCGGCGCCGCGGCGCGGATCAGGGAAACGCTGTTGTTTTCCTCCACCGCCACGGCAATCCACGCGCCGTCGCGCGAGATTTCCACGCCTTCGGGCGATTTTCCCACCGGGATCCGCTCCGCTACTTCGCGCGTTGCGAGATCCACGACCACGAGCGAGCCGCTCGGCTGGTCGCTCACGTAGAGGCGCCGGCCGTCGGGAGTCGCGGCGATGCCGCGCGGCTTGCCGCCCGTCTTGACGGTCGCCACGACCCGGTCGCTCGCCGTGTCGATCACCGACACCGTTCCCGATCTCTCGTTGGGCACATAGGCGAAAGGCGCCGCACGCGCCTGCGACAGGCACGCGAGCGTGAGAATCAACAAGCCGAATCGTCGAAGTTCCATGGGGAATCCGAAGCAGATGGGCGCAGTCGCAATTGTAGTGCAATCCGGTATCATCCGGCGGCATCGAATATCTACGAGAGACGTGAAACCTCTATTGCACGCCGGGGCGGCGGTGCTGCTCGCGTGGGGCTTGAGGGCGGAGGCGCAGTTCGTGGATCCCTCGCTCCGCTGGCGCACGCTCGACACCGCGCACTTCTCGGTGCATTTCGCCGAGCGCACCCTTGCGCAGGCCCGGACGGTGGCGGAGATCGCCGAGACCGTCTATCCCCGCGTCACCGGCTGGCTCAACTGGAAGCCCGAGTCGCGTACCCAGATCGTGGTGCTGGACTCGCTCGACTTTTCGAACGGGTACGCCTCGCCTTACCCGTTCAACTTCATCGGGATCATCCTGTCCCCCCCCGACGAAGGCGAGCTGCTGCAGAACCGCGAGTGGCTGGAGTTCGTGCTCACGCACGAATTCACGCACATCGTTCACCTCGACCAGGCGCGGGGCCCGGCGGGCGCTCTGCGGCGGATCTTCGGCCGCTATCTCGTTGTGCCGCTCCCTTTCACGCCGTTCTTTCCGAGCGGGTTTCCAAATCTGCTCGAGCCCAATTGGATGATCGAAGGTCTCGCGGTCTATTCCGAGTCCGACTGGCACAAGGGCTACGGGCGGCTGGGACAAAGCCATTTCGAGGGGATGATGCGCGCGGAAAGCGCGCGAGGTTTGCGCTCGCTCGCCGAAGTCAATGCCGAAGGGCGCGGCTTTCCGCTCAACCGGGATTATCTCTACGGCAGCTATTTCTTCCGCTTCCTCGCCGAGCGCTACGGCCCGGACGCGATCCCGAAGTACGTGGAAACCTACAGCGGCCGCTGGTTTCCGTTCCGGGTGCACAGCACCCCGCGGCTCGTTACCGGCAAGGCCATGGACGAGCTGTGGGTCGAATACCACGCCTGGCTGAACGAGCGCTTTGCCGAGAAACCCGCGGAGCCTGGCAAGGAGCCCGACGAGGGGGGAGACATCATCGTTCACGACTGGTCGATTACCAGTCCCCTTCGCACGCAGGCAGATCGCTGGTACGTGAAGGCGGACGGCTACACTCTTCCCAAGCTGATGCGCCAGACCTTGGGCGGCGAGGTCGAAGCAGTCCGCAACGTCGAGCCGGGGACGCGGCTTGCGGCGCTGCCAGGCGGAGATCTGCTGCTCTCGCAACCCGAGATCTGCGCCAACTACAGCTATTACTACGATCTGTATCGGCTCGGTCCGGGCGGGCGGCTCGATCGGCTCACCGAGTGCGGCCGCTTCCGCTTCGCCGCACCGCTCGAGGACGGACGCATCGCGGCGATCCGGGTGGTGAACGGCGAGGCGGAAGTCGTCCTGCTGGATTCGCGGGGCGGGCTCGAGCGCCCGCTTTACCGCGCCGCGCCGGGCGAGGCGCTCACCGGGATTGCCGCCGTGCGCGGGACCGTCGTCGTGACGAGCCTGCGCAACGAACGCTGGTCGCTCGTGGAAATCGCCGAGGGCAAATCGTCGGTGCTCGTCTCGGACCGCGCGGTCAAGCACTCGCCGCGCTTCGGCGGTTCCGCGAGCGAGATCTACTTCGTCGCCGACTACGGCAACGTGAGCAACGTCTGGTCGTGGCGGCGCGGCGACCGCAGCCTCGCGCGCTGGACCCAAGCGCGGAACGGCGTTCTCGAAATCAGCGCGCCGGTTGAAGGCGAACTGCTCGTGACGACGATCGAAGCCGACGGCGGCGTGCTGCGCGTGCGCAGCCTTGCCGATGCGCCGCTCGAAGTTCGCCAGGCGGCAGTGGAGGCCGGGCCTACGGCCGCGCCGCCGCAGCGCGCATCGCCCCCGGGGAAGGATCGGCCCTATTCCGCGTGGTCTTCTCTCACGCCGCGCTATTGGCTGCCGAATGGCTATGCCGCCGACGGCGCCGTCGCGCTCGGCGTAGCGACCGACGGCCAGGACGCGCTCGGACTGCACCAGTACGCGCTCGCGCCCCTGTATGAAATCACGCAGCACCAGGCGCTCGGCAGCGCCGCCTATGTCTATGACGACCGGCACGGACTCCTTCTCAACCGGACGATGACGGTCAAGTCGAGCACGGCGAACGATCAAAAATTCACGGGCAGGGACATCCGGGCCTACGACATCGATGAGACCGCGCAGTGGGTTTCGCTGTGGCGCCGCCTCAGGCTCGACGTCAGGTACTACTGGGGCCTGGGAGGCGCTCTGGACCGGCAAACGCTTCACGATCTGGCGGCGGGGACTTCGACTCCGCGCGACGAGCGCGTGCTCGGGTTGGTATCCGGAGTCGATACGCGCCGCGAGCAGTTTCTGTCGGAGGGCACTAGCCAGGGGCAGCAGCTGCGGCTCTTCGCCGAGACATCGAACGGATTGCGCGGCGCGTACTCGGGCAATTTCTACCGCGGCGACTGGCGCGTCTATCTGCCCGCCGGCAGAACGGTCGTATCGCTGCGCTGGAACCAGGCGTACTCGCAGCCGCAAGCCGAGGCGATCCAGCTGGGCGGCACGGGTGCCAGCTTTTCGGAGGAAGCATTTGCGCTGCCGGTGCTCAACCAGCGCGAGTTTCCGCTGCGCGGCTACCGGAGCGGAGAACCCGTGCTCACCGGGCATCGCGCGAGCCTCGCCACTCTGGAGTGGCGGATTCCGGTTTCCGACGTCGACCGCCATCTCATGGTCCCCCCGGTGGGGGTCAACCGGATCTCGATGAGCGTTTTCACCGAGGCGGGAGCGGCCTGGGACAATGCTCCGCAGCACTGGTACAAGAGCGGGGGCGTGGAGCTGCTCTATGAAGCGCGCGCGGGGTACCTCTTGGGCGCGCAGCTGCGCATCGGCGTTGCCAAGGGATTCGAAGCGCCCGGCAGGACCGAGGGCTACGTGCGGCTCGGGCGCTCGTTCTGAACGCCTCAAAGCGAGAGCTTGGTCTGGACCAGGAACTGGAACGATTTGATGCTCGGGTCGCGGTTCAGGGGGAAGGCAAGATCGACGTGCAGAACGTTCCCGAAGGAAGAGCGCGCGCTCAGGATGCGCAGGCCGAAGCCGACGTTGCGCAGCCAGTGCGCGCTCGACGGACTCTCCCCGGGGCCGTCCCAGGCCCGACCCCAGTCGTAGAACACCGCGCCCCCCACGCGGAACAGGCGGAACGGATACCAGTCCGTATACACGCGCTCCTCGACGTTGAGGAGAGCGAGACGCTCTCCGGTCTGATAGTTCCGCGGATACCCGCGCAAGCCGGTGTCGCCCCCGAGCACCAGCTGGTTGGCAAGGTTGGGGTCCCTGACGACGCTGCCGGAGAGAGAGACAAAAGTCAGGGTCCGGTTGTCCTGGTGGTGGTCGTAGAATCGAATCGACCCGCTCGCCAGTTGCCGGTCGAGCGGCGCGTAGCCGCTCTGCCCCGAGACCGACGCCGAGCCGAGCAGGACCCGGTTCGATTGAAGCCGGAAGCCGTCGCTCGCACTGGCGGAATAGAGCCACAGTTGTTGCGTCGAGCCGAGGCCGGTCAACGAGCGGCCGAGCTGGACGCTCGCTTGGGTTCCCATCGCGAAGTACTCGGGACGCTCGATCAGGTCGCGGTTCTTGACCTTCTCGTAGTCGTCCTGCACGAGCTCGTAGCGGAAAAAGGGAGAGACCAGCGTCTGATCCAGAGGAAATGGAACGGGCGGGGGAAGGGGGGCGTCCGGTTCGACTTTGTAGGTATCCTTAAGGTAGCTCAAGCCCGCCGAATAGCGATGCGTCCAGTGATTTACCAGGCCCGCGGACCAGCCTCCGAACGCCTCGGCGCTCTCCTGCCTGTGGCGAAACTGGGCGACCTTCGCCCCGTCGCTGAAGACGGAGTCGATGCGGGTGTCCGCGGAGGTCGAGAACCCGGCCGCCCAGCGCGTGTCCAGAGCGTAGAACGGCCGCGCGATCGACAGCGCGTTGCTCTGGCCGTCGCTGAGCTCGGAGTGCGAGTAGTTGATCGCGGTCCAGCCGTCGAAAGCGTGAAGCTGCGAGACCGTGTACTTGGTTTCGGTGCGATCGGCATCGGTGGAGCGGGTGGCACCGATGAGAACGCCGGTGCCGAGGGCGTTGGTGTCCCGCAGCGTGAACCCGGTCTTGTTGACGCCCCCAGCGCGGCTCGCGCTCCATCCGGGCTCCAGCGTCCAGGTATCGCGCGTCTTGACTTCGATATCGACTACGCCGTCGCGGTAGGCAACCGGCACGATGCTGACATCGTAGAAAATCCGGCTCGAGCGCATCAGGCGCTCCGTCTCTTCGATGAGGCGCAACGAGACGCCTTCGCCCGGCTTGAACAACAACTGGCTCCTGACGACCGCGGCGCGCGTTTGAATGTGCAATGCGTTCGCGGCGCGGTAGAGAATGCCGTTTTCCTTCTCATCCTCGGGGTCGAAGATGTTGCGGTTGTCGATCCGCACCTCGCCGATGACCGCTCCGGCCGCCTCGAGCTCGGCGAACGACGGGATTTTCCCTGCGGCGGGTCCCTGGGCCGCAGCCGGCCCGAGCGAGCAGGCGACCGCGGCGCAGCAGCCGGCGAGCAACCGGGCGAGGTCGGCGATGATTCCTACTCCGGTTTGATGCCGGCTTCCTTCACGACCTTCGCCCATTTCACGGTTTCGGAGGCGATGAAGCGGCCGAACTCCTCAGGGCTCATCTGCGCCGCCTCCCCGCCCTCGGTCTCGAAGCGCTTCTTCGTTTCGGCCGAGGCGAGGATCACCGAGAGCTCATGGTGCAGCCGCTCGATGACCGGGCGCGGGGTGCCGGCGGGCGCGACGATGCCCCACCAGTTGGTCGCTTCGTAGCCCGGCACGCCCGCCTCGGAAATCGTGGGCAGGTGCTTCAAGCGTCCCGAGCGGATGTGGGGCAGCGTCTGGATGAGCGAGCCGATGGCGATCTGGGTGTTGCCCGCGATCACATCCATCATCGCGGGGCCGCCTCCCTTGAACGGGATGTGCACGATATCCAGGCCCGACTGCAGTTTGAAGAGCGAGCTCGCCAGATGCTGGAAGCTGCCGACGCCCGCAGAGGCGTAATTCAGCTGCCCGGGTTTTTCCTTTGCGAGCGCGAGGAGATCCTTCAGCGAATTGACCGGCAGGTTCGCGGTGACGGCGAGCACCACGGGCCCGGTGCCGAGCAGAGCGACGGGAGCAAAGGCGTTGATCGGATCGTAGGGCAGCTTGTACATCGAGGCGCCGAACGCGTGGGCGACCGAGATGAGGAGCAGCGTGTATCCGTCGGCAGGGGCCCTCGCAACGGCCTCCGTGCCGATGATCCCTCCGGCGCCGCCCTGGTTGTCGACGACGACCTGCCTGCCCAGGCGCTCGGAAAGCTGGAAGGCGATCATGCGCCCGACGACGTCGTTGCTGCCGCCCGGTGGAAACGGAATGATCATGCGCACCGGCTTGCTCGGATAGGCTTGCGCGGCTGCGTCCGTCGTATACAGCAGTGCGGCGGCGGATAACGCGAGAAACAGCATCGTGGATTTCAGTGTCTGTGGCATTTCTCCTCCGAATTCAGCGTGCACCCAATTCGATCAGCGTGGTCGTCTCGATGTCCTCGCCGAACCACGCCGTGAGCGCCGCCTCGCGTTTGCCGATGTATTCGACGTGCCCTTCGCGTTGCGTCATCGGCAGGTCGTGGCCGGGAACGAGGACGCTTCCCGGCCGTTTTCGCCACAACTGCCAGATCCTCTCGATCGACGCCGCGCTGAGCGCAGCGTCGTAGGTGGCTTCGCCCTTGCGCGAGAGGAGCTCCGCGCGGTTCTTCGCGGCGTCCCCGGTGAAGATCGCGTCGCGCTCCTTTCCCTCGAGCACGAAGACGAGATGCCCCGGGGTGTGCCCGGGCGCAGCGTGCGCCCTGAGTCCCGGCATGCATTCCTGCTCGGCCGCGACGGGTTGCAGCGAGGGCCAGCTTTCCAGCTCGCGTATGTACAGCTCGGGCACCGGCGTCTCGCCCCAGGGCTCGGCCATCGACCAGGCGAGCTCTCTTGCGCCGATGATGATTCGCGCCTGGCGGAACAGGATCCAGTTGAGCGAGTGATCGTAGTGCGAATGCGTCAGGATGACGTCGGTCACGTCCGAGGGTTCCAGGCCGCGCTTCGCGAGCTGCGCGATGAGTCCCTTCCTCATGCTGAAGCTGCCCACATCGACCAGGGCGACGTGCCCGCGGCCGCGGATCAGCGCGATCGTGCTCCAGCCCAGGCCCCCGTGGCAGACCATCCTGCCGGGAAAGCCCTGGATCAGGACGTCGATCTTGTAGCCGTGCAGCTCGATCGCCTCCATTTTTTCACTCCGCCCGGATATCGGCTTCCCGGATCAGCTTGGCCCATTTTTCGGAATCCGCGCGCATCACCGCGCCGAACTGCTCGGGAGTGTTGCCGACCGCGGTCGCGCCCATCGCGGCAAGTCTTTCCGACACCCCGGCGTCCTGCAGCACCTTGACCACGTCACCGTGGATCTTCCCGACGATGGCGCGGGGCACGGCCGCGGGCGCGACCAGGCCGAACCAGTTGGTGAGCTCGTAACCGGGAAGCGATTCGGCGACGGTCGGCACCTCGGGGAGCAGCGGCGAGCGCGCGGCGCCGAGCACGGCGAGCGCGACGAGCCGTTTGTCGCGTACATAAGGCAGCGCCTGCACCAGGCTGTCGCAGGTGAGGGACACCTGCCCTCCGAGCAGATCCTGGAAGCTCGGCGCGCTGCCCTTGTACGGGACGTGGACCAGGTTCACCTTCGCCATGCTCTTGAAGAGCTCGCCAGCGAGGTGCGGCGCGCCCCCCGGCCCCGAGGAAGAATAATTGATCTGTCCGGGGCGCGATCTTGCGAGAGCGATCAGCTCGTTGACGTTGCGCGCGGGCAGCGAGGGGTGCGCGACCATCACGAAATGCACCGCGACGACCTGAGTGACCGGGGCAAAATCGCGCAAGGGATCCACCGGCATCTTCGCGATCAGGTGCTGGTTGACTGCGAGGTTGCCCAGCGTTCCCAGGAAGAGCGTGTAGCCGTCCGGCGCCGCGCGCGCGGCGAACTCGGTGCCGATCACGCCGCTCGCCCCGGCGCGATTGTCCACGATCACCTGCTGACCCCAGATGTCCGTGAGCTTGGGCGCGAGGAGGCGCGCGACGATGTCGGTGCCCCCGCCCGCCGGGAATGCGACGACGATGCGCACGGGCTTCGCGGGGAACGTTTGCGCGAGCGCGCCAGCGCCGGCGGCGGCGAGCAGGGCGGCGATCGCGATCCTCTTCATGTCGGTTCTCGGGAATCCAGGGGCTGGGCCGAAACCTCGAGCTTTGCAACACCGGCGCGTGCGGCCTCATTCTGCAGCGGATCGATCTCCGCGGCGCTGTACGGGATGCCGCTCCTCGCGCGCCTTTCTTCCTCGCGCGCCTCGAGCTCCCCCGGCAGCAGGATCTCGTCGAAGCCCTCCGCCCTCGGGCAGGCGCGCACGCGCGAGACCAGCGTGTCCATGCGGGCGCGGTATTCTTTCCTCGACACGAACAGGTCCGGCCTCATCGCGAGGAAGAAGTGTCCCACGTTCTGCGGCCGGTCGAACACCTTGTATTGATCCGTGACGTCGCCGGCAAAGGCCGCGCCCGAGAGCACGCCACCGAAGATGTCCATCAGCATCGCGAGGCCCGAGCCCTTCGGTCCTCCGATCGGCAGGACCACGCCCTTCAGGGCTTCCGCCGGGTCGGGCGTGGGGCGCCCTTCTGCGTCGAGCGCGTAGCCCAGGGGAATCTTCTCGCCGCGCTTCTCGGCGATCCGGATCTTGCCGCGCGCGGCGACTGCGGGCGACATGTCGAGCACGAAGGGCGCGAGCTTTCCGCCCGGGGCGCCCGCGGCGAGCGGGCTCGTGCCGAGCAAGGCCTCGCGCCCTCCCCAGGGCGGCATCGCGCGCGAGGCATTGGTGAACACGAACGAAACGAAGCCCGCGTCGAGCGCCTGCAGCACGTAGGAGGCGGCCATGCCGAAGTGGGTGCTTCTGCGCGCCGAGGCGACCCCGATCCCCGACTTGCGAGCGAGCGAGATCGCTTCCGCCATGGCGCGCGTGCCGATCACGAATCCGAAGCCGTTCTGGCCGTCGAGGGCCGCCGCCGCGGGCGCGACCCGTTTCGGAAAAAGCTTGGGCCTGGGGTTGATGAGGCCGCGGCGAAGGCGCTCGAGATACCCCGGCAGGCGCGTGAGGCCGTGCGTGTCCACGCCGCGCAGATCGGC
>WNGC01000992.1_pt1 | contig 22370 bp, 20 predicted proteins | sample 5400051 | NCBI WGS metagenome assembly WNGC01 (sample SAMN13153368, study PRJNA577476) | soil metagenome | isolation source: 20 cm soil or saprolite under grassland replicate 2 | place: USA:California | collected 2016-06-15
TCCAGTTCCTTGAGGCGGGCGAGCAGGCGCTGGTACGCTGGCACCATGCGCGGCAGCAGATCGAGCTTCGAAGAAAGGCCGGACTTGATCTTGCCCGCATGCAACAGAGTGAGCGGCCCGATCAGGGCCACCTTGACAGAGTGGCCGAGTTCCTTGGCCTGCTTGACCTCCTCGAACAGCCACTCCACGCCGCCGTCGAAGCGCGTGTCCGAGCTCCATTCCGGTACCAGATAATGGTAGTTGGTGTCGAACCACTTGGTCATTTCCATGGCCGGATGGTTGGCGTCGCCGCGCGCCAGCGTGAAGTGGTCGGGCAGCGTCAAGGCGCGGGGATCGAATCCGAACCGCCCGGGCACGCACCCCAGGTGCGCGGTCGTCTGCAGCACCGAGTCGTACCAGGCGAAATCGCCTACCGTGACGAGGTCCAGGCCCGCACTGCGTTGCCATTGCCAGTGTTTACCGCGCAGATCACGGCCGACTTTCAATAGCCCCGACTCCGTGAGCTCACCCTGCCAGAACGATTCCAGGGCGGCCTTTAGTTCCCGCTCAGCCCCGATGCGCGGGAATCCCAGTATGTGCGCGACGGTCACGGTCCACTCCTTTGACGAGTGCAAGATCATGCTCTATACTCATTTATGAATCCAATGAAAGTTTATTAATATATCATGAGCCGTATTCATAATATTTCCGGCCGCTGAATTGCCCCCATGCTCGAAATCCGCCACCTGCGCACGCTGCTCGCGCTGACCGAAGCGGGCACGGTGTCGCGCGCGGCCGAGCGCGTGCATTTGACCCAGTCGGCGCTCTCCCACCAGTTGAAGGCGCTGGAAGCGCATTACGGCGTGGCGATGGTGAAGCGCCACGGGCAGTCAGTAAAGATTACCGAGCCGGGTCAGCGGCTGGTGACATTGGCGCGCACGGTGATGGGCGAAGTCCGAACTGCCGAGCGCGATCTGACGAAACTCGTTGGCAAGCCGGCGGGAACCCTGCGCATCGTCCTCGAATGCCACACCTGCTTCGACTGGCTGATGCCGATCATGGACGCTTTTCGCAAGCACTGGCCGGAGGTGGAGCTCGATCTGGTATCGGGCTTTCATCCCAACCCGCTCGCCTTGCTCGCCGACAACAAGACCGATCTGGTGATCGGATCGGAGAACAAGCCGCGGCGGGGCATCGTCTACCACCCGCTGTTTCGCTTTGAAGTGCTCGCGGTAATGCCGACCGACCACCGGCTGAAGGCAAAGCGCCATCTTGCCGCGAGCGACTTCGCGAAAGAAACGCTCATCACTTATCCGGTGCCCGAAGAGCGCATCGACCTGATCCGTCGGGTGTTGAAACCCGCCAAAATCCATCCCAGGCGCCGCACCACGGAACTGACGGTAGCCATCTTGCAACTGGTCGCCAGCCGCCGAGGCGTGGCCGCGCTCCCGAACTGGGGGATAAAGAACTACGTGGATTACGGATACGTGATCGCGCGGCGCATCGGCAAGAGCGGGCTGTGGAGCAACCTGTACGGCGCCACCACCGGCGAAGTGGCGCGCCTGCCCTTTGTCCGGGATTTTCTGGAGACGGCCCGGCGCGAATGCTTCGCCAAGCTAGACGGCGTGGTGCCGGTGCAGTGAGGCGCCTGTTCAGCCATCGCCCTGCTTCATCCAGCGCACCGGGATCGAGGTGATATCGCCTTTGCCCAGGCCCGCGCGCGAAGCTTCGTCGTAGCACTGCAGCGCACTCGAAGTGACCGGGAGGGTGGTTCCGAGCGATCGTGCCTCCTCGACCATCGTTCTCAGGTCCTTGCGCATCGCGTCGATGTCGACGGTGATGGGCCCAACGGCCTTCCCCTCGATCGCCGCCGCCAGTGCCGGTCCGCGGTTCTTCAGCACGTTGGGGCCGCCTGAGGTGTCGGTGAAGATGTCGACGAGGCGGGCGGCGTCCAGTCCGAGCGGGCGGACGAGCGCCAGCGCCTCGCCGAAGGCCTGCCAGAAAACCAGGAGCGGCAGGTTGATCGCGAGCTTCATGCTCGCGCCGGTGCCGACCGGTCCGACGTGCTCGATGCGGCGGCACATCTGCTCGAGCAGAGACCTGGCGCGCGCGACATCCGCCGCGTCGCCGCCGACGAAGCCGAAGAGCTTTCCTTCCCGCGCGGGTCCGATCGTTCCGCCGACGGGGCATTCGACCATGGCTGCGCCTTTCCTGCGGACGTCTGCCGCGAGCGCGCGCTCGGTCTCGGGGCGCACCGTGCTCATCTCGATGAAGAGCTTGCCGGAGACGTCGGCCGAAAGCAGCCCGCTCTTGCCGCGATACGCGGCGTCGATCGCGGCGGCATCGGTGAGTATGGTGACGATCGCTTCCGACGAGGAGGCGAGCTGCGACGGGGTGGCTGCGACCTTGGCGCCGACCGCGGCGAGCGCTTTTGTCTTGTCCGCGGTGCGATTCCAGACCGCGAGCTCGTGGCCGAGACCGATCAGCCGCTCGCCTATCGCCGCTCCCATTCTTCCGGTGCCCGCGATGCCGATTTTCAATTTGCCTCCTTGATCCGTTCAGTTGACACCGCGCCGCGGCGTGGGGTCAAATTAGCCCGACAACTATAACAGCTCAACGAAGCCGGAATAACGGGGACGACATGGCCTCGCGCAAGAGCGAGCTCCGCGACGGGATGCGCATCGACTGGGACGTTCCGATCGAGATGGACGACGGGCTGGTGCTGCGCGCGGATGTATACCGTCCGGAGAGGGAAGGGCCATTTCCGGTCATTCTCAGCTACGGCCCCTACGCCAAAGGCCTCGCGTTCCAGGACGGATATCCGAGCGCGTGGCAGCGCATGGTCGCCGAGCACCCCGACGTCGCGCACGGGTCGACCAACAAATACCAGAACTGGGAAGTCGTCGATCCCGAGAAATGGGTCCCGGACGGATATGCCTGCGTGCGCGTCGATTCGCGCGGCGCGGGACGCTCGCCGGGTCACATCGACCATTTCTCTCCGCGCGAAACGAAGGACTTCTACCTCTGCATCGAGTGGGCGGGCGTGCAGCGCTGGGCGAGCGGCAAGGTCGGCCTGAACGGGATCTCCTATTACGGCATCAACCAGTGGCACGTCGCCTCGCTCGCGCCGCCCCATCTCGCGGCGATGTGCATCTGGGAGGGGGCGGCCGACTGGTATCGCGATATGACGCATCACGGCGGGATTCTCTCGACGTTCTGGGCCAACTGGTACGACATGCAGGTGAAGACGGTGCAGTACGGCCTCGGGCAGCGCGGTCCGCGCAGCCGTGTCACGGGCGAATTCGTGTGCGGAGACGAAACTCTGAGCGATCGCGAATTGCAGCGCAACCGCTGCGACTTCGGCGATGACATCCTCGCGCATCCGCTCGACGACGATTACCACAAGGGGCGTTCTCCGGTCTGGGACAAGATCTCCGTGCCCTTTCTTTCAGCCGCGAACTGGGGAGGGCAGGGCCTGCACCCGCGCGGCAATTTCGAGGGCTTCGTGCGCGCGGCTTCGAAGGACAAGTGGCTCGAGGCGCACGGAATCGAGCACTGGACGCATTTCTATACCGATTACGGGATCGGGCTCCAGAAACGGTTCTTCGCGTATTACCTGAAAGGCGAGAAGAATGGCTGGGACCGGCAGCCGCGCGTGCAGCTCCAGGTGCGGCACATCGACCGCTTCGTCGAACGGCATGAAGCTGAATGGCCGATCGCGCGCACGCGCTGGACGAAGTACCACCTCGACCCGGCCCACCACGCCCTTGTTCCGGGACCTTGCGGGAGCGCGGCGAGCACGATCTACGACGCATCCGGCGACGGGGTGACATTCCTTTCAGCGCCGCTCGAGCACGAGACCGAGATCACGGGGCCGCTTGCCGCGAGGCTGTTCGTGTCCTCGTCGACGACTGACGCCGATCTGTTCCTGGTTTTCCGCGTGTTCTCCCCGGACATGCGCGAAGTGGTTTTCATGGGGGCGATCGATCCCCACACGCCGGTCGCGCAAGGCTGGCTGCGCGCCTCGCATCGCAAGCTCGACGCGAGACTCTCGACCGAGTACCGGCCCTACCATACGCACGACGAGCTGCAGCCTCTGAAACCCGGCGAGGTTGTGCAGACGGACGTCGAGATCTGGCCGACTTCGATCATGGTCCCGGCCGGCCACAGGCTGGCGCTGACGGTGCGGGGAAAGGACTACGAATGGCAGAAGTCGACGGGCGCCAGGCTCTCGAACTTCAAGAACGAGTTGCGCGGCTGCGGTCCGTTCCTGCATGATGACCCGCGCGACCGTCCGGCGGCGGTCTTCGGCGGCAAGGTCACGATCCACGCCGGACCCGGGCGCGAATCCTACGTCCTGGTTCCGGCCGTCCCGCCGAAACGCTGAAGGAGAGCCATGCGATGCCGATGAAGCTCTACGGGTTCTGGCGCTCTCTCGCCACCTACCGGGTGCGCGCCGCTCTCGCGCTGAAAGGAATCGACGTCGAGCAGATCTCGATCAATCTGATGCAGGGAAAGCAGCACGCCGAGGAATACAAGGCGATCAACCCGCAGGGCGTGGTGCCCGCGCTCGTGATCGACGGCGGGCCGCCGCTGTTCCAATCGATGGCGATCCTCGAGTACCTGGAGGAAACGCATCCCAGGCCCGCGCTGCTGCCCAAAGATCCCCGGGGACGGGCGCGCGTGCGGGGCCTCGCACAGATCGCCGTGAGCGACGGTCATCCGCTGGTCGTTCCGCGGATTCGCGGCTACCTCGAGCGCGAAATGCATCAGGACGAGCCGGCGCGCAACCAGTGGCTCGCGCACTGGACGCTCGAGGCGCTGAAGGCGCTCGAAGCGCATCTGGGCAAGGAAAGCGAAACGGGCAGGTTCTGCCACGGCGATGCGCCGACGATCGCGGACATCTGCCTGGTTTCCCAGGTCTTCGGGGCGAAGTTCTTCAATGTCGACACCGCCGGCCTGCCGACGGCCATGCGCATTTTCGGCGAATGCATGAAAATCGACGCTTTCGATCGTTCCCAGCCACTGAAGCAGCCCGACGCCCCGAAAACTCCAACCCACTGATCGGACCGAGCAAAGGAGGAGGACCATGACATTCAATCGCAGGAGATTCATCCAGGCCGCCGGCGCGGGCTTGAGCGCCTCGGCGCTGGGGTTCCCCGCGGTCGCGCGCGCGCAGAGCGGACCCATCCGTCTCGGCCTGATGACGGTGAAGACCGGGCCGCTCGCTTCCGGCGGCATCGACATGGAGCGCGCGCTAGTGCAGTACCTCAAGGAGCACAACGCCACCATGGCCGGCCGCAAGGTCGAGCTCTTCGTCGGCGACTCGGGTGGCGTGCCGGCCCAGTCCCGCACCAAGCTCCAGGAGCTGGTCGAGCGCGACAAGATCCAGATCATGATCGGTCCCCTGGACACGGCCTCGGCGCTCGCCTCCGACGACTACATCCGATCGCAGCAGTTGCTGACGCTTTCGGTCGCAGCGGCCGAGGACATGACCCAGCGCAAGCCCAATCCCTGGTTCGAGATGTGCGCGGGATTCCAGCGCGTGTTCGAGGACGCGGGCGGCAAGATCGTCCAGAAGCTCTTTCCCCCGCTGACGGTTCCGGACTATGGAACCTACATCGCCCAGCTCAAGACCAACGTCGACGGCATTTTCCTGGGCTTCGCCGGCTCGAACGGCTTCCGTTTCTACCGGCAGTTCAACGAGTACGGCCTCCGAGGGAAGGTCGCGGTCGTCGGCGGCATGACCGCCTTCGACGAGGCGGTGCTGCGCAACATGGGCGACGAGGCGCTCGGCATCATCACCTCGTGCTGGTACTCCGCAGACGTCGAGAACGCCATCAACAAGCGTTTCGTGGCGAACTTCCGCGTCGACTGGGGCTACGACCCCGGGTTCTACGCCGCCGCGACCTACGTCGAGGCCGCGGTGCTCGACGCGACGCTGCAGAGGATCCACGGCAAGATCGAGGACAAGCAGGCCTTCATGAAAACGGTGCGTGCGATCACGGTCGACACGGCGCGCGGGCCCGTGCGTTTCGATCACTTGGGCAACGTCGTCGGCAACGTCTACATCCGCAGGGTCGAGCGCAAGGACGGACGGCTGGTGAACCGGGTCATCCAAACCTACCCGAACGTGAGCCAGTTCTGGACTTACAAGGAGGCGGAGTTCCTGAAGAACCCGGTGTACTCGCGCGACTGGCCGCCTGCGAAGAATCTCGAGTCGTAAGCAAGGGAGGAACACGGGGCCGGGATCACCGGCCCCGTTTTTTGTGCAGTACTGGATCATTCAGACGCTGAACAGCCTCGCGCTGGGCGGGTTGCTGTTCCTGCTCGCCGCGGGCTTCTCGCTCATCTTCGGCCTGATGCGCATCGCGAATCTCACGCACGGGTCGCTGTACATGCTCGGCGCCTACGTCGGCGTCACCATCCTCAAGTTCGTGCCGAATCTGTGGCTCGCCGCGCTGATCGGCGGAGCGGTGATCGCGATCTTCGGAGGACTGATAGAGCGCTTCATCCTCCGCGCGCTGGCGGGCAACGCGCTGGGACAGGTGCTGGTGACGCTGGGCATCTCGTTCATCGTCGCCGACTTCTGCCTGATCGTGTGGGGCGGGGACCCGATCCCGGTGCAGACGCCGCTAGCCCTGCAGCAGCCGCTGCGCGTCGGCGGCGTCGCCTTTCCGACCTACCGGCTGGTGGTGCTCGCGATCGCCGTGGTGACCGCGGTCGCGCTCTACCTCCTCATGGAGCGCACGCGGATCGGCGCGATGATCCGCGCGGGCGTGGACGACATGCAGATGGCGCGCGCGGTCGGCATCCCGGTGTCGAAGCTCTTCACCGCGGTCTTCTGCCTTGGCGCAGGGCTCGCGGGAGCTGGCGGCATCATCGGCGGACCGATCATGTCGGCCTATCCCGGGCTCGATGCCGACATGCTTCCGCTCGCGCTCATCGTCGTGATGCTGGGCGGGGTCGGCAGTCTCCTCGGCGCCTTCGTCGGCAGCTTTCTCATCGGCGCGATCTACACCTTCGGCACGGCGCTGCTTCCCGATCTGGCCTACGTGATCCTGTTCCTGCCGATGATCGTCGTCATCGCGTTCCGGCCGCGCGGGCTCTTCGGGCGCCAGACCGTATGAAGTGGGCGAGATGGGCGCTGCTCGCGGTGTCCCTGGCCGCCTTCCCCTGGATCGCCGGCGAGTACTACATCAACCTCACGAGCCAGATCTTCATCGCGGCGACCTTCGCGGCGAGCCTGAACCTCCTGGTCGGCTACGGCGGGCTGCCCTCGCTCGGCCACGCCTCCTGGCTCGGGCTCGCCGCGTACCTCTCCGCGTGGATGTCGCTCAAGCTCGGCCTGGGCCACGCGCTCACCGCGCCCGCCGCGCTGCTCGGGACGACGCTCGTCGCCTGCGCGTTCGGGTGGATTTCGCTGCGGGCGACTGGCCTCGGCTTTCTCATGATCACGCTCGCGCTCTCCCAGGTCCTCTGGGGCACGGCCTATCGATGGGTGTCGGTGACCGACGGCGACAACGGGCTGCGCGGTTTGACGCGCCCAGCGCCCTTCGGCATCAGCCTCGACGGCGCGACCTCGTTCTACTACTTCGCGCTGGCGGTCACCGTGGTCGCGATCACGCTCATGGCGATGTTCGTCGCCTCGCCTTTCGGCGCCGCGCTGCGCGGCACGCGCGATCAGCCGCGGCGCATGAGCGCGCTGGGCCACGATGTGTGGACGGTCCGCTGGATCACCTTTGTGTATTCCGCCTTCTGGGGCGCGGTGTCCGGGCTGCTGTTCGTGTACTACAACAAGTACATCCATCCCGCGTCGCTGTCGATCACCAGCTCCGCCGAGGCGCTCCTCGGGGTGATCGCCGGGGGATCGGGCACGCTCGCGGGCCCGATCGTCGGGGCGGCGATCATCATGCTTCTCAAGAACTACGTGTCGGCGTACATCGAGCGCTGGAACATGCTGATGGGCTTCGTGTTCGTGCTCATCGTGATATTCATGCCCGAGGGCGTGGTCCCGGGAGTGCGACGCCTCTATCTGCGCCTCAGGAAGTGGAGGACCGGATGAGCTCCGCGCTCGAGCTCGGAGATCTGAGGAAGTCCTTCGGCGGGCTTCCCGCCATGAACGGCGTCTCGCTCCGGGTCGAGGCGGGAGAGCGCCGCTTGATCATCGGTCCGAACGGGGCGGGGAAGACGACCCTGTTCAACCTCATCACGGGGGATCTGGAGCGCGACAGCGGCTCGATCCGCCTGTTCGGACACGAGGTCTCCCGGCTCAAGCCGCACCAGCGCGCCCATCGCGGCCTTGCGCGCACCTATCAGATCATCACGCTGTTCCCGAAGGATTCACTGCAGCACAACATCGTCCTTTCGCTCTTGGGCCTGCGCCGGATGCGCTGGGGAACCTTCAAGGCGCTCGCGCGCTACACCGAGGTCGAGGAGGAGGCGCGCGAGGTGCTGAAGCGCGTGGGCCTCGAGCATCTCTCGCGGCGTCCGATCGCGGAGGTCGCGTACGGCGAGAAGCGCCGCCTGGAGATCGCCATGGCGCTCGCGCAAAAGCCGAAGCTGCTGCTGCTCGACGAGCCGCTCGCCGGCCTATCCCGCGAGGAGCGCGCGGCGATGAAGGACCTGATCGGGCGCATCCCGCGCGAGGTCACGGTGGTGATGATCGAGCACGATATGGATACGGCGCTCGACCTCGCCGAGCGCATCACCGTGCTCCACTACGGCAGCGTCATCGTCGAGGGCACGCGCGCCGAGATCATCGCCGATCCGAAGACGCGGGAAGTCTATCTCGGAGACTAGATGAGCGAGGCTCTTGCCCTTTCCGGCGTCGACGCGCTCTACGGCGAGAGCCATGTGCTGCACGAAGTGTCGTTTACGCTGAGCGCCGGAAAAGTGCTGGCGCTGCTCGGCCGCAACGGCGCCGGGAAGACCACCTGCATGAGCGCCATCATCGGCTTTCTGCCGCCGCGCCGCGGCGAGATCCGCTTGTTCGGCGAGCCTGTCTCGCGCCTAGTGCCGGAAGCGATCGCGCGCAAGGGGGTCGGCTTCGTTCCGCAGGGCCGGCGCATCTTCCCCACGCTCACTGTGCGGGAGAACCTGATCGTCTCGGGCCGGTCCCGCGCCGGGGCCCCGGTGCCCTGGAATCTCGAGCGGGTCGTCGCGCTGTTTCCGCGGCTGAAGGAGCGGCTGCAACAGGTGGCCGGATCGCTCTCGGGGGGCGAGCAGCAGATGCTCGCGATCGGCCGCGCGCTGATGGGCAATCCGCGTGTGCTCCTCATGGACGAGCCCTCCGAAGGGCTGGCGCCGCTGATCGTCGCCGAGGTGGGCCGCACCATCGCCCGCCTGAAACAGGAAGGCCAGTCCATCCTCCTGGTCGAGCAGAACATCAAGCTCGCCCTCGATCTCGCCGACGAAGTCGTGATCCTCAACACCGGCCGGGTCGCGTTCAGCGGAAGCGCGGGCGAGGTGCGAAGCGACCAGGTTTTGATCACGCAGCATCTCGGAGTTTTCTAACCTACTGGAGAAACACGCTCATGATGTTCACCTGCGTCACTCCCGGCTGCAACCAGCCGGAACACCATCATCTCGCCATGGCCGCGGCGCGCAAAGGCGGCTCGAAAGCCGCCCGGTCCAAAGGGCATGCGAAGACCGTCGTGCGCGACAGAAAAGGGCGAGCCTTGAAGGTCGACATCCACTGCCATTACCTGAACCGCGACGCTGCGGCCAAGCTCGCGCATCTGAATCCGTCGCAGTACGAGCCGTCGGTGAAGTTCGCGAGCCAGCTCACCCGCGAGGTCAACGTCAAGCAGATGCAGGACCGGGCGCCCAAGCTCTCCACGATCGAGGTGCGCATCGCGGACATGGATAGGATGGGCATCGACATCCAGGCGGTGTGCCCCGCGCCGCAGCAGACCTACTACTGGACCGAGCCCGGCCTGGGCCTCGAGGTCTCGCGCATGATCAACGACCGGCTCGCGCAGATCGTCGCGACCTGGCCGGACCGCTTCGTGGCCCTCGGCACCGTGCCGCTGCAGAACGTCGGGCTGGCGGTTGCGGAGCTCGAGCGCTGCGTGAAGCAGCTCCGCCTGCGTGGGGTCGAGATCAATCCGAACGTCGCCGGGCGTGAGCTGACCGATCCCTCGCTCAACCTCGATCGGTTCTTCGCCAAAGCGCGCGAGCTCGACATCGTGATCTTCATGCATCCGATCGGGTTCACGCAGGGCGAGCGGCTGATGGATCACTATCTCAACAATCTCATCGGCAATCCCCTGGATACGACGGTCGGCACCAGCCATCTCATTTTCGGCGGCGTCATGGAACGGCACCCGGGACTGAAGATCGTCCTCCCACACGCGGGCGGCTTTCTCGGGCACTACTGGGCGCGCATGGACCACGGCTGGCGCGCGCGTCCCGATTGCCGCACGATCATCAAGAAGGCGCCGACCAGCTATCTGAAGAAGTTCTACTTCGACACGATCACTTTCGATCCCGAGATGCTGCGCAACCTGATCGACAAGTTCGGTGCTGCGCAGGTGCTTCTCGGCACCGACTACCCCTTCGACATGGGCGAGGAGGACCCGGTCGGGCTGATCAACAGCGTGCCGCGCCTGCCCTCGGCCGAGAAGGAAAGGATAATGGGAGGCAACGCTGTGCGCCTGCTCAAGATCGGGCGATAATAGGCGGGGCCGGGAGGAAGGAGTCCATGAAGCAGATCAGCATAGCTATCGTTGGAACGGGGTGGTGCGGAGGGATCCGCGCCGAGACCTGCGCGGCCCATCCTCTCACGAAGAGCCTGCATATCGCGGAGATCCGCCCCGAACGGCTCGCCGAGGTGGCGAAGGCGACCGGCGCGAAGAGCGCGGTGAGCGACTACCGCGAGCTCCTGAAGACGGGTGAGATCGAGGCGGTCTACATTTCGGCTACGCCGGAATCCACGCACTACCCGATCGCGCGCGACTGGCTCGCCGCCGGCAAGCACGTGTTCCTGGAAAAGCCGATCGCCCTGGAGCTTGCCGAAGCGGATGAGTTGATCGCGCTTGCCCGCAAGAGCAGGTTGAAATTCACGATCGGCTATTCGCAGCGCTTCAATCCCAAGTTTGCCTACGTGAGGAAGTCGATCCGCGACGGCACGATAGGCAAACCGGTGAGCGCGCTCGTCTCGCGTCACATCACGCGCGGCCTCGGCCAGAAGATCAGCGGGCGCGTCAAGCTTTCGCCCGCCGCGATGGAATGCACGCACGATCTCGATTTCGTGCTCTGGTGCCTGGAACCCGCGAAGCCGGTGCGCGTGTACTCGCAAGTCAACTACGGCGCGATGCAGATGCAGGCGCCGGCCGGCTCGCAGATTCCCGACACGCAGTGGGTCATGGTGACGATGGACAGCGGCCTGTCCCTGGTCGTCGGCGGCGGCTGGAGCTTGCCGCTGGGTTATCCGAATTTCTCGACCACTTGGATCGAGATGATCGGAACCGAGGGTGCGCTGCTGGTGGACGACAGCCACCGCGACGTGGTGCTGAACACGGTAAAAAAGGGAATGCAGCTGCCGATGTCCACGATGCCCGGCGAGCGCGTCGATCACACCTACGCGGGTCCGATGGCCGCCGAGACGATTCATTTCCTGGAGGCGGTGGCGTACGACCGCCCGGTCATGGTGACCCCCGAGCACGCGCGCATGGTGATGGAGATCTACATGGCGGCGGATGTCTCGGCCGAGCGCAATGAATCGGTGACGCTGCCGCTGAAAGGGTCGAAATCGGTTCGCGCAGCTGCGTAGTCGCAAGAGTTACGAAAACCGGACCCGGGTCTATCATTGAAATGCCAAAGAAAAACCCCAGACGCATCGGTCTCGCGATCATCGGCGGCGGAAGAGTCGGCCTGTTCCGCGGCGAGGTCGCGGCGCGCCACCCGCAGGTCGACTTTATCGGCCTCGCGGAGCTGAAACCCGATCGGAGGAAAGAGGTCGGGGAGAAAATCCGCGCCGATTTCGTGACAGAGGACTACCGCGAGCTTCTCGCGCGCCCCGAGGTGACGGCCGCGATCATCGCGACCGACGAGCACCTGCACGTCGAGCCTATTCTTGCCGCAGTGGAGCGCAAGCTGCCGCTGCTGATCGAGAAGCCGCTCGCGACCGGGCTCGCCGATTCCGAGCGTGTCCTCGCCGCCATCCAGAAATCCGGAGTGGACGCGGTGGTCGGCTACACGCAACGCTTCCGCCGACGCTGGCTGGTGGCGAAAGAGAAGGTCCGCACCGGCCAGCTGGGCGACGTGACCCTGGTCACTTCCCGGGCCTTTATGAACCGGCTCGTGGCCCTCGACAACTACAAGAGGACCGACGATCCCTCCGAGATCTCGCCGATGGTGATCTCCGGAACGCACGCGCTGGACGTGGTCATGTGGATGATGGAGGCGAAGCGCCCGGTGGAAGTCTATGCCCGCTCGGTGGACAAGGCGCTGGGGCCGCTGTGCGGGGGCATCGACGCGACGGCGGGGGTCGTCACCTTCGAGGACGGGAGCCTCTATCACGCCTCGATATCCTGGGCCTTGCCGAAGGTCTGGCCCGGTGCCGTGTACAGCCTGGAGGTGGGGATAGTGGGCACCGAAGGCGTCCTCACCATCGACGATACGCACCGCGACATCGTGCTCGCGACGAGCCAAGGCTCCGGCGAAGGCTACGCACCGGATGCGGGGCGGCGGGTCGATTTTCTCGGCAGCTATCCTCCCGGAGACGTCGCGCTGGGAGAGCTGCGCGGCCCGATGCGCGAGGAAACTGAAAGCTGGCTGAACCGCCTCGCAGTCGGCGCGGTGACGCAGCACGCGACGGCAGCCGAGGCGCACAACCGGCTGATGCTGACTAAGGCCTTCGATCTTTCGGCGCGGCTGAAGCGCGCCGTGCCGCTTCCGATTAGGGCGGAAAACGAAAAGCCACGCGCGGGGGTACGGGTGGCGGGATAACAAGGCAAGGAGGAAGAGACGATGAAGCGTAAACCCGCCGTGTGGATGGCGCTCGCGCTGGGGTTGTGCCCGGCACTTTCGCTTGCGCAGGGCAGCTATCCGAACCGGCCCGTAAAAATAATCGTCCCGTTCGCGCCCGGAGGCGCGTCGGACTTCGTCGGCCGCATCATGCAGCCGCGCCTTGCGGAGCTGCTCGGCCAGCCGGTCGTGATCGAGAACCGCGGCGGAGCGGCCGGAACCATCGGCATGGAGGTCGCCGCCCGCTCGGCCCCCGACGGCTACACCCTGGTCCTCGGCAACGTCGGATCGACGGCGATCAATCCCGGCGTCTTCACGAATCTGTCCATCAACAACCTGAAGGATTTCATCCCGGTGACCCAGGTCGTCGACGTGCCGGGGGTGCTGATCGTGCACCCCTCCGTTGCGGCCAACAGCGTCAAGGAGCTGGTCGCGTATGTAAAAGCGAACCCGGGCAAGCTGAACTACGCCTCGCCCGGAAGCGGCAGCCAGAACCGTCTCGAGATGGAGATTCTCCGGACGGTCGAGGGCGGCATGGACATGGTGCACGTGCCCTACAAGGGCGGCGCCGGCCCCGCGGTGACCGGCCTGGTCGCTGGCGAAACGCAGATGATGTTCACCACCGTTTCTTCGGCGATGGGCCATATCAAAAGCGGGCGCTTGAAGGCGCTCGCCATCACGAGCCCCAAGCGCATCAAAGAGCTGCCGGAGGTGCCTACCATGAGAGAGGCCGGGTATGTCGACGGCTCCTCGGGCTCGTGGCAGGGGGTGCTCGTTCCCGCGGGGACGCCGCGCGAAATCGTCGAGCGCCTGTACGCGGTGCTGGTGCAGACCATGAGGACGCCCGACGTCATCGAGCGCCTCGCCAAAGGCGGGGCCGAGGCGGTGATCAGCAGCTCGCCGAAGGCGTTCGCCGAGTTCGTCGCGGCGGAAACCCAGCGCTGGGGCAAGGTGGCGAAAGAGTCCGGCGCGATCGCCGACTGACACCTTGGGAAATATCTACAACATCAAAAACGGAGACGAGTAATGGCAAACGCAGGAATGGTGGGACTGGACTGGCAGCAGCGCATCAATTGGGACCGGCTGCGCAAGTACCGCCTGGAACGCGCGCGCGCCCGAATGAAGGCGGCTGGCCTCGGCGCGATGCTGCTCATGTACGACGAGAACGTCCGGTATGTCACCAGCACGCTCACTCCCGGCTGGAATCGCCTGAAGCCCGGGCTGCGCTACGCCATGCTCTGCGGCGACGACGCGCCGGTGCTGTTCGAGCAGGGCGACATCGGCATGCAGATCGAACGCCATTCGCCGTGGATCCCGAAGGATCACGTGCGCTGGTCCTACGCCTGGATCAAGGGCGCGGCCGGCCCCGCTTCCACCGCGCAGGTGAAGAAGTTCACCAATGCCGTCAAGCAGGAGATGAAGAAGGCCAATGTAGCCGGAATGAAACTCGGCGTGGATTTCATCGACATCAACATGCTGAAGGTGTTCGCGGAGGAGAAAATCGACTGGACCGACGGCATGACGCCGATGATGGAGGCGCGCGCGATCAAGAACGAGGACGAGCAGGAGGCGCTGCGCATGGTCGGCGCGATCGGCGACGCCGCGCACTGGGAGTTCATGAAGTTTCTCCAGCCCGGCCGCACCGAGAACCAGCTGACCGCGCACATCATGCAGTACCTGTACTCCGTCCCGGGCATGGAGGACGTCGAGGACGTGATCGTGTCCTCGGGCCCGAACACCTGGCCGAACTGGCGCAACTTCTCCGACCGCATCGTCAAGCCCGGCGACATCGTGTTCATGGATCTCGCCGCGCTCACCTGGAACGGCTACAAGTCCTGCTACTACCGCACCTATTGCGCGGGGAAGGAGCCGACCAACGAGCAAAAGGACATCTACGCGACCGCGCTCAAGTGGCTGTACGACTCGATCAAGGCGGTGAAGGTCGGCACGACCACGCGGGAGATCGCCTCGAAATGGCCCTCGGCGAAGGAAGCCTGGGGCTACGCGGAGGAGGATCAGGCCGCGGCGAATCTCTGGGGCCACGGCCTCGGGCTCGCGCAATACGACCAGCCGGTCATTTCGCGCATCTGGTCTCTCGATCACCCGATCGAGATCAAGGAAGGCATGGTGTTCGCGCTCGAAACGCAGCACGGCAAGAAGTTCGAGTGGGGCGTGCGGATCGAAGAGATGCTGATCGTCCACAAAGACAAGATCGAGATCATCTCCAACTTCCCGGTCGAGCAGATCACGGTGGTCGATCCGATGCCGGGCTACTCGACGCTCGCGGGACGCTAGGGAACCCGGTGGCCGCGAACGGAACCCGCACCGCGGTGCTGAAAGGACCGCGCAAGCTCGAAATCGTCGATCGCGCCAAACCCGAAGCAGGCCCCGGCGAGGTCGTCGTGCGCACCGCGGCGACCGCGGTCTGCCATACCGACCTCTCTATCTACGTAGGGGAGCACCCGGGAGTCAAGTATCCGGTGGTGATGGGCCACGAATCCACAGGCGTGATCGATTCGCTGGGCGAAGGCGTGGCGGAAGTGAAACCGGGGCAGCACGTCATCATCAATCCCATCATCGCCTGCGGGCGCTGCGACTCGTGCCTGCGCGGAGCCGGAAACCTGTGCCGCGTCGCGGGCCTCTTCGGGCGGGAGGTCGAAGGCTCGCTCAGCCAGTACGTCAAGCTGCCTTCGCAGTACATTCACGTCCTGCCTTCGCGGCTGCCGCTGGAGCAGGCGACGATCATCGAAACGCTCGCCACGGTGCGTCACGCTCAGCATCGCGTGGGCGTCTCGACCGGGGAATCGGTGGTCGTGCTGGGCCAGGGCACCGCGGGTCTCCTGCATGCGCGCCTCGCGGTGCTCACCGGAGCGACGGTGATCTCCGTCTCGCGCACCCGCTGGAAGCTCGAAATGGCGGAACGGATGGGCGCGCATCACGTCGTCGAGTCTTCGGTCGACGGGGCCGTGGAGGAAGTGCGGCGACTCACCGGCGGTAAGGGCGCGGACGTCGTGATCGACGCCGCGGGAGGCGCGGAGACGCTGCGCGCAGCGATGGACATGCTGCGTCCCGGCGGACGCTTTTCGGCTTTCGCCGTGAGCCACGAGACGGTGCGCGGATTCAGCACCTTTCCCCTCTACTTCGGCGAGATCAGCATTATCGGGTCGCGCGCGCTCACGCCCCAGGACATGAATCCGAGCATCCAGTTGATCGCCTCGGGCGCGGTCGACGTCAGCGGATTCATCACCGCCAAGTACCCGCTCACCGATTCGGCGGCCGCGTTCGAGGAATACGAGCGCAACCCGAGCCGCATCCTGCGGATCGTCATCGATTCCGGGAGCTGAGAATCATGCCGCGGCTGGTCGTTCCCCTGGGTGAGACCGAAGCAGTGGATCCCTCGCGCTTCGGCGCGAAGGCGGCGAACCTGGCTGCGCTCGGCCAGGCCGGCCTTCCCGTCGCGGGCGGTTGGGCGGTCGACGCGCAGGCCTACCGCACGCAGCTTGCGGCGCTCGGCCTCGAGGAGACAGCGCGCGGGGTGTTCTCCTCCCGAGATCGTCCGCAAGCGCGGCGCCACGCGCTCGATATGAAGCTCGGGTTGATGGAGCGCCCGGTTGCGCCGGACCTCGCCGAGCCCATGCTCGCGGCATGGCGCGCAATAAGGGACTCGGGCGCGCAGGGCGTGGTTCGCTCCTCGGCACTCGTCGAAGATCGCGTCGGCTCCGGCTTTGCGGGACAGTTCGAAAGTTTCCTCGAGCTCCGGAACGAAGGGGAGTTCCTCACGGCCGTGCGCGCGTGCTGGGCGGCGTTGTGGTCGACGCGCGCGCTGCGCTACATGGCGACCCACGGCCTGGACGCGGCCGACACTGCGATGGCCTTGATCATCCAGCCCCTGGTGGCGGCGCGCGTGTCCGGAGGCGGCCTCTCCCGCAGCGCCGACGGCGACAGGGTGATCAATGCGGCTCGGGGACCGGGCTCGGCGATCGCACAGGGAGAAGTCGCACCGGACCGTTACGTGCTCGATCTTGAGGGAACGCTGAAGGAATCCGAGCCCGGGAGGAAATACCACGGCCTCGCCTGTGCTCACGGCAGAGCCGCGCTTTCGCGCTCGCTCGCAGGCAAGCGCTGTCTCGACGACGAGCAGATCGCCGAGCTCGGCCTGATGATGGAGAAGGCGCAAGAGCTCATCGGAGCGCCCGTCGAGGTCGAATGGGCGATGGACGAAACGGGCATCAAGCTCCTTCAGGCACGGCCGCTGCGCGTCGGCGAGCCGCAGACTCCCGACGAGATTTGGCTCGCGCATCCGCGATTGAACGGACATCCTTCGGGAATCGGCTGGGGAACAGGACGTGCGCGCGTGGTCAATTGCGAGTGCGAGCTCGAGCGAGTCGCGCCGGGCGATGTGCTGGTGACGACGGTGGCCGGGCCGGCTCTCGGCCAGGTGCTGACGCATGTCGCGGGCGTCGTGGCTGAGCTCGGCGGCAGCACTTCGCACCTCGCCTCACTCGCGCGAGAGCGCGGCGTGCCGATGGTGCTCGGCGTGCCCGATGCCACGCAACGGATCCCGGACGGTTCCATGGTGGCAGTGGACGGCGTCGCCGGCGTGGTGAGGTGGATGCGTTGAAGGCGAAAGTCGTCATCACCGATTATGTCTGGGAATCGCTGGACGTGGAGCGGAAAACTCTGGGCGATCTCGCCGAGATCGTCGCCCTGAAGACGAAGAAGCCGGAGGAATTCCTGGCCGAGGCCCGCGACTGCGACGCATTGCTCAACACCTATGCGGGGCCGATCACCGCCGAGGCGATGGCGGGCATGCCCAAGTGCAGGATCATCGCCCGCTACGGAATCGGAGTGGACACCATCGATCTGGACGCCGCGACGCAGGCCGGAATCATCGTCACGAACAACCCGACGTATTGCATCGAGGAGGTTGCCGAGCAGACGATGGCGTTGATCCTCGCGTCGGCGCGCAAGATCCCGTTCTACGACCGCATGGTGAGGTCCGGCCGCTGGGAAGTGCCCCCGGGGAAGCCCCTATACCGCCTCGTGGGGCGGACGCTCGGCCTCATCGGCTTCGGCAACATCGCGCGCCAGGTCGCAGTGAGGGCGGCGGCCTTCGGCCTCGCGGTGCTCTACAGCGATCCCTTCGTGAAGGAGGGACTGTTCAAGGTTCCGGGAAAAGCCGTCGATCTCGACACGCTGCTGCGCGATTCCGATTTCGTTTCCTTGCATCCGCCGCTCACGCCGCAGACACGGAAGATGATCGGCGAGACCGCTTTCGGAAAGATGAAGCGGACCGCCGTGCTGATCAACTGCGCGCGCGGGCCTATCGTCGATACCGATGCGCTGGTGCAGGCGCTGGACGCGAAGACAATCGCGGGCGCCGCCCTCGACACGGTGGATCCCGAGCCGCTCCCCGATCCTCATCCCCTGCGCGGCCGCGACAACGTCGTCCTCACCCCGCACGTCGCCTGGTACAGCGAGCAGGCGATGGCGGGGCTCCAGGCCGGAGCGCCGGGCGAAGTTCGCCGCGTGCTTTCGGGACAGTGGCCGCTGAATGTCGTCAATCGCGCGGTGAAAGGGAAGAGCCGCGCAGGCTTATAGTCCAAGGAGGACATCATGTCTTACGTTCGTGCCGTAGTGCTGCTCGCCTGCCTGTTCCTCGTCGGCCCGGTCCTTGCGCAGGGAAAATGGACGAAGCTAGCCGCGTTCCCCGAACCGGCGGAGGAACTGCTCGGCGCCTCGGCCGGCGGCAAGATGTACGTGTTCTGCGGCCTCGCTCCCGGATGGAAGCCGATCGGCATGGTGTACGAATACGATCCGGCCGGCGACAAGTGGACGAAAAAGAAACCGATGCCGCTCGCTTCGCATCACGTCTCCTTTACCGAATACAAGGGCAAGATCTACGCTTTCGGCGGATTCGTGTTACCGCAGTCGGGCCCGGCCGCCTGGGTTCCGATCGACAACGCCTGGGAGTACGACCCTGCGACCGACAACTGGAAAGCGCTCGCGCCGCTGCCGACCAAGCGCGGGTCGCCTGTGGCAGTCACGGTCGGAGACAAGATGTATGTGATCGGCGGCGCGACCACGCTGCCGGGCTCGAGCGCGGTTCATCCGGCGCGCCCGCACTACTCCGTCGGGGCGGTCGAGGAATACGATCCCGCCGCCAACACCTGGCGTGCGCGCGCGCCGATCCCGACGCCGCGCAATCACGCCACGGCCGGCGTGGTGAACGGAAAAATCTACGTGATCGGCGGGCGCGTCGGCGGCGCCTTCGTGTCGAGCGGCTCCTCCAACGTCGGTATCGTCGAGGAATATGACCCGGCGACGGACGCGTGGGGTTCGCCGCGCGCGCGCATGCCGAGCGCGCGCAGCGCGATGTCCTCGGGCACCTGGGGCGGAAAGATCTACGTCACCGGAGGCGAAGGGCAGGATTACGTGAGCATGTTCGCTTTCCGGGCGCTCGAAGCCTACGACCCGGGGGCGAACACCTGGACGGTCCTTCCCAACATGCCGGTGGGGCGCCACGGACTCGCCGGAGCCGTCGTCGGCAATCGCCTGCACATGGTGAGCGGCGACGTGCAGTCGGCTGGGACCGGCGTGCCCATGCACACCGACTCACACGACGCCTACGAGTTGAAATAGACCGTCACGGGGCGTTGAGCGCGTGCTGAATGCGCTTCGCGGTGGCGGGGTGGGTGGAGAAGTAGTCCTTGGAATCGCCGCCCGAGGTTTTTTGACGGGCCTTTTCCAAGAGCAGCATCATCTCCGCGAACACCTTCGGCGACAGCCCGACTTCCCTCAAGCGTAGGAACGCGTAGTCGTCGGCCTCGGTTTCGAACTCGCGCGAATAACCGCTCTGGAGTAGCGCCGCCGGAAGGGTGGTCGCGAGGCTGGTGATCGAGGTGGCGTCGCCGAAGAGCGCGGCGGCGAGCGCGGCGAGCCCCGCGGCCTGCAGCGAAATCCGCAAGCCATGACGGTGGCGCACGTGCCCGATCTCGTGCGCGAGCACCGCGGAGATCTGGTCGTCGTTGCGCGCCACCTTCACGAGCGCGTCGGTGATCACCACCGCGCCGCCGGGCAGGGCGAAGGCGTTGGCGCCGATGCCGCGGCAGTCGCGCGGCAGGAGGCGGTAGTCGTATCCGTCGGCGAGCCCCGCCGTGAGCGTCGCGAAGCGCCGCTGCAGCGCCTGCTGGCGTGCCGCGTCGAGCGCGCTCGGCCGGCACAGCTTCCCCTCGAAGAAGCCCAGCGTCTGCTCGCCGAGCTTCGCCTCCCACGCCACCGGCACGAAGCCCGATGCGACCCTCGCCGCGAGCGGCAGGCCGTCGACCACGCTCCACCAGCTGAAGGCGGCGACGAGAGCGACGGCGGCGAGCGCGTAGAGCCAGTGCCGCTCGAGGCGGTGGACCCAGCCCTCGAGCGCATGGCGGCGCGGGAAGAGGGCTTCGACCGCGCCGTGATCGTCGGTCTGGAGCTGCGCGCCGTCCGGAAGATGCAGCGCCCGGCGGGTGCCGCCGACGGGAGGATCGACGCGCACTTTCGCGAGCGGGACGTCCAGGCGCAGCCCCTCACCGACGATCTGGATCGCCAGCGTGTATCCGCGAACGCGCACCGGCTGGCGCGCGGAGGTGCGGCCGTCGTAGTAGGCGGCTTCGAACTCGATCACAGCGCGATGTCGATATCGAACAGCTCCGCGACCTCCTCGCCGGCGACGCTCACCTGCTGCGCCTGGCCTTCCGCGAAGCCGTCGAGCGGCCCGGAGGCGATCGCGGTCGTCTTCGAAGCGCGATAGCGCATCGAGCGCACCACGGCCCAGGGCGTGGCGAGACCGATCGTCAGCGCCATGACGACGAAGTTGCTGAAATAGAGCCAGATCAGGTCGCGCGCGCGCAGAGACGATTCCAGGTTCAGCGGGCCGATGCGCACCGCGTTCCAGATCGCGTTGGTCGTTCGCGCACGGATGTAGGCGAAGAGCAGGAACAGTCCGGCGTAGGACGACACCGAGATCCCGATGGGGAGCACCGGGGACTTCGTCCCCAACGCTCCCGCCCACATCAGCGCCGTGAACAAGCCCCCCATCAGCAGCATGCCAAGTCCGAACGCGCTCGCATAGGCGCTGATGAACGGCTTCTTGAAGTCCGCGATTTCGAAGCGGGTCGTCCCGTAGCGGTGGTTTTCCGCGACGAAGCGTATTAAACGGTGCTTGAGGTAGGGATAGAGAAGGCCGGTGAACACCAACCATCCGTACACCAGGACGATCTTCAAGCAAGCCCTGTAGGTGCCCTCGAAACGGAACCGGACATTGCGGTAAGCGGTGTTGTAGGCGTTGAAGGCGAGCGAGCGCACGAGCAACCACGGGCCGAGAATGGCGAGCGGGATCCACAAGAGCAGCTTGTACAGCGGCGCGAAGTAGCCTACACCGTAGAACACCGCGATTATGGCGACGGCGATCAGCCGCCCCTTTAGAATCGCGACCGGGTTCGCCCGGTACTCGAAGCTTTCACTGTCGATGCGGGTATGGCCGTAGAAATAGCGGCGCTTGCGCACCTTGGCCCAGGCCGAGTAGATGCCCAGTGTGACGATGGTGAGCGCGAGGTTGACGATCCAGATGCGGAAGTATTCGCTGGTGCTCGCGCTGAATTCGACGGCGTAGCGTTTCTCGGGGCCGGCGACGTTTGCCGCGGCGCCCCCGTCAGTGGACGGTAGAGCCATGTTCTCCTTCTCCCCTTGAGAATTATTCTGCGCTTATGGTAACCCCGGAACGCCTACTTGCCTGGAATGATGGGAAGCAGAAGGTGGGAAGCGCGGCTTCCTCCCGTGTAGAGCACGTTGGTCCCGGTGTTGTAGTCCGCGCTGTAATGGGTGTAGGGGACGCTGCCTACGCCATCGCGCGGCTGTACGTCGAGCCGGATGCGGTGGCCTTTTTTGAACATCATCGAGGTCGGCCAGATCTCGACTTCCATCTGCACCGCTTCGCCCGGCTTCAGCCACTCGCGCTCGAGGTGCGTGTGATAAGGACGCCAGGGTCTCGACAGCGCGTCGTCCTTTTTGCGATGCGACGCCCGCAGCCACCCCTTCGCGACCGGCACCGGCTGGCTCTGCTGTCCCTGCTCGAACACGTCCTTGCCGTCGGGATCGATGTTTCGGATCGTCGCGAACACGTCCATGTCCTCGGTCGTGCTCGCGGCCCAGAGCACGAGCACGACCGGCCCGGTGATCTCGGTGTCCTGCTTCAACGGTTCGCTCTCGAAGGAAACGCCGAGCTGCGGCAGCGCGCCCGCGAGCACGGTCGAGGTCCACGAGGCCGAGGCAACGCCCGCCTTGGTCATCCCGCTCGCGGAATACTCGACCGACGCAGCCTTCTTCGGCGCCTCGAGCACGAGCGCTTCCTTCTCCAGATAGAACTTGGTCCACTTCGTGCG
>WNGC01000528.1_pt1 | contig 22367 bp, 25 predicted proteins | sample 5400051 | NCBI WGS metagenome assembly WNGC01 (sample SAMN13153368, study PRJNA577476) | soil metagenome | isolation source: 20 cm soil or saprolite under grassland replicate 2 | place: USA:California | collected 2016-06-15
TCGCGCCATTCAAAGAGAAATTCTCGATCCGCTCAGCATCGATATTCTGGAAGGCAAAGTCCGCGAGGGTCACACCGTTAACGTGGACGCGAAAAACGGCGCGTTCGAATTCCGCGTAACATAGAGTTTAATCTCTGCACCGGCCGATTTAGCCCGCGGTGTTATTTTGGGCTACTTCCGCTTTCGCCGAGAGCCGGACCTCACATCAATTCTTCGAGGTGAAGCAGAGAATATTTTGCTGTCGTCCTTTCGCCAAGAATCGGCGCCCTTCGCGCGCGACAGTAATCGGATGTCCAATCGGAGTCGTTCCAAGGCGGCGGTTAAATCGAGGATGATCTTGATTCCTGCGAAATCGTTGCCGCAAACAGTCCGAAGCGCCTCGATTCGGCGGAGGGCGCGAATGGCATCACGATCAAAGTAATAGCCATGATCGGCCTTGTTCGTCGCCGGCGAGAGAAGATGATACTTACAGTAAACAAGAATGGTGCGCCGCGGCACATCGACGATTCGCGATGTGGCTTCGATCGTGTAGAGCGCGCCGCTTGGAGGCTCAAATAATTGGATCTCCCGGGAAGGCGCTTGCGCGTCCTGCCGGTCCGATCTTGGAATTTCAGTTCGTTGAGCCATTCAAATAATACTCGCCGGATTGGACACGGCGGCCAGCAGCGGTTCGAGACCGCGCGCGCCGTCATAGCGTTGACCATTGATAAACAAGGATGGCGTGCCGTTTACTCCGGCGCGCACTCCGCTGTTAAAATCTTCGCGAACGCGCTGAGCGTGTGCGCCTGAAATGACTTCCTGAATCAGACGCTTTGCGTTAAGACCGAGCGCGGCTGCGTATTCCGCCAGCGCTTCGTCATCGAGCGCATCCTGATTGGCAAAGAGTGTTTCATGCATCGCCCAAAAACTTCTCTGTTCTGCAGCCGCTTCGGCGGCTTCAGCTGCATGCTCAGCATGCGGATGAACATTCGTGAGCGGAAAATGCCGGAAAGCAAAACAGAGATCGTCCCCAAGTCGGCGCTGAATTTCTTTGACGATTGGCTGAACTTCGCTGCAAAAAGGACATTCATAATCTCCGTACTCCAGCAATGCAATCGGCGCGTCAATCGTGCCTTGAACGTGATCGCGTTCAGAGTCCGGCAATTTGAGATACATTCGGTTGATCATTTGGCCTCCATCGTTGCCGACACTGTTTGTTTGTTTTGCAAATCCTCCAACGCAGAAAGAATTCCATCGGCTCCGGGGTTAACGCCGACTGGTGAAACAAAACTCCAGTAAACCTTCCCGGCCGCATCGATCACAAACAGCGCTCGCTCGCTCACACCATCCTTGTAGCGGTAGACTCCGTAACGACGGGCGACGTCCCCCTTCGGCTCGAAGTCGGCGAGAAGCGGAAAATGTAGTTTGCGGTCGCGTGCAAATGCTGCGTGACACCAGGCGCCATCGACCGAGATTCCAATTAGTTCAGCGCCGAGGTCGTGAAATTCCTTCAACATTTCGTTGTAGAGAGCCATCTGATCTCCACAGACCGGGCTCCAATCTGCCGGGTAAAACGCCAGCACGACCGGCTGACCACGAAATTCACTCAAGCTAAGCCATTGGTCGGGCGTACTTCGTAAAGTAAAATCTGGCGCCTCCGTTTTGGGAGGCAGCGCGGACTGCCGACTCTTGGAGTACATCTCCTTGTAGGCATGTTCTGGTTCCGACTTTGTACTTGTCGAAGGCATTGCTTCAGTCGTCGTTGACATAAAGAACGGTGATTGGTTTGCGAATGGCACGGCACTTTCTGATATGCAAGGCATTCTGCGCTGGTTCGAACAACTGAATTTCGCGCGATCTGGTTTGTGCGATCGCCATAACATGCCCTCCTTATTTTCATCGAAATTGGCTCGCCGCGCGCGCGTCTGATTCACTGTAGACGCGCACGCGCGAAAATACGGTCGCAGCGTTTACTCAGGCGACCTTGACTTCAATTTGTTTGGGTTGGGCGTGCTCGCTCTTTGGCACATGCACCGTGAGCACGCCATTCTTGAACTCCGCGTTTACTTTGCTGAAATCGGCATCGTCGGGCAGAGCGAAACTGCGCATGAACGTACCGTAACCGCGCTCGACGCGGTGATATTTCTTTTTCTTTTCTTCTTTTTCAAACTTCCGTTCGCCGGAAATGGTCAACACACCATTTTCGACCGTGACCTTTACGTCTTCTTTTTCCATCTCAGGCAACTCGGCCTTGATAAGATATTCCTTATCATCTTCGGTAATGTCCGCCAGGGGCGTCCATTCAGGCAGAGTGATCTCTTCCCGACCGTTTCCGCGGCGTAGCGGCCGGCCAAAAAGGGTTGAGAGACGGTTTTGGAACTCTTCCATTTCTCGGAGTGGCTCCCAGCGAGTGAGTGTTTGTTGCATTTCGATATTCCTTTCGAGTGTTGGTTGTTGAACTGTCAGTGGTTTGAATCGCAGCCGGAGTGCTGACGATTTCTAAATATCGAGCGATTCACCCGCTTCGTTGGGTATCTTAAGTTGTATTTTTGCGTCGCTCAGATTTACGTTCGAGAATGTCGATCCAATCAATCTGCTTCGTAGGCGCGATGCGTAATTGAGCGTTCAGCCGCAACGGGGAGGGGTGAATGAGGCGGCCATCCAAAGTGAGTGCCAGACTGCAATCGATTGTCGATCCCAGATTGGAAAAACCGCTGTTACATCTGCACGCGGCGATCAACGTCGATTCGTTTTGGAATGCCGTTCAAGATGTAATGGAAGCGGCGCTCCCCACCTGTTTCATCGGCCTGACCTTGCAGCACAGTCCGATTTTCCCAGGGATTGCCAAATCGACCGAGAAACTTTCGGGCAGTTTTTTCCCGATCGCGCCGATCGAGAAATATTTTAAGGCTCATCCACATCGGAACGTCGTATTCATCGGCGATTTTTATTCCGATAAGCGCCATTTTAGGCGGTCCTCGTTTTACCGCGATTGTATGATGCCGATAAATGGCCAATGTGCCATCGGCTTGTTCTTCTGGGATTTTAGGCGCCTCCTCGCCGCAATCATTGTGGTGTGCAGCGTGCAGCAAGGCGAGCTCTCGCGGTGCGAAATGAGATTGGTGCGCCATCTTCATCTTCAATTCCAAACAGCGCTGGGTCGGCTGCGTTTGCTCGAGCGCGAACGAGCGGAGCGAGTGGCCTTCGAACAATTTATGCGCCGTGTCCCGTTACCAACAGCTCTGTTGCGATGGAATTTGAGATTGGTGTATCGAAATCAAGCCGCAGCCGAGTTTTGTGCTGGGTGGCATCGTGGATTCTCGGGGTTGCGCTTCATCAAATTGAAAGCACCGCTTCCTCCTGAGATCCTCGATCGATGTCGCGTTCTCAAGAATCGATGGAAACAGCTGACGTCGCTTGGGCTTGCGCCAGCCAAGTTCAGGGACGAGACAGTTCGGCACCCGACGCGGCGCGATCTTCGCGCCACTATTAGTTTGAAACAGATTAGTTCGGCCGCCGTCGCGCGACCACATTTTCTAATCGAGTTCGAGAGTTTACACGGGAGCCCCGCAACGGGATATCAGACCAGCGGCGCTCCCTTGTCGCATCTGGTCCGGCTCACAAGTCGAGAACAAAATTTGGCGCGGTTAGTGTGCGATGGGCGCAGTAATCAGGAGATTGCAGATGAAAGCGGTTTGAGCCTCGAAACAGTAAAAAAACATCTTCATTCCATCTTCAGCAAGCTGGAGGTCCCCAGTCGCGGCCGATTGATGGCGTTGATGCGATAACTGAGTGCCAAGATGTTTCCAATTCGTGACTCGGTTCCGCGCCGATCCGTGCCAGTAGTTACGCACGCATTGATTTTTATCAACGCGATCGTTTTTTTCTTCGAGTTGATGCTGCCCCCGCATGGGGTTGAACAACTCTTTTATCTCTTTGGAATTGTGCCGGCGCGCTTCACTCATCCTGACTGGGCTGCCTATGTTGGTTTTCCCGTAGATGGCTACTGGACGATCCTCACGTACCAATTTCTGCACGGCGGCTGGCTCCACATCATAGCCAACATGTGGACGCTCTGGATTTTCGGCGACAACGTCGAAGACCGGATGGGATCGGTCCGATTTGCGATTTTCTATCTGGTTTGCGGCAGCATCGCTGGCCTCACGCAGTTGCTGACAAATCCGTATTCGACGCTTCCATCGGTAGGCGCCTCGGGCGCGATCGCGGGCGTGCTCGGTGCGTATCTGATGTTTTTTCCGACGGCGCGACTCATTGTTCTGTTTCCAATCTTCTTTTTCCCGTTCTTTTTCGAGGTTCCAGCCGTACTTTATCTTGTCCTCTGGTTCTTCATTAATCTGTTTAGCGGCACAGCGGCGTTGGCCGGTCCGGAGCAGGTTGGCGGCATCGCGTGGTGGGCGCACGTAGGTGGGTTTGTGAGTGGGATGCTGCTTTGTCGATTGTTTGTGCGCCGGCGTCGTCAATGGCAACGGGATGAATATGGGTTCGAATGGGCGTGGGAACCGCGACCTCGTTAAGCGAAAGGAGAATGAAAATGGATATTTTCTGGCTGTTTTTCATGCTCTCGGCTCTGCAGCCGATCATCAAACAGAAATTGTTGGAAGCGTCGCGCAAACGCATGATTGCTCTGATCGAGCGCGAACGAAAATCGCGCGTCGTTCTTCTCGTGCACCGGCAGGAGACGATGAGCCTGCTCGGCTTTCCGATATTCCGTTACATTGACATCAACGATAGCGAAGAGGTACTACGAGCCATTCACCTGACCGATCCCGAGATTCCCATAGATTTGGTACTGCACACGCCTGGCGGTTTGGTTTTGGCGGCAACGCAAATTGCGCGCGCGATTTTCACACGCAAAGGCAACGTCACAGTGTTTGTCCCGCATTACGCCATGTCGGGCGGCACCCTGCTCGCGCTCGCCGCGGATGAAATCATCATGTCCAGGTACGCCGTATTGGGGCCGGTTGATCCGCAGCTCGGTGAATATCCAGCCGCTTCGATTTTGAAGGCGGCTCATCAGAAACCCGTCGCCGAGGTAGACGACAAGACATTGATCCTGGCCGACCAGGCGGAAAAGGCGATCACGCAAATGCGACATGAGGTGGGTGAGTTGTTAGCGGATAGATATCCGAGCGAAAAGGCGGAAGAGATTGCCAAACTTATGACCAGCGGCACGTGGACGCACGATTATCCCATCACCTGCGATCGCGCGCAGGCGCTCGGTTTGCCGGTCAACAGCAATATCCCGGAAAACGTGCTGCGATTAATGGAGCTTTATCCACAGCCCATGCGCCGGCAGCCTTCAGTAGAGTATGTGCCGGTTCCGTATCGCTCGGACCGGCATCCTGCGCCGAAGTAATGACTTGGACTGCCGTACGTAAGGCCGCGACTGCTTGTAAGGCGCACATAAGACCGCGGCCACTGTTCAAATGCAGATCGACAACCATCGCAGGATTAACAGCGTCGTCGCAGAAACGAATGCGACCTCCCATAAAAGACGTCACACTTGAATTTCGCGAAAAATAGGCCTGAGTTCTGGTCTTTCGGTGAGCGCAAGGTCCAAGACGAATATCCGGTTCAACGGTCGCGAGTATGCGAACGCCGATGAGATGCCAGTGGATGTCAGAGCGGCATATGATCGCGCTGTGGAGGAGATGCCCCCGCTTCATTCCGGGGCGCGGCTAGCGGCGAAACTGAACGCGAAGATCATCATCAACGGCAATGAATTTAATAATGCCGGCGAACTGTCAGTGGACGACCGACATTTGTACCACGAGGCATTGGAGGCGTTATTTACGCCGGATATTGCGGTATCCGCGAGCGAGGCGGGCAAAATCAATGGCGAGAGACGCTCACCGATCATGGGTGCGGTGAAGAAACGCTTGTCGCAAGCTGCAAGAGTTCTTCGCTTAACACGCCGACCATGATTTGGCTGGCGGTTGACCCGCCTCCGCTAGGGCTTCGGCGTGGGGAGCACAACCCCCCTACAACTTTTCGCGTTACGCGGTCACTTGCTGGAACGCAGCGACAAAGCTTTCCATCTCGATTTTCTTTCCGATCGTAACCCGCATGTGGTTTGGCAAAGCGGGGAACAACCGGCCGACGTGGACGTTTTGTTGTTTCATTGCCTGGATTAACGGCACGACAGGACGTTTGCAGTCGAACATGATGAAGTTGGCGTTTGATGGAATGGTTTTGTAACCCAGCTTCTCCAGTTTGCCGATCGTGAATGTTCTCGCTTCTTTGTTTAGCCGCTGGCCGTTTGGAACCTGATCGGGATCGTCCAAACTCGCACTCGCAGCGGCCAGAGCCATGATATTCACGCTGTCCCACATCTGACGTGAACGCATGCCATCTATGGTTTGTTTTTGCGCTACGCAATAGCCGCACCGTAAACCTGCCATGCCGTAAATTTTCGAGAACGTGCGCGCGACAATGAGATTCGGATACTCCTTCACCAACGGAATCACGCTTTCATAATCGGGATTGTCGGCGAAGTGAAAGTATGCTTCGTCCACCAGGAGCGTTATTTCGGGCGGTGTTTTCGCGATGAAATCGCGCAGTTCGTCCTTCAACGTGATGCTCGCTGTAGGATTATTCGGGTTGCAGATGTAAATCAGACCTCCTTTCGCGGAGGAAAGCATTCTTGGAAGATCGTGCGCATAGGTCGAGGTCAGCGGCACTTTGAGAACCTCCGCGCCATTAGTCTTCGCTTGCTCTAGAATCGCTTCAAAAGTTGGGTCCGCCGAGACAAGTGAACCGCCTTCTTTGTCAGTGAATGTTTCGGTGCAGAGTTTCAAAATCTCGCTTGAACCGTCACCGAGCAAAATCTGATCGCGGTGTACATCGTTAAGCTTTGCGAGTTTGTCGATCAGCACATTGTTATGTTCATCCGGATAGCGGCATGCAAGTGTGAAAGAATCAGTCATTGCCTTGAGCGCTTTCGGTGAAGGTCCATAGGCATTTTCATTCGCGCTCAATCGCACAACCTGGCCGTCTGTGGAAACGTGCTCCGGTTGTTTTCCGAATGAATCTGCTGGCCTAACGAGGGCGGCCGCCGTGCCGGCACCAAGTAGGCGTGCAAAATCGCGGCGGGAAATCGAGATCGTATTCATAGCTGTTACTGATAGGACGATCTCGTGCGCAACGCGAGGTCGAATTGCGGCGGCAAAGTGATAAGGGAACGGCGGTCCCCAGTCCGCTGTTTTCCCCAAGGCAAATTGAATCCGCTTCTTCTCGTTGCTCGCCGGCATTCACGCAGCGATTAGATTCAAAGATGATTCTTACGCTATTGAAACAGCGCAGGCGACGGCGCTTACAAGCGCGGCCGTTTCCCAAAAGATGGCTGACGTTGATTCAGCGTCATGTTGTATTTTTTCCTAGACTGTCTGCGATGGACCGCGCGGAATTACTTTGTCACATTCGCGTATTTCTTGCCGAAAAACATTTCGAGGGATGTGGCGGTTTCGCCATCACCGATGAGGTCCGCGTCACCATTGCGGCCCAAGCTTGTCTTCTATTGTTGCACCGCAGAACAGATTATTTCCCCAAGCTGCTCACGATTCTCGTTTATCCATTAACATACATGGTGGAAGAAAAACGACAGGTTGGAGAGCATCTTTGGGAAGAGGGAACTGTGAGTCGCCTTGGCGAGACCGGCCGCAGAATGGGATCGTTGGTTCTGTCGTGGGGCGCTGTCAAACATGGCGCAGCTGATCCCTCCGATGGTAAGAACGTTGTTCTTCACGAGTTTGCTCACCAACTCGACTTCGAAAATGACGCAGTCGACGGGGTGCCGGAGTTAGCGACGCGCGAACAGCAGTTAGCCTGGGCCGACGTGATGAGATCCGAGTTTGCGTCACTGCGCGCTGCCGACGAGAGCGACATTCCTACACTGCTTAACACGTATGGAGCCACTGACCCTGCTGAGTTCTTTGCCGTATCAGTAGAAGCGTTCTTTGAGCAGCCGCGAGCGTTGCTGGCTCGTCATCCGAAACTTTACGCACAGTTGCAGAATTATTTTCAGCAGAATCCGGTGGAATTTTCCGCTGAGAGTTTCGGCGAGGAACAGCGATTGTCATCCTGAGCGTAGCGCAGCGAACTCGAAGGATCCGTGGCGCTGCCGTGAAGTAATGCTGCGGGATGGAAAGCCTGGCCTCGCCGTCTTCGGCGGCTGCGTTGCAGCCTCGACTTCGCTTGGAATGACGAGCAGTTATTGCGGCTGCGGGACGATTCGTAGATATGGCTTCGGCGCTTTCCAACCTTGCGGGTAACGCCGCTTCGCCTCTTCGTCGGATACAGATCCGGCGATAATAACATCCCCTCCTGGCAACCAGTTGACCGGGGTAGCCACCTGGTGCTTCGCAGTCAGTTGCAGTGAGTCGATCACGCGCAGCACTTCATCGAAATTCCGGCCAGTCGTCATTGGATAGACAAGGATCAGCTTGATCTTCTTGTCTGGTCCGATGACATAAACATTACGGACGGTCGCGTTGTCGGCCGGTTTGCGCGATTTGGCGTCCCCTTCTGTATCAGCGGGGAGCATCCCATAGAGTTTTGCGACATTGAAATCAGCATCCCCGATGATTGGATAATTTGGCGCGTGACCCTGAGTTTCCTCGATGTCCTTCGCCCATCCTTCGTGATCTCCCGTCGAATCGACCGATAACCCGATGATCTTTACGTTTCTCCGGTCGAACTGTGGCTTTATTTTCGCCATGTATCCGAGTTCGGTAGTGCAGACCGGGGTGAAGTCCTTCGGGTGCGAGAACAAAACGGCCCATGAATCGCCGATCCAATCGTGAAAACGGATCCGACCCTCAGTTGTTTGTGCTTCAAAGTCTGGTGCTGTATCGCCAATTTTCATCGTTATTCCCCCTCGTTTGTCTCTCGAAACCTTATCTCAAACTCAGACGCAAAAGTCAATAGTCGCTTTGCGAGATCAACTCGCAAAATTTTTGCAGATCGATGTTGCCGCCGGAGATGATCGCGACGATCGGCCCCTTGCCAGCTTTCCCACTCAAAGCCGCCGCTACGGGTAAAGCGCCGGCACCCTCAGCAATGACACGTGTTTTTTCAGCCAACAGTCGCATCGCATTTTTTGTCTCCTCAAGAGTGACGACGATGTAGCCGTCCACGACTGGTTTCATTCTTTCCCACATGCGAGGGAACATGCTTTGACCGCCGGCGCCATCCACGAATGACGCTTTCCAGTTTGGAAAAATCTGCGGCGAACCTTTTTCAAACGAAAGCGCTGCTGGCGCTGCGGTCTCCGGTTCAACCCCGAATACTTTTACCTCCGGTCTCAGCGCCTTAATTGCGCTGGCCACGCCCGCGATTAATCCGCCGCCGCCAATACTGGCGATGACGGCGGCCACGTCTGGCGCGTCTTCGAGAATTTCCAATCCCATCGTGCCATGACCGGCAATGAAATCGTCGTCATCGAATGGATGAATGAATGTTCCATCAACTCCCGAAAAGCATCTTTCATCCAGCGCTTCCCAAGCGACTTCGTACGGAACTGGAATGAGTGTCGCCCCGAGCGCTTTCATTCGTTCCAATTTTGATTTCGGCGCCGTCTCAACAACCACGACCGTGCACGGCACGCCTGCTGCTCTCGCCGCATAAGCAACGCCCTGGCCGGCATTCCCCGCACTGATTGTCCAGACGCCGCGTTTGCGATCAGCTTCGGACAACGCCGCCACGGCATTGGCTGCGCCGCGTAACTTGTAGGCATTGATCGGTTGCAGGTTCTCCAGCTTGAGACGGATGTCTGGAAATTCAGGTCCGAGTTCGAGGCGAATCAGTGGTGTGCGTACGATCGTCTTCGCGATCCGTCCCCGCGCAGCGCATATTTCCGAAAGTTTAATTGGACGAACCGGTTCGAGTGTTGGAAGCATTGGTCACTACTGTAAGGATGCTTATAGCAGCCGCAATCTGACGCTTCCTTGGAAACGAAGCGGTGAACACCACCGCACTGCAAAACAAGGCCGCAAAATTCAATGCTCAATTAGGCGCTTTGCGTTTTGGAGTGCGCCGCTCCTGCGGCGCTTTTCCATTTTTTCGTCTTCGGTAATTCACACGAAAAACGTTGAACGGTTTGACTTCGCGAGTATCTCAGCACTTACCATGAAGCGAATCAGCGTTGCCACCTTAGTTTCCGCTGGGATGCTTGTCGCGTCGAGCGCGTTTGCAGGAGACCACGCGTGTTGCGCAAAAGGCGCAGCCAATCCGCATTCAATGGCCTGCATCAATTTGGCGTCGCTAAATCTCACGCCCGATCAGAAGACCAAGATCGAGACGTGGCAGGCCGAATGCATGAAGGCCGGCTGCACGAAGGAAAGCCGCCAGACATTTCTGAGTCGCGCTAAAGGAATTCTCTCGCCAGAGCAGTTCAGTGGGCTGAAGGCGCAGTGCAAAAGCATCGGTGCCGCTAACAAGAGCGAAGCTTGATTTCCTTATCGCGGGAGGGTGGTTTCCTTACGGCGACAACTGTCTAGAACGTTTTGTCAGAATCCAACAGGATGGTCACCGGACCTTCGTTGACCAATTCGACTGACATCATTGCGCCGAAAACTCCTGTCACGACGGCGACCCCCAATCTGCGGAGCGTTTCCGCGAATTCTTGGTAAAGGTTCTTTGCTTGTTCAGACGGCGCTGCGGCAACAAAGCTTGGTCTGCGTTGCCCGCGGGCGTCTCCATAAAGCGTAAACTGGGAGACGACGAGCGCGTAGCCTTTTACGTCCAGCAATGAGCGGTTCATTTTTCGGTGGTCGTCCTCGAAGATCCTTAAGTTCGCGATTCTCTCAGCCAAGGCCGCGGCGACGGCAGACGTGTCGTCGCGCCCAACGCCGAGCAGGATCAAAAGGCCCGTCGTGATTTCTCCCGTGACGCTGCCATCCACGGTTACACGCGCGCGGCTTACACGTTGGACAACGGCTCGCATTTGTTAACTACAGGATTTTCTCCAACAAATCGGCCAAACGCCATCCCGCCTTGTGCAATTCATCGCGGACGATGCCGGTTGCCCACGTGCGATACAGCATTTGACCTGGCATCCGTTTTTCGATTGTCTCGCCAGCCGCAACGATTCGATCGTTATCCAGGAATGGCTTCACATTTCGAAATTCCAAACGCGCATGCGCGTCGCGCGCGATCGGCAGGATTTCGTCGGCCCAAATTTCGGCGTAACTGTCGATCGAGGCGTTCGCTGGCGTTTGCCAATTGCGCGGTTCATGCGTCGCCATCTCGTGGACCAGTTGCTGCTTGAAAGGGGCGATCTGCGCTTCGAGTTCCACTTTCGGCAAACCGCCGGCCACCTGAGGAAAGAGCGCGTTGACGGTGTCGTAATCCCAAAACCCGTGGAATTTCTTCTTCCGAATCCCTCGGCGACGCGGCGGTTCATCGCTTAATTCAATGGTAAATGTGTTTCCGCCTTCATCCGCCAAGGCTGATTTGTCGCGGTCGGGATCGGTCGCGTGTCCTTGCGCATCGAAATAGGCCGCACCGACGTGCAAGGGCTGATGAATATCCGCGACGTAATGCGCAAGGAGAATGATGGCAACAGACTTCGTGATCTTGCGCTCGTTCTGTTGGGGGATTCGTCCTTGCAGCACATCGATGCAGAACGGAATCATGTGCACGACGTCCCATTTGCTCCGACCAGAATATCCGTCACGATATCGTTGCACCGTCATCACCGGGACATCAGTGTAGTGAAACCAATGGTGCGAAGGCGCGGGCGCATTGGGATCGTGGGTTGGCTGGTTCGCACGCCAGAAATCACGCAGTTGCGTGTCGATGTTGCGATGGCCGGAGTAATGAAACGACCGAGGATCGTCGACCCCTTTTTTGTCCCAGCCCTTAATTTCGTCTGCAATCAGGGCGGCTTTTTCCAATTTTAGTCCATCGAGCAAGGCATTGACCTTCGCGGCTGTGGGCGTATTCGCCAGGCGCTCATCTGCAATCGCGCCGACGATGTCATGTCCCAACGGGCCGTAACCAAGAATCGAAGTGCGGAACGCGACGACAGCGGAAGCAACTAGAATTCCTCGGTGAGCGAAGTTCATCTATGTGCTGCGCCGATCAGAGCTTCAGCGAGGCATCAAGAAAATGGTATTGCCATGCAAACAATCCGAATGCGATTCCGCCAATCGCCAAAAGAATTGCGTGAGCGGGAAACCAAAGCCCGTGTCCCGGCAGTCTAACAAAGCGAACCGCGGCAATAATCAAAAGAACGACACCTGCCATCAAGACCCAGCCAACGACATGGAATGCCTGCAACCAGGGATTAATTGCGTCCCCGAGAATCATGATGTGCTCCAATCCCTGGCTAAGCGCAAGAATTGGCGCGAGAACAAAAAGCACTTCGGCGAGGCAAACAATTCGCGAGAGAAAATATAGGACGCGATCACTTTTCTTACTGAAGAGCGGGCGCTGATATCGTTTGCGGATCATTACCGCGACCGGCCAGAGCAACACGGTCAGCAACGCGAGCAGCAAATTCCCACCAATCAGCAAACCGATAAAAATCTTGCTGCAGTACCACGGAACGCGCTGTCCTTCGTAGATCGCAGGGAAGGGGAGCATTTCGCCGACAGCGCCGGACGCGTCGCGGCGAAAGCCAATTCTTTCCAAGCCGTCCATCTCTCGATAAATGAGCGGAGCGATCTCGCGCCATCGCTGCAGTTCTCCACTCTGGTTTTTCATCCCTTCAATTTGGAGCACACCTTCCTTATCGCTGCTGACCTTGAACTGACCAACCAACGCGAGAATTCTCAGCAACGTTGTCTGCCCACGCCGTGTTCCATCATAAAGGCCACCGACTGCACGTCCGTCCGATTTCGCCATGTTTGGATCAACATTGACCTTTGGTTGGCCTGCACTGGGGAAATAGCGATTCACAAAACTGCGCCAGACTTCGCCGCGGCCGCCGCCTACGTCCTTACCGAGGCTGTTGTACGATAGGAAATAGCCGAGGTGCGCGTCGGGGACGAGGATCATGTCGCTATGGAAATAAACTGTGTCGCCGCCGTGAGCGATGATGCGAACGGGATCGATCAGGTATTCCATAAACGTGATGCCGAGTCCGGGGAGCATCGGATCAAATTCAAATTGCCGCGTCTCCATTTGCCGCACGGTCTCCGGTTTTAGAATTGACACACCATCGACCGCGCCATCTTGAAGAAAGGCCAGCATGAACTGCGTCATATCAGCAGCCGTCGTGGTAAGCGCTCCAGCCGGCGCTGCTTGCACCCATTCGAAATCGCGCGGTTTTTTGGACGCGCTGAGATAACCTTTCGACATTTGCGGCCCGAGTTGCGGCGGCAGCGGTTGCTCGAACGTCGAATTGTTCATCCCGAGCGGTTTCAAAATGTGATTCTCGATGTAACGCTCGAACTTTTCGCCGCTCACACGCTCAACGATGTATCCGGCGAGCGTAAATCCGTAATTGGAATAAGACGGAATTTTACCCGGCAGAAAAATGCGAGCGGGCATTTCATTCACGAGATATGTGCGCAACGGTTTGATGTCGCTTTCATGCGCGACGAAAAGATTTTTCAACGTTTCCTCGAATCCGCCCGTGTGGGTAAGCAATTGCCGCAGCGTAACAGGCTCCGGATAAGTTTTTGGGAGTGCGAAATCGAGGTAATCATTGACGTCGCGGTCAAGGTCGAGCTTGCCTTGTTCGACCAACTGCATCACGGCTGTGGCAGTGAATAATTTCGAGACCGAACCGGGGCGGAATAAAGTCTGATCAGGAAGCACCGGTTTCTTCTCTTCGACATCAGCGTAGCCGTAGCCCTTTTGAAATAACACCTGACCGTCTTTCACCACGGACACGACTGCACCCGCGATGTTTCGATTTCGCAATTGCGAGGGAATCAGCGCGTCAAGAAAAGTTTCGAAATCGGCTTTGGTCAATTGTGGCGCCGGGCTCGGCTGCGGCGTGACCATCGGAACTTCCGCCGGCGGCGGCGATGGCGCTGACATTAGAGGCGACGGCGCTGGGCCTTGAGCACCGGTAACGCCAATCGCAATCGCGTTGGCGACAGCTAACGCCGCGACTTTCGCGCGCGACGAAGATGCGAGATGCATATGGCAGCGCAGTCTGCCAGTTCCGCTGAGTTGGTGACAAGCCTACGCTTTGCCTCGAACCCGCGAGCAAATTTCTTCGATCCGCTTTTGCAGTTTGGAAAAGTGCGACCCCGACCAATAGATCTGTTTGCAGCCAGAACAGCGCCGGAATTGGTGGTAATAGATTTTGGTAAGCGGCTCGAGTTTGTCGATTATGTCGGTCTTAGTTGCCTCCTCCAACGGTGCGTTACATCGAAGGCACCGCGTGAAAGGCGCGATCAATTCCGAAAGGTCAAAACGGCGGACAACCTCGATTGTCTGTTCGTCGGCATTGTGGGAGCGCGGGTAATATCCGTGCTGAACGATTCCGTGCATGAGCAGACGCCGATCACGCGTCAAGAGCGCTCGATTCTCGCGAGCCATCACCTCGAGCAGTTGCCGGTCATCAGCGTTTTGGTCGTAAGCGACATCAAATCCGAGGAGACGAAGATTGCGGGTGAGGGCTCCCAAATGTCCGTCAGCAACAAATCTACTGATGCTAACAGTTTGCAAGCGTTGTTCCGTGTGAAACGTGCCACGATTCTCGACCGGAAAGACCGCCACTTTTGCGGAGTTCGCCATTGTGTGATCAAAACCGACTACCTGTTCGTTGACCAAAATCAAATCAACCTCCGGGTGCGGAACGCCACACGACTCAATGACGTCTTTTACGGAGGTCTTTTCCGCGAGCGGACGCTCGATTACTGCGTCGCCCGCTTTTGATCTGAGAAAAACGCTAAGGTCGCCGTGAAAGGAAAGCCGGATCTTGAACGGCTTCACGTCAATCTACGATTCGCGCGTTGGCGTATGCGTACTCAAAGGTAGTCGCACGGGGACGACCTTGGAGCTTGCCGGGGCCGAGCGGTTCATCTTCGCCAAAATAACAATCGATTTGCCACCGCCGCAGACCGCCGCCGGTATCCATAATCTTCCATCGGCTGCTATCGAAGATTTTCTGAAGCTCTGGCGAAGTTGTCTCTATAACCGCTCCGCGACGCAAGCCGCCGTGGCCTCCCATCATAGCCGCCGAATAACGCGGCACCAAGACACCGCCGCCGCCCATAGCATTTAAGGCAAACGCGTACGAATCGCCGCCGTTATAGCGAATGTAGTATCGTCCGTTAACAGGCGCAGTAATTCGGCCGAAGCCTTCCTTTTTCACGGAGCGCAAAAAATCGCGCGGATATTTTCGGCCGTGCAATCCGGCCTTCGTAACCGGCGTCGCGTCAAAGCCGCGCTCGAAAGTAAAACCCGATTCTTTCGGTGTGTAATAAAGCGTGCACACAACGAAATATTCGCCGTTATGTCCCTGCGGGCGTCGCGCGAGTTTGTCATTTTCGTACGCAAGCCGCTGCACGACCTCCGGCCACGGGATGTCCGCGTACAGCTGCGAATTGAGGGCTGCTGCGAGAACGAAAAGCGGGAGCGCGAGGATCAGTCGCCAAAAACCGATTCGATTGGACCGCCGATTAAAATTTCGATAGGAAGTTGTTTCCATTCGTATTCATAAGGGGGTTGTTTCCATTGAAAATGCTCAGGGTAAGTTTTGCGGAGGTGCTTGATAATTTCCACCGCCAGTCGAAACGGTTGGAAACGTTCGCGATCGATGACATGAATTTGCGCGCCGCCGCAGAGTTGACCGGCAAATTTTTGGAAGGTTGGCTGGAAACAGGTCTCGCGAAAGAAAACACCGGGCAACTTTAAGCCGTTTAGTTCGGTGCAAAGTTTCTCCGCATGGATAAATGGCGCACCAAAAATTTCGAATGGGCGCGTCGTGCCGCGTCCCTCGGAAATGTTGGTGGCTTCGAATAGACACATGCCCGGGTAAACCGTCGCCGTCTCGAGCGTCGGCATGTTGGGGGATGGCATTACCCATGGCAGACCGGTTTGATCAAACCACATCGCGCGCTCCCAGTTTTTCATCGGCAGTACGGACAGTTCACACTCGGGAAATGCTTCGTCACGGAACCGCTGCGCCAGTTCGCCAATTGTGCGGCCATGCCGGACGGGAATGGAATGCATGCCAACGAACGATTTATAATTCGGGTCAAGCATCGGCCCTTCAGTCGTCACGCCATTGATCGGGTTTGGCCGATCGAAGACAACGACTGCAGCGCCGCATCTCTCGCACGCACGCATACATAAATAGAGCGTCCAGACAAAGGTGTAGTAACGCGAGCCGACGTCTTGAAGATCGACCAGCAAAACATCCAGGCTTTCCAGCATTTCGGCCGTCGGTTCGCGGTGGTCGCCATAAAGACTGTAGACCGGGATGTGCAAGCGCGGATGCTCGTAACTCTTCCATTCCACCATGTTGTCCTGCGTCTGGCCGAGAAATCCGTGTTGAGGCCCAAAAAAGGCGGCGAGGCGGAACAAATCGCCACTGTATCGCTCCAGGAGTCGTGACGCGTGTTCAAGCTTCGAGGAAATCGAAGCCGGATGAAGCAGCGCACCGATGCGCGCCCCGCGAAATTTGTTAGGCCAAAGTTCTAATAAATGATCAAGCGGCAGTTGGACGCGCATTCGTGCTTTTGTATCACACTGCCGAAATTCCTGCGAGTTGGAGCGGCGGCTGTGTCAGCCGCCAATGTCTAGGCGTTCGCCGCGGCGAACGCATCTACACCCGTTTCCAACGACGTACACCGAAAAGTACGAAAATTGAAGCCACTGTGATTGCTGTGCACGCTTTCGCGAATAGTTCGCCATGCCGGACATAAAAGGTCAGCTCCGGTTCGATCGCCACTTTGATCTCGCCGGCAAGCACGCCCTCAGTGAACGTGCTGCCCTTTTCATCCTGGAGCATCTGAGTGACGCGGCCAAATTGGTTGATAAAACAGGTCACGCCGGTATTCGCCGCTCGAATCATTGGGCGACGCGTTTCTACGCAGCGAAAGATTGCATTCGCCAGGTGCTGATGCGATCCAGCGGACCGCTGAAACCACCCGTCGTTCGTCACATCTACGAGCAGGTTCGCGCCGGGACTTGTCTCGTTTGGAAGGGCAAATTGCCTGGTGAGCTCGCCAATCGTGTCTTCGAAGCAAATCAACGGTGCCACATGGACATCGTTGTTGGTCAGAGTGAACACGGTGTGTTCGCTGCCCTCTTTGAAATCGCCGGGCACCTGATCGCCTACAATCTGGGCAAGTAGCGGAACTGTATGCCGACCGGGGACGTATTCGCCAAAAGGCACCAGGTGGACCTTGCGATACATCTGCACGTGGTCGCCGCCATCGGAAACGAGCAGGGCCGCGTTGTAAACGTCTCGCTTGTCTATGTCGATTGTTCCCAACAAAAGATCGGTGTCCGCCGACGCGGCCAGATCCATGACAAATTTGTAGCTCTCCTGGTCTGCGAGAACTGGCCCGGGCATCGAGCTTTCCGGCCAAACCAACAAATCAGGTGGAGGATTTGAGCGCAGCGCGATTTCGCTCAACCGCAGGAATTGATCGAAGATTCTCCTGGTGAATTGCGGATCGAACTTTTGATTTTGCGGAACGTTCGATTGCACCGTCGCAACGCGAATCGGTTTTGTAGGTGGCGAAACCTGCGTCGCGCGGAGTCCGAAAATCAAAACGCCAACGATGCCAGCCATTGTGACGGTGAAATCAAAATGCGGTCGCATCACGCGTGTGCGCGCTTCGACAATTAGGCGATACGCGGTCGTGAGAACGATCACGTTGACAAACGCAACCATGAACGATAACCCGCCAACACCGGTAAGCTCTGTGAGTTGAATCAACGGCCAATTACCGTGTAGCGCGACACCGAGGCCGTTCCAGCCAAAGCCGGAGAAAACCCAACCGCGCAACCATTCAAGCGTGGTCCACGCCGCCGCAAGAATGAACGAGAGTCGCAAGTTGCTTGTTGATTTTGTCCACGGCGAGTGCGCTGGAACCGCGGTACTTCGGGCTTGGACGAGCATCTGGTTCCACTTGCCCGCGCCCCATGATGATTGCCTCTTGCGTGCTCGTGGCCGCAGCAGATCGCAAAACCACGCCCAGATCGCGAAATAAATCGCCATGTAAAACTGAAGGACAAACCAACCAAGAACAGTGACCGTCGTGAGCCAGGAGAATACGATCCAGAAAAACGTCAGCCCGGCGACGTAACCGAGAAGCAGGTTTCGGAGCCATGGATGACGTGACTCCGTGCCGGAAAACCAAATTGCGGCGATAAGCGGGGTCAGCGCGATCCAGCAAAACCACGTCAGGTTGAACGGCGCAAAGCAAGCTGCGTAAAGGAACCCGCTACAGATCGCAGCCAACCACGGCCACGCCGTCAGTAATGTTTTCATCGACGCCGCACAAAAGCGACGCGAGGACGCGTGCGCACTCCAAAAGCTGCCGCGAAACTAAGGACCGGTTCGCGGTGAATTTTACACGAAGTGCTTTGGAGTGCGATGCGTCCTCGCATCGCTTTCATTTTCGTACTGCGTTGGGTTCCGATCCCAGCCGCGACTCGGCACCCGTTCGCAGCCACTTCCAGAGATCCTCCAGATGTTTCTCAACTTCCGCTTTGATTCGGGCGAGGTCTGGGCCGGTGAATTTCTCACTTTCCGGCCGGCGGCGCGCAAAAAGGTAATACTTTATTTTCGGCTCTGTGCCTGACGGGCGCACAGTGATACGCGTGCCGTCTTCCAGTTCAAGCATCAACATTTTCGTCTTTGGAATCTGATCGCCTTCGACGTCTCTGATCTCATCCGTTTCGAAATTTTTCATGTTCACTACTTTCAAGCGGTGTATTTCGCGGACCGGATCGGCCGCGTATGACTTCATCAGACTGGCGATCTTGTTTGCTCCCTCTGCGCCCTCGAAAACAAGCGAACTGGTTTTCTCCGCAAAATAACCGAACTGCGAATAAATTTCGTCGAGTAACTGATCGACCGTTTGTCCACGCGATTTCGCGTAAGCGGCTACTTCACAAAACATGATTACTGCGCCGTTCCCGTCTTTGTCGCGAACAAAATCAGCGCCGCTGTAACCGTAGCTTTCTTCGCCGCCGAAAACGTAAAATGAAGAGTATGCGAGCCGAAGCCGCCGCGTTTCGCTCTCAGCAAGATCGGCATAATTCCGTCGCAGTTGTTCGGGAATCTCACGCTCGTAATTTGCCAGCTTCGCGCCGATGTACTTAAAACCAGTCAACGTCTCCACACAGCGCACGCCGTAATGATCGGCGATCGCGTTTTGCAGATCGGTGGTGACGAAAGTTTTGATGATCACGGCACGCGCTGCGTTTGGCTTGTTTAGCATGCCTTTGTCGAACAGTGTTTTGATTCTGTACCACGCCAGCAGCGAACCGATTTGGTTTCCGGTCAGCAATTTCATCTTGCCATCCCTGGTTCGAACAGCCACTCCCATGCGATCGCAGTCCGGATCGGTAGCAGCGACCAAATCGGCGTTCTCTCTTTCAGCAAGATTGATCGCCATGGTTAACGCTTCGCCGTATTCCGGGTTCGGCGACTTCACCGTTGAAAACCAGCCATCGAAACGATCCTGCTCTGGCACGACTTGGAACTTGAAACCGAGCCGGTTTAGCATTGGTCTGATGATTACGCTGCCGGTTCCGTGCAATGGCGTGTAAACAATCCGCAGCGATTTCGCCTCGCGAATCATTCGCGGATCGAGGATCAACGTTTCGAGCCGGTGCATGTAAGCCTGGTCGATATTCTTTCCGATAATCGTCACTTTTCCTTGTTGCTCTTTACGTAGCGGCGTGAACGACTCGGTCGTGATCGCGTTCACTTTGGCAATGATCCCGCTAGCGTGTGGATCGATCACCTGGGCGCCGCTGCCGAAATAAACCTTGTAACCATTGTCGTGCGGCGGGTTGTGGCTCGCGGTGATTACGATCCCTGCGCTCGCGCGCAAATAACGAACGGCAAACGAAAGCTCCGGGACAGAACGCGGACCATCGAACACAAAAGCGTCGCAACCATTTTCGGCTGCGACTTTCGCCGCCAACTCGGCGAACTCCTTCGAGAAAAATCGCGGATCATGCGCGATCACGATTTTTGGCTTCGTCGAAATTCCCTCTCGTCGGTTCCAGTCCTGCAGGTAAGCAACAAGTCCGCGCGTTGCGCGGTTGATGTTGAAGAAATTCATCGCATTCGTGCCGACGCACGGGAATTCCGGTCGCTCGCCTTCTCGCGCATTCCCGCGTTCCGCGGTCGTTGCGATTTTCCCGATGGTCCGCCCGCGCAGCCCACCCGTGCCAAATGCAAGTGTCTGGTAAAACCGGTCGTTTAGTTCCTGCCATTCCGCGGCATGGACGAGTTCTTTGACCGATCGAAAATAGACATCTGACCCTGCGCCTTCGAGCAATGTCCGGATATTCTTTGCCGATGATTCGATCAGTTGCCCGTGAGCAACGGCCTGTTTGATCCTCGCATCCACGTCTGCAAGATCAGCTGTCATTTCCGGCAACTGTTCCGTGATGGATTCGCTTTGCAAGCAATCTATGACTCCACCGGAAATACTTGCGTCATCTATTTCGCTTCACTATGAAAGTGCAAAGGAGTTCAATGATGAAACGTTTTATCTCGCACCTGGCCATCAACATAGCACTGGTATCATTCGCAATCGGGCAATCACCGACCGCGCAACAGCCAGCGAACAGCACGAGCGAGCAAGAGGTCAGACAAATGATCGAAAAATATCGCACCGCCATATTGGAGCGCGACATCCCTGCGCTCGAGAAAATCTGGGCGGATGATTACGTTTTCGTTAACGCGGCCGGCGATGTGCTCGCGAAAACCGAGCGTCTGGCGAACATTAAGTCGGGCGCGACCACGCTCGACTCGATCAAAAACGAGGAAAATGTCACGGTGCGCGTGTATCAAAATAGCGCAGTAGCAACGAGCCGCGTAACGCTCAAAGGGCAGTACAGCGGCCAACCGATTAGCGGCGAATATCGAAGCATTCTGGTTTGGGTAAAAGGCTCTGGAGGCTGGCGATTGGTCTCGAATCAATTAACAGCGCTTAAGCCCAAGTAGCGCTGATACACAAGATTTGCTGCGGCGATATCTTCCACGGCCATCCCTAACGATTTGAAGATGGTCGTTTCGTTTGCCGGCGCTGGAACTTTGCGGGCCAACGCTTCGCCTAGTTCGGCATAGATCTTTGCGCCGGAAAGAATCACGTCACCTGACTCACGCATTGCGCCTTCGCGAGAATCGACGAACACGACATTTTTTTTCATCGCTTCATCGTCAAGCTCGCGCCAGTCCGGCCGGCATGCGCCAATGGCGTTCACGTGCGAGCCGGACTTCAGCCACTGCCCCTTCAACACTGGTGTTTGTGAACTAGTCGCGGTCACGATCACATCGGCGTTCCGCACTGCTTCTTCAGCAGACATCGCTGTAGCGCCAATATCTTGTGCGAACCGCTTTGCGTGTTCAATGGTAGGACTCCAGACACGAATCTGCTCAAATTCCCTAACGAGGCGCAGGGCTTCCACATGGCTGCGCCCTTGCACGCCGCTCCCGAGAATGGCGAGGACTTTAGCATCAGGCGATGCGAGCAGTTTCGTCGCCGCGGCAGACACAGCGGCCGTTCTCATTTCGGTGATCAATCGCCCGTCCATTATGGCGAGTGGCGTCCCCGTTTGTGGATCGACAAGAAAAATCGTGGCCATGTGTGTGGGGATTTCGCGGTCGGCGTTTGACGGGTAGAACGTTACCGCTTTCAATCCGAGCCCATCGGGAGTGAGGGCTGGCATCAAGCCGAGGAATCCTCCAGGCGGATTGATACTGATGATCGAGCGAACCGGCTGAGTCACTCTGCCGGCAGAGAAATCGATCAGCGCTTTCTCCATCGCCGGAATCAACTCGGTCATCCGCAGATGCTCTTGAACCTGTTCTTCGTTGAGGAAAAGCGGCTGATCAGTTTTCATGGGCTTAACCACGGATTTACACAGGTAACACGGATTCAAAAATAGAGTGCATCTCCTGAATGTCATTCCGAGCGGAGTCGAGGAATCCCTTGGCGTAACCCATAGGTAACGTATCGGGATGTCTCGACTTCGCTCGACATGACTATGGATTTTACGAAGTGCGTTATCCGTGCTCTCAGCGTAATCCGTGGTTGCTTATGCTGTTGCAATGAGCGCCTCTGAAAAATGCAAACGCGCTGTGTGATCGGTGGCGGTGGACCAGCGGGCATCATGGCTGGCTACCTGCTCGCGCGAGCTGGTGTGCCCGTAATCGTTTTGGAAAAACACGCCGATTTCTTTCGCGATTTTCGCGGCGACACTATTCA
>WNGC01000601.1_pt1 | contig 22366 bp, 20 predicted proteins | sample 5400051 | NCBI WGS metagenome assembly WNGC01 (sample SAMN13153368, study PRJNA577476) | soil metagenome | isolation source: 20 cm soil or saprolite under grassland replicate 2 | place: USA:California | collected 2016-06-15
GAGGTCGATCAGCTTCAGCTCCCGGTCGGCAAGCTCTTGCAGATGGCGCGGCTCGTCGCGGCGCGCGAGGATCCCGGCATGCACGTTGGGGTGCAGCGTCTTGACGCGGCCATCGAGCATCTCGGTGAATCCGGTCAGCTCGTGCAGGGCGTGGACGGGAACACCCGCATCACGCAGGGCGCGCTCCGTGCCGCCGGTCGCGTAGATCGTCACGCCAAGGCTGTCGAGACCGCGAGCGAAATCGTTAAGTCCATCCTTGTCCGAGACGCTCAGAAGCGCGTTCATCCGGTGATCGGGAGCGCCTGGCCGGCGAGCCGCCTGACGACCACCGGCAGCAGGGTATGTTCCTCGGCCTGGATCCGCTCCCGAAGTGTCTCTACGGTGTCATCGGGCCGCACCTCGACGCGTCGCTGGGCAAGGATCGGACCCGCGTCCACATCTTTGGTTACCACGTGCACGGTACATCCGGTCTCCGTGACGCGCGCCTCCAGCGCCATGGCGACGGCGTCCATGGTGCCGGCGAACTGCGGCAGGAGTGAGGGGTGAATATTGATGATGCGGCCGGCGAACTCGCGGGTGAAGACCCGTTCCAGGATAGCGTCGTACCCGGCGCACACCACCAGCTCCACGCCGTGCAGGCGAAGCGACCTCACCATGGCGAGGTCGCGGCCCTTACGGTCGGGGTAGTCGGCAAGCCGGAAGGTCGCCCGCGAAATGCCCGCCTTCTTGGCCAGCTCGAGCGCTGCGCACTCGCGGTTCGCACAGACGAGCACGACGCGCGCCGGGTAGAGCGGATCTTTCATCGCCCCGATCAGCGCCTGCAGGTTGCTGCCCCGGCCGGACACCAGGACGCCAACCCGGAGCCGGCTCACTCCAGGATCTGAACACGCCGCTGCTCGGATGCCACGATGTCGCCGACCTGGAAGATCTCCCCGTCCAGGACCCGCAGCGCGGTCGCGGCGTTCGACTCCTCCACGACGACGATCATCCCGATTCCCATGTTGAAGGTGCGCCACATCTCCTCGTCGGCGACGAAGGGGGCCAGGTAGGAGAAGATCGGCGGCTCCGGCCAGGTACCACGCTGAATGCGGGCTCCGAGGCCGACCGGCAGGATCCGTGGCAGGTTTCCAACGATGCCACCGCCGGTGACGTGTGCCAGGCCTTTGATGGTGACCGCCTCGCGCAGCCGCCGTACCGGCTCCAGGTACGAAGGGTGGGGCGCCAGGAGCGCATCGAGCACCGTCTGACCGTTCCCAGGGATCGTCTGCACCAGTGCCTGGCTGGGGATGACGCGGCGGGCCAGGCTGAAGCCATTGGTGTGCAGGCCGGTTGACGGCAACGCCAGCAGCGCGTCGCCGGCATTGATCGAGGTACCGTCGATGATGGCGTCGCGCTCGCAGATCCCCACCATGAAGCCGGCGATGTCGTAGGTCGCCGGCCGATAGAGCCCCGGCATCTCGGCCGTTTCCCCGCCGAGCAGCGCGCAATTGACCTCCCGGCAGGCGTTCGCCATCCCGGCCACCACCTCGGCCACGACCGGCGGATCGAGCACGCTGGTGGCGACATAGTCCAGGAAGAACAGGGGCGCAGCACCCGCGGTCAGGACGTCGTCGACGCAGTGGTTGACGAGGTCGGCGCCGATCTGGGTGTGACGGCCGGCTTCGCTGGCGAGCAGCACTTTCGTCCCCACGCCGTCCGTGCTGGCGACGAGGACCGGTTGCTGATACCGGCGGACATCCAGGGCGAAGAGTCCGCTGAAGGGGCCCACCCCGGCCAGCACCTCGGGTCCCTGGGTGGACTCAGCCAACGGCTTGATCAGCTCGACCGCGCGGTTCCCGGCATCGATGTCGACGCCCGCATCGCGATAGGTGCTCATGTCAGGACGGTCTCCAGCGCCAGCTTGTCCATCTCGAGCTGTACCGGGACCGGGACCGGGTAATCCCCGTCAAAGCAGGCCATGCAGAAGCCGGTCACATTCTTGACGGCGCGGAAGAGCCCCGCCTTGCTCAGGTACTTCAACGAGTCGGCGCCGATCAGGCGCTCGACCTCTTCGACCGTCCGGCCCGAGGCGATCAGCTCCGAACGGCTGGCGATATCGATGCCCATGAAGCAGGGCCACTGGATGGGCGGGCTGCTGATCCGCATGTGGACGGCTTTCGTGCCGGCCCGTCGCAACTCTTCAACGATCTTCCGGCTGGTCGTGCCGCGAACGATCGAGTCATCAACGAGTACCACTCGCTTGCCGTCGAGGATCTCGCGCAGGGGGTTGAACTTCAGCTTGATGCCGATGTTGCGCAATCGCTGGTTCGGCTGGATGAAGGTGCGCGTGATGTAGCGGCTCTTGATCAAGCCCTCGCTGTAGGGGATGCCGCTGGCCTCCGCGAAGCCGACCGCCGCCGGCGTCCCCGAATCCGGCAAGGAGATGACGATGTCACCGTCGGCCGGCGCCTCCCGGGCGAGCTCCCGGCCCATGTTGCGTCGGGCCTCGTACAACGACTGACCCTGCAAGCGTGAGTCGGGGCGGGCGAAGTAGATGAACTCGAACATGCACATCGCCTTCCGCGTGGAAGGAAGCAGCTGCTCGGCTGACGCTTGGCCCTGCCCCAGCAGGACCGCCTCACCAGGTTCGATCTCGCGCACGAACTCGGCGCCGACCGTGTCGAGCGCGCAGGTCTCGGAGGCGATGATGCCGCCACCGTCGGGGAGGCGGCCCAGGCAGAGTGGGCGGATGCCGAGTGGGTCGCGCACGCCGACCAGGCTGTCGCGGGTCAAGACAAGCAGGCAGTACGCTCCCTGCAATCGCGGTAGCGCGCTGCGGAGGACGGCCCGCAGGTCGGACCCACCCGTTCGGCCGAGCAGCTCCGCAATCACCTCGGTGTCACTGGAGGTGGTGAAACGGACGCCCTCCAGTTCCAGGCCTTGGCGCAGCGACTGGGCATTCGTCAGGTTGCCGTTGTGCGCGATGGCCATCGTGCCGAGCTGTGGGTGTTCGACTGTGATCGGCTGCGCGTTCTCGAGCCGGTTCGAGCCGGTGGTCGAGTAGCGCGTATGGCCGAGCGCGAGCTGGCCGGTCAGACGTTCCAGCGCGGCCTGATCGAAGGCCTGCGCCACCAGTCCCATTGCTTTGTGCACTCGTAGCTGGCGGCCATCACTGACCGCGATCCCCGCGCTCTCCTGACCGCGGTGCTGCAGGGCATAGAGACCGAAGTAGGTCAGGTTGGCGACATCTTCACCGGGCGCCTCGATGCCGAACAGACCACACTCCTCATGCATCCGTTCCTCGGCGAGCCAGTGACGGCGGATCAAAATGGGGTCTCCCAGGCGGCACGCAGGCTATCGAGGGGAACCCGGATTTCCGAGCCCACCTGGAAGTCATCCCCGCCTACCACGCCGATGGCATGCAGGGGGACATGATGGTGCGCCATCAATTTCTGCAGCTCCGGTACCCGACGGGGCGCCACGCTGACGATGACGCGGCCCTGCGACTCACCGAAATAGAAGGCCTCACGGCTGACCGGTCCGGCGATACCCGGGCAACGGAGCCCGCGTCCGCCGAAGAGGGCGCTCTCCGCCAGCGCAATGAGCAGACCGCCATCGGCAACATCGTGGGCGCAGCGTAGCACTCCTCTCCCGATGGAATCGAGCAGCCCCGCTTGCAGGCGACGCTCCACCTCGAGACTCACCATCGGTGGCCGGCCTTCCAATTTGGCGCCAAGCAGCCGGAAATACGCACTGCCGGCGAGTTCCTCACGGGTCTCGCCCAGCAGAAAGACGAGATCACCATCATCCTGAAACCCAGCAGGACAACGAGCCGACACGTCGTCCAGCAAGCCGACCATGCCGATCACCGGCGTCGGCGGGATGTTCCGCTCACTCGTCTCGTTGTAGAGGCTCACGTTTCCGCTGACCACGGGCAGTTCGAAGGCGCGGCAGGCATCGGCCATTCCGCGCGTGCACTCCTGCAGTTGTCCAAAAACCTGGGGGCGCTGCGGGTTCCCAAAGTTGAGGCAGTTGGTTACCGCGATCGGACGCGCGCCGGTGCACACAATATTTCGGGCCGCCTCAGCCACCGCAGCTTTGGTGCCTTCATAGGGATCGAGGACAACGTACCAGGGGTTGCCGTCGGTGGTCAGGGCCAGCGCCTTGCGAGTGCCCGGCACCCGAAGCAGGGCCGCGTCGAAGCCCGGACCGAACACGGTATTGTCCTGGACCTGATGATCGTAGGTCCGATAAATGGGACGGCGGCTGCGTAAGTTCGGGCTGGCGATCAAGTCGAGCAGGATGGCCTCCGGCTCATCGACCGACGGCAAGAGGGGCGAGAGCGGCTTATCGGGAAACGTGGCGGCCGGCGAACGCAGCGGCACGCCATCGATGAGCGTTTTCAATGGAAGATCGGCGACGACCACCCCAGCCTCTCGAATGCGGATCCGCCCGGTCGACGTCACGCTGCCGACCCGATCCGCATGCAGCTCGAAGTGATCGACGATCTGTCGCACCGCCGCCTCAGCCGGGGGTCTGACCACCACCAGCATCCGCTCCTGGGATTCGGACAGCATGACCTCGTAGGCGCTCATGCCCTGCTCCCGCCGGCTGACGCGATCGAGATCGATATCGATGCCGCGACGGCCTCGGTGGGCCAGCTCGCTGGCGGCACTCGTCAATCCGGCAGCGCCCAGGTCTTGAATGGCCGTGACGCCGTCGAGCTCGTTGAGCTGCAGGCAGGCTTCACAGAGCAGCTTCTCGAGGAATGGGTTCCCAACCTGGACCGCGGGGCGCCGCGATACCGATCGCTCATCCATCTCCACGGAGGCGAAGGTCGCGCCGTGGATCCCGTCACGGCCTGTGTCGGCACCAACCATGAGCACGACGTCGCCGGTGCGATCAGCCTTCGCGCGGCGAAGTCGGCTCTGGGCCACCAGCCCGACGCACATCGCGTTGACGATCGGGTTGTCGGCGTAGCCGCGATCGAAATACACCTCACCACCGACGGTTGGACAGCCGAAACAGTTGCCGTAGCCGCCGATGCCGGCGACGACGCCCTGGAACAGGTGACGATTTCGGCCTTCCTCCAATGGACCGAAACGCAAGGCATTGAGGATTGCGATGGGACGTGCCCCCATGGCAAAAACATCCCGAAGGATGCCGCCCACCCCGGTAGCGGCCCCCTGGTAGGGCTCGATCGCCGACGGATGGTTGTGCGATTCGATCTTGAACACGACCGCCAGCCCATCGCCGATATCGACGGCTCCCGCGTTTTCGCCGGGTCCCTGCAACACATGCGGGCCCTCGGTGGGCAGCTGGCGTAGCAACGCCTTCGAGGTCTTGTAGGAGCAATGCTCACTCCACATTGCGCCGAGCATCCCGAGCTCAAGATCATTCGGGTCGCGCCCAAGAGCGCGGACGATGGTACGGTACTCATCCTCGTCGAGGGCCACGGCTTCGAGCCGGGCCTTTCCAATCGCCACTGCCACTAGACGGCCACCCGGGTCAGTGCATGGATGGCCGAACGAAACACGGCGAGCCCATCCTCGCTACCCAGCAGGGCCTCGCAGGCTCGTTCGGGATGCGGCATCATGCCGATCACGTTGCCGCGCGCATTGGAGATTCCGGCGATGTTGCCGAATGAGCCGTTCGGATTCGCCGCGGCAGTCACGCGGCCGTCGGGGGCACAGTAGCGGAACACGACCCGCCCGTCTCGCTCGAGTGACTCGAGGGTCGCCGCGTCGGCGAAGAAATTGCCCTCGCCATGTGAAATCGGGATTCGAAGCACCTGCCCGGGACGGCAGTCAAGGGTAAAGGCCGAGTCACTCTGCTCGACCCGCAGATGGACCCACTCACATCGAAACTCGCAAGACGCATTTCTGAGGAGCGCGCCGGGAAGCAGGCGGGCTTCTTGCAGGATTTGAAACCCATTGCAGATACCCAGCACCAGCCCGCCCCGATTCGCAAAGTCGGCAACCGCCTCCATCACCGGCGCGAACCGCGCAATCGCGCCGCAGCGCAGGTAGTCACCGTAGGAAAACCCGCCCGGCAGCACGACCAGTTCCAGATCGTCGAGAGCACGCTCGCGGTGGTCGACGTAGCGCACCGGCTCGCCGAGGATCTCACCGACTGCATGGAAACAGTCCCGGTCACTCCAGGTGCCCGGAAAGACGACGATTCCCGTCCTCAAGCGGGTTGCACCTCGATGCGGAAATCTTCGATAACCGCATTGGCGAGAAGCTGCTGCGCCATCTCCTCGACCCGAGCCCGGGCACGATCTTCGTCCGGCTCGTCCAGCGTGATCGCGAGGTACTTGCCCGCCCGCACATCTTTCACCGAATCGAACCCAAGAGCCTGCAGGCCGCCCCGGATGGTGAGGCCCGCTGGATCATTGACGACCGGCTTCAGCGTGACAAAGACTTCAGCTCGGTACATGACGCCTCAAACGCTCGCTTCGCTCTCCGCGCGGCTCGCGTGGACCGGCAGGCCCGAGGCGCCGGAGCGCCTCGAGGTAGCGGACACTCGTTCCCTCAACGACCTCATCAGGTAGCGGGGGCGCCGGCGGTTGCTTGTTCCAACCAACCTGTTCGAGGTAATCGCGGACGAACTGCTTATCGAAGGAGGGCTGGGGTCCACCGGGACGATATCGTTGCGCATCCCAGAATCGCGACGAATCGGGGGTCAACAGCTCGTCAATCAAGATGACGTCACCACCGTGGAACCCGAACTCAAACTTCGTATCCGCCAGGATGAGCCCCGACTGCAGCGCGCGCTCCGCCGCAAACCCGTAGAGCGAAAGACTGAGACGTTCGAGCGTCTGGGCCAGCTCGCGGCCAGTCCGGTGGGCGAGCTCGGCCGGTGAGATGTTTTCGTCATGGCCGGAGGTCGCCTTGGTGGCCGGCGTAAAGACCGGCTCCGGCAGTCGGTCGCTCTCTCGCAGCCCCTCGGGCAGCCGCTCACCGGCGATCGACCCGCTCCGCTGGTAGTCCTTCCAACCCGACCCCGAAATATAGCCGCGTACCACGCACTCGAACAGGATGGGCTCGGCCATCACCACCCGCATGCTGCGCTGCTCGAGGTCCGGCTGCTCGCTGAGGACCGAGGTTGGGATCGACAGGTCGGGGGCAAGGTGGTTGCGGACCAGGCCGGCCGTCTCCCGGAACCAGGCGAGGGACAGCTGATTCAAGACCCGGCCTTTTTCCGGGATCGGGGTTGGCAGCACGACGTCGAATGCGGAGATTCGGTCGGTCGCCACCATCAGGAGTTCGCGATCGCTCAGGCGGTACGTATCGCGCACCTTTCCCTGTGAGTGGAGCGGCAGCGGCAGCGAGGTGGTCAGGATGGGAGTCATGCGGGTGACAGGGCCACCGGATCAAGTCCGACGCGCTCGAAGGTCACGTCCAGATGGCGCAGGTAATACGCCGGATCGAACAGCTCCGCCAGCTCCTCGGCGGTGAGTCGCTCGCGCACCTCCGGCGCCTGCCCGACGATGGTCTTGAAATCCTGTCCATCATCGAGCGCACTGAGGGCCGCCCGCTGCACCACCCGGTAGGCGTCCTGGCGCGACATCCCCTTCTGCACCAGAGCCAGCAGGACCCGCTGGGAGAAAACCACGCCGCCGCTCCGATACAGGTTGGCCCGCATCCGCTCGCGGTCGATGGTCAACCCTTCCAGGATTTCGGCCATCAAGCGGAGCATGTAATCGAGAAGGATGCACGCGTCGGGGAAGATGATCCGTTCCGCGGAGGAGTGACTGATGTCGCGCTCGTGCCAGAGCGCCTGGTTCTCCAGCGCCGTCTGGGCGTAACCGCGGACGACCCGGGCCAGACCGCAGACTCGCTCGCTCAGGATGGGGTTGCGTTTGTGCGGCATCGCGGAGGAACCCTTCTGCTGCTCGCCGAACGGCTCGCGGACCTCGGAGACCTCACTCCGCTGCAGATGGCGGATATCGGTGGCGAATTTCTCCAGGCTCCCGCCGAGCACCGCGAGCGTCGAGAGGTAGGCGGCGTGCCGGTCGCGCGCGATCACCTGGGTGGTCACCGGCGCAACCTTCAGACTCAGCTTCGCGAGGCTGGCCTCTTCGACCCGCGGGTCGACGGTCGCGTGGGTGCCCACCGCGCCGGACAGCTTGCCCACCCGGATGTCGTCGCGCGTGGTGACCAGGCGCTGGCGGTCACGGTCCAGCTCGTCCAGCCAGCCGGCGAGCACAAAGCCGAAGCTGAGCGGTTCGGCATGGATACCGTGGGTCCGGCCGGCCATCAGGGTCCCGCGCTCCTCGATCGCCCGGCGCCGGATCACGGACGACAGGCGATCGAGATCGTTGAGAAGGATGTCGGCGGCGCGCACCAGCTGCAGGGCGAGCGCCGTATCGAGGATGTCGGAGGAGGTCAAGCCGCGGTGCAGATAGCGGGCATCGTCGCCGACCGATTCGGCCAGCGAGTCCAGGAACGCGACCACATCATGCCCGACCCGCTCCTCCAGGCGCGCGATGTGCTCGGCATCGACAGTCGCGTGCCGGAGACGCTCGATCGCTGATTTCGGGATCTCCCCGATCTCGGCCCACGCCTCGGTCACGACGAGTTCGATCCGCAGCCACAGTTCGTAGCGCTGCGTTGGAGAGAAGAGCTCGCTCATCTCCGGGTGAGCGTATCGGGGGATCAAACGGCGGCTGGTCTCCTTTTGGGTGGCGGGCCGTCGGTGACCGGCTGATTATACTGGCGATTCCCCGCCCAAAACCGGTGGATCAGGCGTGACGCGGACCGTAACCTCCCTCCCTTTGGGCGCCTTTTTCTTATACAGGGAGTTGCTGGTACATTGGCCGAACACGTAACCAAGAGGGGGCGTGTCCCGTTCAGTCTGCAGCGGGCGCCCCGTGGGGTGCCTTGATGCCGGACAGATTTGAAGAGCGGGAACTTGTCGAGCGGGCGAAGCTGGACCCGGACGCGTTCGGGGCACTTTACGATCGCTATTTCCCGCAGATCTATCGCTTTGCGTATTCACGAGTGCGAGACCAGTCGCTGGCAGAGGATGTGACGTCGGAGGTGTTCTTTAAAGCGCTGAAAAACATCAAACGGTACACCTACTCGGGCCACCCCTTCTCCTCCTGGCTCTACCAGATCACGCTCAACGCGGTCGCCGACCACTATCGCGGGGCGGCGGGAAAAGAGGTCGAGCTCGAGGAGGGCGCCAGCCTGCCCAGCACCGAGCCAACGGTGGTCGACGAGGTGGTGCGGCGCGATCGCAGCCGCCGGGTCTGGTCCGCCATCGACCAGCTGCCGAAGCAGCAGCGGGCCGCCATGGTGCTGAAGTTCGGCGAGGACCGGAAGATCGAGGAGATCGCCCAGATCCTGGGCAAGAGCTCGGGGGCGGTGAAGCTGCTGCTGCACCGCGGGATCGAGCGGCTGCGCCGCGAGCTCCCGCCGGAATTCGAACTGGGGACGCCCTGATGGACGACAAAGAACTCGACGAACTCTTCACCGATCCGGCCCACCAGGAAGTGGTCGACCTCCTCAAGACCTCGCGGCCCGCGACGCCGCCGCTCGACCCCAACTTCCGTCTTCACCTCCGGGCCCAGTTGATGGCCGAGGCCAGGAAGACGTTGGTCCCGCGCGCCTCGCGGTCATGGTTTCCATTCAACTTCACGCCATCGGTGCTCGCGCCGGCAATGGCGGCGGTGGCCGCCGGCTTCATCGTCGTGCTCGGCATCGAGGTCTACCTGGCGAATCAGCCGACGGCAGCACCGGTGGCCTTCGATGTCAGCAAGCTCAACAACAAGTCCAACGTCGCCACCGGTGAGCCGATCGAGATCCCCTTCAGCGGGCCGGTCGACAAAGCCGCGGTGGAGATCCAGATCGAGCCGGCAACGTCATTCACGCAGCAGTGGGTCGGCCAAACCCTGGTCATCGTCCCCGATCATCAACTGGCTCCGAACACGACCTATACGGTCACGGTGAAGCCCAGGGCGACTCTCGCCACCCCGAATCCATCCAATCCCAATAGCCCGAAGCCGGCCGTGGCACCCACGCCGGCCGTGGTGCACTTTACGACGGTTCGGGCACCCATCCCGCCGGTAGTCCCGCCGTCGTTTCGGAGCGCCGGCGTCACGTACGGCTTCGACAGCCGGCTCGGCGACTCGGGCAAGCTCAAGATTCTGAACGCGGTGTGGACCTCCGCCGGCCAATTGCTGGTCACCCGCCCCGGTGGCCAGGCCGGGCCCGCAGCGGTACCCAGCCCATCGGCGACGGCAACCGCCTCCGGCTCAGCCGCAGGCACCGACGTCTGGCTGATGAGCCCGATCGGGACGCCGGTCCGGCTGGTCGGCCCGGGCGACAACTTCCCGACGGCAGCGCCCATGGGCGGCCTCTTCAGCGCCTGGCGCCAGCAAGGCACGCAGGCCAACCTCGAGGTCCGTGACCTGCAGGGGAACCTGGTGTCGACCGCCGCCACGCTCGACGGCGTTCCCGATCGAGCGGCGGTCTGGATCGGCTCCGACCGGCTTGCCTACGTCGACAATGGCGCGCTTCGCATTGTCGGGCTGCACGCCCCACTCGAGGCGCCGGCGCTCAAGGTCGACCACGACGGCAGCCTGGCCGCATCGCCGAACGGGCAGTTCCTCGCGGTGCAGTCGACCACCGGCTCGGTCGTGCTGGACCTGACGCCGGGCCCCACGCAGCGCCTGCTCGACGGCGCGAGCGGCTTTACCTGGTCCGCCAAAGGCGACCTCGCCTTTACGATCCAAAGGGACACGGGTACGGAGCTGTACCTGCTGACGGGAGGGAAGACCTCCAAGATTGCCAGCAGCCCCGGCAGCCAGACCTGGTCTGACCTGAACTGGGCGCCGGACGCGGCTTCACTCCTGTTCGCCGCCAGGCCGACCGCGGGTAACAGCTCGGCATCCGTCCTGATGCTGATCAATCGCGACGGCAGTAATCCACTCAGGTTTGGTCCCCAGCGGGAATACAGCGCCCCGCAATGGTCCCCGGGCGGCGACCTCGTGCTCTTCACCCGTCGGGACGAGGCCGGTGGGAACGCGTTCTGGACCGCCACCTCGGCCCCGTCCGGCAACGATGCGGCGGAAAAGCAGGCGCTGGCCGAAGTCGAGAAATTCATGCAGGCACGCATTCATGGCGACAACAGCACCGCGCAGGACGAACTCGACGATGCCGGTCGAGCGGCCTACCAGGCGGGCGCGTCGTCGCTGTTCAGCCCCGCGGGAACGCAATTCGCCCGCTACTATCCGTTGACCGTGCAGCTGACCGGCTCCAACCCCAACAAGTTCCTGGTGGGCGTCCGCATCTTCCTTGCGAAATCAGGCGTTGAGACCAGCTTTTTCGAAGAGCAGCTCAGTCTGACCCTTCAGGCTCAGCGTTACCTGGTCGATGGCGTCAAGGCCTCGGACACGACGGCTCTCGGCCACGGTCCGACGGTCGTCTCGGTGCAAGTCCTTCCGGCCCCGCCAGGCCAGCAGGTGCGGGTGCGGTTTGACGCCGACCTCAAGGCGGAGAGCGTAACCAACAGCACCATCCAGGTCAAGGATGCCAACGGGGAGCTGGTGGCCGCGCGGGTGAGCTTCGATCCCGACAAGCATCTGGCAACGGTCACCATCCGGCTACGGCCGGGCACTTACCAGCTCGTGGTCACCAGCGGCGTCACGGACATCAACGGCACACCGCTGGCCCAGGAATACACCGCCCCCCTGATCATCGGTCGATAACCGCGGCCGCGATGGCCGCCGCAACCTCGCCGCCGCCGTAGAGCGACTCGAGCGGCGAGCCCTGCGCGTCGAACGCCTTCGTTTTCTCCAGCAGGCCGGGGTGCTCCTGAATGAAACTCGTCGAGATCCGGCCCTTGAGGAAATCGGCCTCCTCGAGCAGGGCCCGATGAAATGGGACGGTGGTCTTCGGCCCGGTGAGCACCATCTCCTGGAGGGCGCGGCGGCCCCGCCCGACGGCGGCGTCCCGATCTTCCGCCCAGACGATCAACTTGAGCAGGAGCGAGTCGAAATGCGGGGAGATCTCCTGGTGCGGCCGGATACCGCTGTCGACCCGAACGCCCGGTCCGGAGGGCGGCGCGTAACGCTGAATCCGACGGGGCGTGGGCATGAAGTTCCGCAGGGGATCCTCGGCGTTGATCCGGAATTCGATGGCGTGGCCACGCGGCGCGGGATAACCCTCGGGTGGAATCCGCTCGCCACGAGCGATCCGAACCTGCTCGCGCACCAGGTCGATGCCGAGCACCGACTCGGTAACCGGATGCTCGACCTGCAATCGGGTGTTCATCTCGAGGAAGTAGAAGTCCTCGCCCGACACGATGAACTCGATGGTCCCGGCGTTCTCGTAACCGACAGCCGCAGCGGCCTTGATCGCCGCTTCCGCCATGGCGCGACGGCGCGCGTCGGTCAGACCAACCGCCGGCGTCTCCTCCAGAAGTTTCTGATGCCGCCGTTGGATGGAACACTCGCGTTCGCCAAGCGCGAGGGTGGTGCCGTGGCCATCGGCGAGGACTTGCATCTCGATGTGACGAGGGTGCGACAGATAACGCTCGAGGTAGACATCCGGGCTGGCGAAGGATGCCTGCGCCGCGCGACGGCAGGCCTCAAAGGCGGCGGGGAGCTCCTCAGCCCGCTGGGCCACCCGCATTCCGATCCCGCCGCCGCCCGCCGCGGCTTTAACGAGCACTGGATAACCGATCCGCGCCGCCTCCGTAACCGCTGCCTGCTCGTCGCGCAAGGCGGTGGTCCCCGGCACGACGGGGACGCCGGCCTCGATCATTCGGCGACGAGCCTCGACTTTGTCGCCCATCGCCCGCATGCTGGACGCCGACGGGCCGATAAAGGTCAGGCCGTTGCGCGCGCAGGCCTCCGCGAACCCGGGATTCTCGGAAAGGAACCCGTAGCCGGGATGAACCGCTTCAGCCCCATGCTCCCGGGCGATCCGAACCAGCTGATCGATGTCGAGGTAGACCTGGCGCGGCGATGGCCCGGCTAGCGCCACCCGCTCGTCCGCGAAGTAGGTGTGGGGGGCGCGGGCATCGGGCTCGGCATAAACCGCGACCGTTGGCATCCCCATCTCGCGGCAGGTCCGCATCACGCGCAGCGCGATCTCCCCGCGATTCGCGACCAGGACTTTGGTGATGCTAGCCAATCGTCATCAGAACTTCGTTGGGCGCGACGATGCTCCCCTCTTTGGCGAAGACTTCGCGGACGGTCCCGCCGAGGGTGGCGACGATGTCGTTCTGCATCTTCATGGCTTCCAGCACGACCACCACGTCGCCGAGGCGAACCTTGTCGCCGGGCGCCACCTTGACCTTGACGACCATGCCCTGCATGGGGGCCTGGATAGCGCCGTTGCCGCCGGCCGCCCTGGCAGCGGACGGTGCCGCGACTGCGGCGCGAGGGGCGCCGGCAGCCTCGCCGGGGACACCATCGGCGAGAATTCGGACCCGGTACGGCTCGCCATCGACCTCAACCGTGAATTCGCGCGCTGCTGGGGGCGGCGTGGCGGGCGGCTCCGACGCGGCCACAGGCGCGGGGGCCGCCACCGACTCCACCGGTTGGCTCGAACTGGCGGCTGGAACCTGCTCGACCCGGCGCGCCGAGGGACGGAGGATGCCGGGCGCCTCGTTCGGAAACAAGATATAGGTCAGGACCTGGTCGATCCCGGTCGGCGTCAGCCCTTGCTTGCGCATCTCACGCCGAGCCCGGTCCAAGCCGGGTTGCAACAGGTCGGCCGGCCTTAGCGTGATCGCCTCCGACGAGCCGAGCGAGCGCTTGCGCACCTCGGCATCGATTGGTGCGGGCGGCGCGCCGTACAGGCCCTTGACGTAATCCCGAAAGGGCTGATCGATGTGCTGGTAACGCTTATCGCTGAGCGTGTTGGCCAGCGCCTGGTTCGCCGCGATTCGGTTGATGGGCGCGGCCATCGGTGGATAACCCATTTCCTGGCGAACCTGGACCAGCTCATGCATCAACCGGTCATAGCGATCGATGGCCTTGCGCTCGCGGAGATTGCGAATCATGACGGCCAGTACCGGGGCCGGCAGCTGGTGCTCGAGAACGTAGACGTCGTTGCGAAAGGCGATCGGATCCTGGAACTCGAGATACTCATCGTGGATCTCGTCGAAGTACCGGCTGGCCTGGCTGATCAGTGTCAGATCGAGGCCGGTGTCATACGGCCCGTCGTGCAGGCTGGCGACCATCGTCTCGGTGGCCGGTTGCGAGGCGCCCCAGGCGAGCGCTGAGAGTGCCGTATCCACCCCGGTCGCGCCGGCTTCGATCGCGGCGAAGTAGGAGATGGGCGCCAGGGCTGTCGTTGAGTGGGAATGGATGCTGATGGGGAGCTTGGTCCCGGTCACGAGCGCGCTCACCAGGGTCCGCGCGGTGGCCGGCGCCAGGATGCCGGCGACATCTTCGATGCCGATCCAATCCGCGCCGAGCGCCTTCAACCGGTTCGCCGACCGCACCAGCCAGGCCTCATCTTCCACCGGGCTCGGGCTGTAGACGAGCGCCCCGATCACGCGCGCACCCGCCTGGTGCGCCGCCTCGATGGGCACCTCGAGGTTGCGCAGATCATTGAGCGGGTCGAACATACGGACCACGCGAATTCCGTCTTCCACCGCCTGCTGGATGAAGGCGCGCACCACGTCGTCGGGCTGATGCGACTGGGCGATCAGCGTCTGGCCGCGGATCAACATCTGCAGCGGCGTTTTCTCGATGGCGCCGCGCAGGGCGCGCAGCCGTTGCCACGGATCCTCCTGGAGCGCGCGTACCGAGGCCGCGAAGGTCCAGCCGCCCCAAGCATCGAGGGCGTGATAGCCGATATCGTCGAGGTTTTTGGCGATGGGCAGCACGTGCTGCAGCTTGAGGCGGCCCTGCACCAGGCTCTGCTGCGCGTCCCGCAGCACGGTCTCGGTGATCAAGACCCTGGGCACGCCGCTATTCTAGGTCGCCGAATTCAACGCGAACGTGGCGTGTCACGAGTCCCCGTTCGGGCTAGAGCTCCCGCCAACTACGTCGGCTTCCGGTTCGCCTCCCGTCGCTTGACCAGCTTTTCTCGGGCCCCCGGGTCGCCGAGCGCGAGGATGCCCATCGCCAGGTGACCGGCGTTGCGCGCCCCGGCATCACCGATCGCAACGGTGGCGACCGGGATGCCGGCCGGCATCTGCGCCATGGAAAGCAGGGCGTCAAGCCCACCGAGCGCCCCCGCGGACATCGGCACGCCGATCACAGGCAGGACGCTCCATGCCGCAACCACGCCCGGCAGGTGGGCGGCCCCACCGGCGGCGGCGACCAACACCTTGATGCCTCGGCCCTCTGCCTCGGTCGCCCACTGGCGACACCCCTCGGGATCCCGGTGCGCCGAGCGAACGACCACCTCGTACGTAACCCCGTAGCCGTCGAGCACCTCGCAGCAGCGCTGTATGGTCGGCCGATCCGACTCGCTCCCCATCACGATGCCGACCAGCGGCCCGTCGCTCACGGCAGCGCGGGAGCTTCGATCTCGCGCTCCGCGAGGTCGCGGCGAAAGGTCATCCCCTGAAAGCGAATACGATCGACGTTCCGGTAGGCACGGTCCTTCGCCTCGGCCATCGATTCGCCCAGCGCGACGAGGGTCAATACCCGGCCGCCGGCCGTCACGTAGCCCGATGGATCGGCCGCGGCGCCGGCATGGAAGACAAGAACCTCGCGCTCGATCGTGCCCAACCCTTCGATCGGGTATCCGGTGGCATAGGTCCCGGGATACCCGCGGGACGCGAGGACCACTCCCACACTCGACCTGGACGTCCAGGACCCGCTCGCTTCCGCGAGCTCGCCGCGCGCCGCCGCCTCCAGCAATGCGATCAGGTCGGTCTCGAGCCGGGGTAAAACCACCTGGGCCTCGGGATCGCCAAAGCGGGCGTTGAATTCCAGCGCCTGGATACCTGCCGACCCCACCATCAAGCCGGCATAGAGGCAGCCGCGGTAGGGCGTACCACCGTCCCGCAATCCCTCAACGATGGGTCTCAGCACGGTCGTCACCGCCTGTTCCACGGCGTCCGGCCCAAAGAAGGAGACCGGCGAGTATCCACCCATTCCGCCGGTATTGGGTCCTCTGTCACCGTCGAAGGCGCGTTTGTAGTCACACGCCGGCGGAAGAGGCAGGATGCGTTCGCCATCGACCAGTGCCATCAACGAGACCTCGCGCCCGTCGATTTTCTCTTCCAGCACGATGCGGTCGGCGGCGGCACCGACGGTCCGGCGCAGCATCAACGTGTCGATGCATTCCAGCGTTTCCTCCGCATCACGCGCCACCAGCGTCCCCTTGCCTTTCGCAAGGCCATCGGCCTTGACCACGAAGGCGCGCCGCTCGCCACGCACGAAGTCCTTCGCGCTCGCTGGGTTGTCGAAGACCCGATGGGCCGGCGTCGGCACGCCGGTGCGTTCCATCAGCGATTTGGCGAACGCCTTGCTGCTCTCGATGCGCCCCGCCGCCTGGGTCGGCCCAAAGACGAGTCGGCCGGCCGCGGTCAGGCGGTCGGCCAACCCGGCGGCGACCGCCACCTCCGGTCCGATGACGGTCAAGCCGACGTCGCGCTCATTCACAAAGCGGGCGACGCCCTCGACGTCGGTTGCCTCCAGCCCGGTGTTGATGGCGATCGACCCGGTTGCGGCGTTACCGGGAGCACAGAAGACCGTATCGGTCAGCGGGCTCTGCAGCGCCTTCCAGGTCAGCGCATGCTCCCGCGCACCGCCGCCCACGACGAGGACGTTCATGAACTTATTCCCATTCGATCGTCGACGGCGGCTTCGAAGAGATGTCGTACACCACGCGATTCACGCCTGGGACCTCGTTGACGACGCGACTCGAGATCTTCGCCAGCACTTCGTAAGGCAGCCGCGCCCAGTCGGCTGTCATGCCGTCCTCGCTCTGCACGGCTCGGACCGCCACCACGTTGCCGTAGGTGCGGTAATCGCCCATCACGCCCACGCTTTGCAACGGCGTCAGGATGGCGAAGGCTTGCCAGAGCGAGCGATAGAGCCCGGCCGCTTTGATCTCGTCGATGACGATCCAGTCGGCCGCCCGTAGGGTTTCCAGCCGGTCACGCGTGACCTCGCCGATGATGCGGACCGCCAGCCCCGGACCAGGGAAGGGTTGCCGCTGCACCATGTCATCGGGAAGCCCTAACGCGGAGCCGATGGCGCGGACTTCGTCCTTGAAGAGGTAGCGAAGCGGCTCGACGAGCTGGAAGCGGAGGTCGGCAGGCAAGCCACCGACGTTGTGATGGGTTTTGATGCGGTGCGCATTGACCGTGTCATGACTCGTGCTTTCGATCACGTCCGGATAGAGGGTGCCCTGCGCCAGGAAGTCGACATTCCGCAACGTCCCGGCCTCGCGCTCGAAGACGGTGATGAACGTCGCGCCGATGCGCCGGCGCTTTTCTTCCGGGTCGATAACCCCTTGCAGGGCACCCAGGAACTGGTCGCTGGCGTCGACAGTCTTCAGGTCGATGCGCAGATGCCGCTGCATCACGTCCTCGACCCTGCGCCGCTCGTCGCGGCGGAGCAGCCCATTGTCAACCAACAAACAGGTCAGCTGACCCGGGACTGCGCGATGCACCAGGGTTGCGCATACCGCCGAGTCGACGCCGCCGGAAAGCGCGCAGAGGACCCGCCCCTCGCCTACCTGTTCGCGAATCGCGACCGTCGCCTGCTCGATGAACGCGGCCGGCTTCCAGCTGCCGCGACAGGCCGCCACCTCATAGAGAAAGTTCCGGATGATCTCACGACCTTGCGGGGTATGAATCACCTCCGGATGGAAGGCGATGCCAAAACGCCCGGCGTCATCAGCCATCGCCGCGATCAGTGAATTGTCGGATTCGGCGAGACGCCGAAAGCCGGCCGGCGCCTCGAGGATGCTGTCGCCGTGGCTCATCCACACCGAGAGGGTCGAAGGCAGGTCCTTGAACAATCGGGAAGGCTCATCGACCCGCACGCTGGCCGGACCATACTCGCGCTTGCCGGCGCCCGCCACCCGACCACCCAGCTGGTGGGCGAGGAGCTGCATGCCATAGCAGATCCCGAGTACCGGGATGCCTGCTGTCAACACCGCTGGATCGGCAAGCGGTGCCCCGTCTCCGTACACGCTAGCCGGCCCGCCCGACAGGATGAGCGCCCGCGGGGCGCGAGCCCGGATCGTCTCCCATGGTGTCGTTCCAGGAATTAATTCGCAGTAGACGCCGGCCTCACGTACCCGGCGAGCGATCAGCTGGCTGTACTGCGAGCCGAAATCAAGCACCAGGACCAGTTCCTCCACCCCAACCAAGCCCCGCCCCGTAAGGGAATGATGGTGTTGTGGGGCGACGGCCCCGCCGGCGCGCGCCGCGGCTATGTGCCCATCCCGACTTGCTGGGCCTGCTGAAAGAGCTTGCCTTCGTTCTGGATCGCCGGGGCGATCACGAGCTCGGTCTGCTGGAACTCGCGAAGCGTGCGCGCCCCGCAGACCCCCATCGCGGAGCGCAGGGCACCGACGAGGTTCTGTGTGCCATCGTCGACGCGAGCCGGGCCCAGCAGCACCTCGCGAAGCGTCCCGCGCTGGCCGACTTTGATTCGGGTGCCGCGCGGCAGGTTGGGGTCCGGCGTGGCCATGCCCCAGTGATAGCCGCCGCCGGCGGCATCGGTCGTGCCGGCGAAGATCGATCCGACCATCACGGCGTCGGCCCCGGAGGCGAAGGCCTTGGCGATGTCGCCCCCCACTCGCATCCCGCCATCCGTGATGACCTGGACACGCCGCCCGGTTTCTAGGAGGTACGTCTCGCGGGCGGCAGCCACGTCGCTGGTTGCGGTAACCTGCGGGACGCCCACACCCAGAACCCCCCGGGTCGTGCAGGCGGCCCCCGGTCCGACTCCGACCAGGATGCCGGTAATGCCGGTCTGCATCAATTCCAGCGCCGTCTCGTAGTCGACACAATTGCCGGCGATCAGTGGGATCGTCAGGCTCGCGCAGAGCTTCTCGAAGGAGAGCTGTTCGTACGAGCGCGAGATGTGGCGGGCGGTGAGCACCGTCCCTTGAACGACCAGGCAATCCGCTCCCGCCTCCTGTACCAGGTCGGAACGCCGGCTGGCGTGGGCCGGCACCGTGGACACCGCGACCGGGACGCCGGCTCGCTTGACGGCCGAGATCCGCTCGCCGATCAGCTGTTCCCGGACCGGGGCCTGATAGACCTTCTGCAGCAAGGCATTGATGCGGTCGCGAGGAGCTTCGGCAATTTCGCGGAGGACCCCGCTGGGGTCGACATAGCGGGTCTGGAGACCGTCGAGGTTGATGACGGCCATTCCTCCCAGCCGGCCCATTTCCACCGCGAAACGGACGTCGACGACGCCGTCCATGGCGGCCGCCAGGATCGGGACGGCGAGCCGTAACGAGCCCAGCTCGAAGGCGCTGTCGACCTCCTGTGGGTTGATCGTGACCCGCCCCGGCACCAGCGCCACCTCGTCGAAGCCGTAGGCCCGACGGGCTCGCTTGAATCGACCCAGCTCCAGCGTGTCGCCGGCCACGATGGCCGATGGCTTGACGGGCGCACGCACACTCATCGCCGTCGACCTCGAAACCGTGTCGAGCTCAAAAGGTATGCGTGAACCTCAGTAGGGGGTGGTTTTCGGGGATTATAGCGGATGGGTTTTTCGATGGATCAACAACTTTCGCCGCCAGATCGGGTCAGCGCCGCGCTGAGGAGAGCCGGAGTCTCGGCGCGCATCGAGCAGTTTTCTACCTCCACGCGCACCGCTCAGGAGGCGGCCGACTCGATCGGCATCCAGGTCGGCCAGATCGTGAAATCCCTGCTCTTCCTCGCGGGCGAGCGCCCGGTCCTGTCGCTCGTGTCCGGCGTCAACCAACTCGATGTCGCACGCCTCGCTTCCCTGACCGGATCACCCATCCGAAAAGCCGACGCGAATGCTGTGCGCGACGCGACCGGTTACGCCATCGGCGGCGTTCCGCCTACCGGTTTTCCGAAGCCGATCCGGACCTTCATCGACCGCGACCTGCTGCAGTACGACGTGGTCTGGGCGGCCGCCGGCACGCCGCGCCACGTGTTCCCCATCGCGCCGCAGGAGCTGGCACGTGTGACCGCCGGCACCGTGGTCGATCTGAAGCCCCCACCCTACCCTCCCCCAGAGGGGGAGGGAAACGATCAAGGGTAGATGCCGCGGATGGTCGTGGCTTGCGCGACCTTGTCAACGGCCAGCACGTAGGCCGCGGTGCGCATCATCACCTTCTTTTCCAGGCTGACCCTGAGCACGTTGTCAAACGCCCGCAACATGATCCGCTCCAGCCGATCGTTGATGTCGTGCTCATCCCAGAAAAACTCCTGCAGATCCTGGACCCACTCGAAATACGAAACAGTGACGCCACCGGCGTTGGCCAGGATATCCGGGATGACGAACACCCCCTTGTCGTAGAGGATCTGGTCGGCCTCGGGAGTGGTCGGGCCATTGGCTCCCTCGCAGACGACCTTGGCCTTGATCCGGCGGGCGTTTCCCTCGTGGATCTGGTTTTCCAGCGCGGCCGGCACCAGCACGGTGACGGGCAACTCCAGCAACTCTTCATTGGAGATGAACTCGCAGACTTTCTGCCGCAGCCGGCCATTCAGCTCCTTCTCGCGGACGACCTCGTCGAGCTCGATGCCGCCTTCGTTGTAGCAGGCGCCGTTCGAGTCGCTGACGGCGATGACCTTGCAGCCGGACTGGGCGAGCAATTTGGCGGTGGTGTAGCCGACATTACCGACGCCCTGGACCGCGACGGTCGCGTCCTCGGGGCGGATCTTTAGATGCTTCAGCGCCGCGAGCGTGGTCAGCTGGCAGCCGCGCACGGTCGCTTCCGGCCGGCCTTCAGAGCCGCCGATGCCAAGCGGCTTGCCGGTCACAACCGCCGGCACGGAGTGGCCGGCGTGCATGCTGATGGTATCCATCATCCAGGCCATGATCTGGGCATTCGTGTTGACATCGGGGGCGGGGATGTCCCGGTCCGGTCCGATCAAGATGCTGATCTCACTCGTGTAGCGGCGGGTCAGGTTCTCGAGCTCATTACGGCTGAGGCGCTTGGGCTCGACGATCACCCCACCCTTGGCCCCGCCGTAGGGTGCACCCGAAAACCGGTGAACATCTGCACGGTGTGATCGTCCATCAATACCGGGAAGGTGACGGTCAGTTCGCGCTTGCACTCCCGTAGCACCCGGGCCATATTCGGATCGAGCCCGAGCACCTCCGCGGCGATATCGAACTGTCGCTGGGCAATCTTCCACGGATTCGAATGGTCCGGCTCTGGCTGCGCAAAGCCCCTGCGCGGCGTCGCCTCTACCTTCTGAGCCATGTCTCCTCCTCGTTTACGCCGGCGATGAACGCTGACCGGCGCCGGGCACCCATTACACTACACGGCACCGTGACGCCGCGGATGACGGTCCTGGCAAGCGTCTCGCTTGCAACGTTTCTCGTCACCGGGCTTGCCGCCACCCAGTTTCGGAGCCAGCCGCTCGCGTCCTCCAACCGCCTCGCCCGGGACGAAGCCTTGCGCCAAAGCGTGAACCAGCTCGAGGACCAGAATCGGGCGCTGAAGGCGCGGGTTCAGGCCCTGCAGGCCGAGGTCAAGGCGGGGGAAGACGAGAGTGCCCGCCGCTCGAGCGCCGTCCAGCAAGTCAAAGCCCTGCTCGATGAACAGAAAGCGATCGCCGGGCTCACCGCCCTGCACGGACCCGGCTTGACCATCGTGCTGCGCGACGGCGTCGACCCGAACGACCCGGCGGACCGTTCGCTCGGATGGACGATCCACTACCAGGATTTGCAGGACATCGTCAGCTTGCTGTGGGCGAGCGGCGCCGAGGCGGTCGCCGTGAACGGGCAGCGCGTGGTGCCCAGCACGTCATTCCATTATGCCGGCGTCAACATTCTCATCAACAACGCCAACCGGCTCACCAGCCCCTACACCGTGACGGCCCTGGGGGATCCCTCAACTCTCGCCAATGGGGTTGGCGATCCCGACCAGCTGGCCGAGCTCAAGAGCCGTAATCGCATCTACCGGCTCGGCCTGAGTTGGCTGCGCAGTACCCGGCTGAGCGTTCCGGCCTACGATACGACCTTTCTGGTGAAGAGTGCGCAACCGCTCGGCTGACCGGACCGCGCGTTTTCAGCGGGTCATGGTGGTCAGCCTGATCGGCCTGGCGCTTGGCTTTCTGGTCGTCGTGCAGCTTCGGTCGCAGGCCGCGGTCGCCCGCACGCTGGCGTCCCAGGACAACACCAGCGTGGCGTTGCTGATCAACGACCTGAACCGGGCCAACAATCAGCTCATCCAGCAAGCGGCGGCGCTTTCCCTGCAGGAGACGCAATTGCGCCAGGCCCTGACCGCCGGCGGCGCCG
>WNGC01000530.1_pt1 | contig 22360 bp, 18 predicted proteins | sample 5400051 | NCBI WGS metagenome assembly WNGC01 (sample SAMN13153368, study PRJNA577476) | soil metagenome | isolation source: 20 cm soil or saprolite under grassland replicate 2 | place: USA:California | collected 2016-06-15
GTTGCCCTCGAAGAAAAACAGATCCTCGCGCACAATGTCGGCCTCGGCCAAGCCGGCTTCGACGTCTCCGAATTCGAGATCGATGAGCTTATGGAGGTTCCCGCCGTCACCGTAGTCGTGGATGCGGGGCTCGGGGTGTGCGACCGCGTCTTCGGCGGACGTGATCGGCGTGAGCGGCTCGTAGACGACCTTGATCAAGTCGAGCGCGGCGGTGGCGATCTCCTCGCTCACGGCGGCAACGGCGGCGACCGGATCGCCAATGAATCGCACCTTCTCTGGGCACAGCGCGTGCTCGTCCTGTGAGACGGGGAGGATGCCGAAAGGAATGGGCAACGCGCGGCCCGTGAGAACGGCGTGAACGCCTTCGAGTGTTTCCGCTGCCGTCGTGTCGATCGCGACGATGCGTGCGTGCGGTTGCGTGCTGCGTAACAGCTTGCAGTAGAGCATGCGCGGCAGCGTGAGGTCATCGGCGAAGCGTGTCGCGCCCGTCACTTTCGCGACGGCGTCGACCTTCCTCAGCGCCTTGCCGATGATGCTACGCGCGGCCATACAACGTTTCCCGCGCCGGCTCGGCTTGCTCGCCGCGCATGCGCGCCGCCGCCAGCTCGACGGCCTCGTAGATCTTGATGTAGCCGGTGCAGCGACAGAGGTTGCCGGCGAGTGCGTCCTTGATGTCGTCGCGCGTGGGCTTGGGGTTGGCGAGAAGCAACGCTTCGGCCGCGAGCAGGAATGCCGGGGTGCAGTAGCCGCATTGCGCCGCGCCGAGATCGGCGAACGTCTCCTGCAGCGGGTGCAACTTCCCACCCACCGCCATGCCTTCCACCGTGCGCACCGCGTGTCCCTCGCAGGCGAGACCGAGGACCAGGCACGACAAGACGGGCGTGCCGTCCAGCAACACGGTGCAGGTACCGCATTCGCCGAGCTCGCAGCCGTGCTTCGTTCCCGTGAGCCCCATGTCCTCGCGCAGCACCTCGAGCAGTGTCTTGTGCGGCGCGAACGCGACCTCGCCCGGCTCGTCGTTCACCGTCAGCGCGATCTTGACCTTGGATTCGTTGCTCATGGCCACGAGGTAATCTAGCTTTTGGACTCCTCGAACGCGGTGAGAGCAATGAACAAGACGGTTAGGCGGTTAGGCGGTTTGACGGTTAGCGGCGTTGGAGTGATGGTTTTTCTAACCGTCCAACCGTCTAACCGCCTAACCGCCCAAGATTATCGCGCCGAAGCCCTCCGCATCCTCCGCACCGTCCCTCTCATCGACGGCCACAATGACCTCGCCGACGCGATTCGCGAGCGCGGCGGCGTCGACTCGGTGAACCTGGCTGTCAGCCAGCCCAAGCTGATGACCGACATCGCCCGGCTTCGGACGGGACGGGTCGGCGGTCAGTTCTGGGCGGCATATGTCCCGGTGACCACCATGGACTCCGGTCCGCATCCGGCGGTGTACGCGCTGGAGCAGATCGATCTGATTCGCCGCTTTTGCGCCAGGAACTCGCGCGACATGGCCATGGCGTACACCGCGGCGGACGTGGAGCGCAACTTCGCCGCGGGCAAGATCTCGTGCCTGATCGGGATCGAGGGCGGCCACGCGATCGAGAACTCGACCGGAGCGCTGCGAATGTTTTATGCCCTCGGTGCGCGCTACATGACGCTGACACATTGGCGCAGTTTGGACTGGGCGGTGGCGTCGACGGACAGCGCGCGCCGCGGGCTGTCGCCGCTGGGTCGCGACATCGTGCTCGAGATGAACCGGCTCGGCATGCTGGTCGACCTGTCGCATGTGAATGACATGACGATGTCGGACGCGCTGCACACGTCTCGAGCGCCGGTGATCTTCTCACACTCGTCGGCCCGGGTTTTGGCCAACCACGCACGCAACGTCCCCGACTCGATCCTGAAGCTCGTTGGCGCGAATCACGGGATCGTCATGGTGAACTTCAACCCCGCGTTCGTGTCGGAGGCCGTGCGCGTCTACGAGGACAGCGTCGGCGACCGGATGCGCGCCCTACGTGCGGCGGGCATCGACTCGGTCACGCGTTCCGATTCGCTCAAAGCGTGGACAGCGCGCGCGCCACATGCGACGCTCCAGCAGGTCGCGGATCATATCGAGCACATTCGCGACGTCGCCGGCGTGGACTGCGTGGGAGTCGGCTCCGATTTCGACGGCATCACGGAGGTGCCGGCGGGCGTCGAGGACGTCTCGAAATTCCCCGATCTGATGGCGGAATTATTGCGGCGCGGGTGGACCGAGGCGGACGTGAAGAAGGTCGCGGGGTTGAACGCGCTGCGAGTGATGCGAGAAGCGGAACGGATCTCGAGAGAGTTGAGGCGAAGGTAGTGAAACGACGGTAGGTGAAACGACGGTAAGAGAGAATTCTTACCGTCGCTTTTCTACCGTCGTCTTATCTACCGTCGTTGTATCTACCGTCGTCTTTTCTAGTTGACTTGCACGATCTTCAGGCCCCCAAGCCGGCGGCGATGATCAGGATGCCGGACTGCAGCGCCACGTGGTTCGCGACGTATCACAATTCCTGCTCGATGCTCAGCGCGATGCCGCGCCGCGACAAGATCGGCCGCGAACGGATGACCGTCGCGTCAACGCGCAACGTGAGACCGCTGGGCGCATTGTAGCGGATGCCCGCTGCCCCAGTCACTGTCTCCAACGAACGAATCGTCGCGCCGACGAGATAACTCTCGCGGCCCGCCGCGCCGAGCAGTGTCGCCGCCGTGCGACGCGACAGTGAGCGCGTCGCCCGCAGCGAGACGGCGGTATCGGTGCGTCGTGTCGGGTTTCGTGACACGAAGGCGCGCAGTCCCCAGGTAGTCCGATTCGTCTCCAGCGTGAGATGCGGCATTACGACGTCCACGTGGCCGACGGCGTAGTTCCAGCGCCGCAGCCCGACGCCCAACGATGCGCGGTGAGAGATCAGCGCGGTCGCGTCGCCCTCCCACGTGTTCCTGGGCATGAATACCGGACGCCGAGCCGTTCCTGCTTCAGCGGTCAGCCACACGCGCTGGCCCGCGTGGACCACGGCGCCGACGCGCTCGGTCATGTCGCTTGCACCGAACCGACCCAGCAACTCACCGGCCACCCAGCCGGCATGGCCTGCGCTCGAGCGGACCGTCACCTGCGCGCCTGCGACGGACCAATCCTGACTGGCCGTCACGCCTTCGTACGAACTCCACCCCGCGACGCGCAGTGTTTGCCCGAGGCATGGCGTCGCGAGGCAGAGCACGAGCAGCGCCGCGATTTTCGCTTTGCCGAATCCCTTGCGCACCATGTCGCCCCACCCGTGCGCGCCGCGCCACACGTTCGCGAATGCTTTGAGCCGCCACCATACGGTGCACTGGCGGTAGCCGAAATTTTCGACCGTGGCAAAAAGCAGCAGCCGCAGCAGATCCCCGAAGCGGCGATAGCGCCGGAAGCTCACTTCCTCGAGTACGACCGCCCAGATCGAAAGCAGCATGCCGTACCCCCACGCCACGAGCACGAACAGCAACGCGAACGAGACATTGAGCATGCCGAACGCGAGCCCGACGATCGTGACGATATAGCCGAGGACCTCGATCACGGGCGCGAGCATTTCGCCGAACGCGTAGAACGGCATGGCGATCAGTCCGACGCGTCCGTAGCGCGGATTGAAGAGCATGGTCTTGTATTGCCACATCGCGGAGATCAGGCCGCGATGCCAGCGCTCGCGCTGGCGCGAAAGGATCTTCGCCGACTCTGGGACTTCGGTCCACGCCACGGGATCGGGAATGAACGGCATCTCATAGCGAATTTTCCGGGCGCGCAGATAGCGATGCAGGCGCACGACGAGATCGAGATCCTCGACGATACTCGTGGTGCGATACCCGCCTACGGCCATCACGTAGTCCTTGCGAAACAGCCCGAACGCACCCGAGATGATCAGGTTGCCGCCGAGCCGATTCCAGCCCAGCCGGCCGAAGAGAAACGCGCGCAGATACTCGACCACCTGGATGCCCGGCAACAGCCGGCCCGAGACACGCGCATCGGTGATCCGGCCGTCGGTGACTGTGCAGTTGTTGGCCACACGCACCGTTCCCCTAACAGCCGCGATCTGACGGCCGAGTAGGAAGGGGCGCGTGAGCCGCAGCAGCGCGTCCGGCTCGATGAGCGTGTCAGCGTCCACGGCAATCACGAGCGGAAACCGGCTGGCGTTGATGGCGGCGTTGAGCGAGTCTGCCTTGCCGCCGTTCTCCTTGTCGAGTACGAGGAGCCGCGATCGGGAGCGCGAGCGGTACAACGCGCGCAGCGGCTTGGTGGCAATCGTCTCCGGGTAAATGCGCGGCACCTCGTAGAGATCGAACGCATGACGCAGCTGCTCCATCGTGTCGTCACGGGATCCGTCATTCACGACGACGATTTCGTAATTGCGGTACTCGAGCGTGAGGATCGCGGTGACGCTCGCCTCGATGGTCGCGCTCTCGTTGTAGGCGGGGACGAGAATCGTGATCGGCGGCAAGGCGTCGCTCTGCATCAGCCGCTGGAAATCTTCGTCTTCCGCGAGCCGCGTTTGCTCCCAGATCTCCGGAATCGAGAGAATCAACAGCAGGGCGTAGAACGAATTCAGGATCAGGAAATACAGGAGAATCACGATGTCCGTGGTGCCGAGGACCGTGACGAGAGCGCTCATGCGGCGAACTCCGCCAGCGCCTGCGGCGGCAAGCCGAGCACGAGCTTCGCCGTGGCCCGGGCATCCGTGTCGCCTCCCACCTCGGCCTCGAGCAGTGCGTTCCGGCCCGCGCCGGCAAACCGCATCAGCGCGAGACCGGCCCTCAGGCGGACCCACCATTCCGCATCGCGCAGCGCCGTCCGTACGAGCGGCAGCGTGCTGGCATCAGCGATCATGCCGAGGGATCGGGCCGCTTGCGCGCGAACCTGCCAGGCGGAGTCCGTGACCAGGTGTTGCAAGGCGGTGACGGAATCGCGGTGCGGAAAGCTGCCCAGTGCGCGCGCCGACTGGACGCGGACTTCAGGATCGGAATGCTGAGCCAAATCGGTGAGTCGCTCGCGCAGCGCCGGCTCCCCCAGTCGTGCCGCGAACTCGGCGAGGCGGGCAAGCGCGGGGTCGTCGTTACGGCGCAGCCGCTTTTGCAGATGATCGATGACGACGGGCCGGGAACGCCGTAACATCGCGGCGTAGTAGGCCTGGACCGTGGGGGCGAGGCGGGGCAGGCGCTCCAGTGCGGCCAGCGTGAGGGCGGTGTTCTCGACCCGCTCGAGCGAGGCGACCGCGGCGACGTGCACCGCCGGATGAGGATCATTGATGAGCCGCACCAGGCGCGGCGCATCGCGCGGCATGGCGGAGACGCTGAGAAATCGCGCGCATTCGAGTCGCTTCCACCACCGCGCCGAGCTGCTGTTCGTCCGGACCAGGCGAGCCCACCACTGCTGTTCCAGGGCCACGGCGAGCTGGCGCCAGCGCTCGCCCGGCACCCGCGCTGACCATTTCACCAGCGCGTCGATCGCGAGCGGCACCGGGAGCCGCGACAACCCCACCATCACGCCGGCGAGCGGCGTGTTGCCGGCTGCCCAGCGCCGCATGGACGCATCGACCGCCTCGCGGCGCGGATTGAGGCGACTGCTGCGGCGCAGCCGGAACCAGCGATTGAGGATGATGAGAACGACGAGCGCCGACAGCAGCACGCCCTGCACGATGGCGACAACGATCAGGAAATGGCGCGCCGTCACCGGCCCACCCAACGGCGGATTTTCTCCAGGGCGACGCGCAGGCTCATCGGCTTCACCATGTAATCCATGGCCCCCGCCTCGAGGCCGCGCAGCTGTTCCGTCTCGCTGCCGTGAACGGTGGTGAAGACGACGCGAAACTTGCCGGGGCACTCTTGCTGCAGGGTCTCGAAAATCGAGTAGCCATCGAGGGCCGGAAGGTCGACGTCCAGGAGCAGAAGGGGCGCCGTGCCGCGCGTTTCGAGTACGCGCAGGATCTCCAGCGCTTCGCGTCCGTTGCGGAAATGGCGAAACCGGTAGCCCCGCGCCTCGAGGCCAAACGTCAGCAGATCGGCGAGCGCCGGATCGTCCTCGACCACGATGACCTCGGGGACGTCGGATGTATCAGCCGACTGTTCCTGGGCGACGGGACGCGGCACCGGGGCGGTGAGGGACGAGGGCGGGGGGGCGGGTGATTGGGGAGCAGCGGCGGCTTGTTTTGTGAACAGCGCTGCTGCCAGCCGCCGCACGTACCCGCGCGCTGCCGCACCGCGGTCGCCGGCGCCGTTGGCGGGCTCTTCGAGCCATTGTTTCGCGGCGTTCTCCAGCTCGGCAGCGACGATTGAAGCCTGGGGGAATCCAAATGAGCCCGCGGACCCGCGCAATCGGTGCGCATCGTGGCGCAGCGCCTCGATCGCTTCCTTATCATCACCGGCCGCGACAAGACGTTCGGCCAGCTCGGCGATTCCTCCTAACTGGTCGCGCGCACCCTGCAGATACTCCTGCCGCGCTCCGGGCGGTAACCCGAAGTCGTCGACCTGGTGGGAGCTCACGCGTCCAAGATATAACTAGCTTGTTGTTTCGACCTAATGACCGAGCCAGAAGTCGGTTTGTGCGCCAGCTGCCGCTGGGTGCGGATCGTGAAAAACCGCCGCGGCTCGTCGTTCTACCGGTGTCTGCGCGCCGATGACGACTCGCGGTTCGTCCGCTACCCGCCGCTCCCAATGTTGGCCTGCCCCGGGTACGAGCCCGTCGACTCGCGCGGCGACGATATGCGCGAATAGGAAATGCGTGACATGTCTTCGTCCTGGAGCAGCAGAACAACGGCGAGCATCGGCTCTCACTAGGGGCCGGCCCTAGGACGCGGCGGCCGGACCCCGCGACTACCCTAGGCGAATTCCGTGCCGAGGTACGCTTGAGCGTGAGTGTGACCGATCTCACTTGCAAAATGCCCACACGTCCCGCACTTTGATCCAGCGCGCCGCCGCCCGTAAACCGTTCAGGAGAAAGGCTTTTGTGATTCAGCAACGTCCCATGGAGCGCGCGAAGCAGTTCTTCTTCCGCCACTTCGAGCGCGTGCTGGTGGTGCTGCTGGTGGCCTCGCTCCTGATGATCAATTCGCTGATCGAGCAGAAGTTCGCATTCCTCAACTTCTATTATCTGCCCATCATCCTGGCCGGGTTCTTCGGAGGCCGGCGGTTCGCCGTGTTCGCCGGAGTATTCGTCGCCGCGCTCGCGTTCTACTTCCAGGTGACGGAAGGATTGGGGATGGCGGCCGGGCTCACGCAGGAAGCGATGCTCACGCTGGCCCCGTGGGCCGGATTCCTGATTCTCACCGGATACGTGGTCGGCGGTCTGGCCGAGCAACGTGCGTCGCGGCTCACCGACCTCAAAAATGCGTACCTCGCGACGCTCGAAGTGTTGACTTTTCACATCGAGTCCGCCGAGCGCCATCAGGAAGGGCACTCGACCCGCGTCGGAGAACTGGCCGCGGCGATGGCTGCGGAGCTGCAGTTATCGGAAGCGGAACTCGAGAACCTGCGGATCGCGGCGCTCCTCCACGAGGTGGGTACGGCCGACCAGCGGTTGCTGCGACTGTTATCCCGCTCGGTAACGGACGAGACCCTTGCCGTCGCCCGCGCGTTGCGCGGCGCGGCCGAGATCATCGCGGAGTACGGTCATTATTACGAGATCGTGGGCGATGACTGGGACATCGAGGCGTTGCCGATGGCGATTACGGTGAAGATTCTGGCCGTCGCCGACGCGTTCGAGACGCTGCAAATGGCGACGCCGGTGCGCGCCGCGTTCACGCGCTGGAGCGCGCTGGAAGAAGTCGAGAAGGGATCCGGAAAGACGTTCGCCCGCGAAGCGGTGCGGGCCCTCCGGGTCGTGGCCGGGCGCCCGGAGGTCACGGCGCCGGCCAAACAGCTGCGCGTCGGCTAAGGATTGGGCGGCGGCGCGGACCGCCCGCTCGCAACTCCGCCCGCGACACCGACTCCCAGGGCCAGTGCAGTTCCGATCGTCACCACGGGAAGCAACGCGACGGGCAACGCGACAACAGCTGCGGCGGCTCCCGCGATCAGCGGTGCGGACGGTTTCTGAACCGCGTCGACGAAGCGCAACCGGCGCCGCACGAACGTTCGGGACACGATGAAGCCGCCGAGCATCGCGGCGGCGCTTACGGCGAGCCAAAGCATTTTCCCTCCTGGAGTACGGCCTCTACGCAACTTGCCTGCGTGTCGTTTCGGGCGCAATCTCGGGGCCATGAGTCCCGGACCGAAACAGACCGATTTCACGAGCCGCAACCAGACCATCGGGATCGCGTTTCTGCTGTTCGTCATCCTGGGGGTCTGGGAAGTAGTGGGGCAGGTGTTTTCGCCGTGGCTGCTGCTCGCAAACGCGGCTGTCGCCGTCGCGATCGGCTGGCTGGTGCAGCGCGTCACGCTGGGGGCGGCCACCGGTCTCGTGGACACGATGCATGGCGTCGGCCATATCGCGCCGCCGCCGTCGTACTCGCTGCAGGATTCGATGATCGTACGCGGGCGCTACGAGGACGCCGCGGAGTCATTCCGGAACCATATCGCCGAACATCCCGAAGATCTGGACGCTCGACTCGCGCTGGCGCGGTTACTCGAGCAGCACGTGCGCGATTATCGAGGAGCGGAACAGTTGTACCTCGAGGTGCGCCGCAACAAGCCGAATCCCAATCAAGAGATGAGCGCCGCCAACGGGCTGATCGACTTGTGTCGCAAAGCGGGCAAGACGGAGCGGCTACAGGTGGAGCTGGGACGGTTTGCGGATCGCTATCGCGGCACCCCGGCGGCCGACGCGGCGCTGCGCGAGCTGCGCGAGCTGGAAGCGGCCGATGTCACCAGCGAATCGCCGCGCTCCCCCACGTAAATCCGGAGCCAAACGCAGTCAGTACGAGCAGATCGCCGCGCTGGAGCCTGCCCTCGGCGAGGGCTTCGTCGAGTGCGATCGGAATCGACGCGGCGGTGGTATTACCGTACTTCTGGATGTTGCTGTAGACCTGATCCTCCCGCAGGCCCGCCGCTTTCTGCACCATCTCGATGATTCGCTGATTGGCTTGATGTGGCACAAGGAGTTTGATGTCGGCGGGGGACAAGCGGTTCGATTGCAGCGCGATCGCGACCGATTCTGGCATCTTCAGCGGCGCGAACTTGAAGACGTCGCGTCCCTCCATGACCGCGCGATGGAGTCCCTGCTCCAGCATCTCCACGCTCACATAGGGGTCGTGCGCTAATCCTGGTCCATCGACCCACAGTTTTTCGGCGTACCGACCGTCGGCGAAGATGTGCGTGGACAGGACGCCGCGGCCATCGTCGTCGACCGGAGCGAGGACCACCGCGCCGGCGCCGTCCCCGAACAGCACTGCGGTATCACGACCGCGCGTCGTCTTGTCCAAACCGCGCGAGTGGACCTCGGCGCCGACGAGCAGAATGCGTTGGTACTGTCCCGTGCGGATCCAGGCGTCGGCTATCGACAGCCCGTAGATGAAGCCGCTGCATTGATTCCTGACGTCCAGCGCGGGAATGTCGCTGATGCCCAGCTCCCGCTGCAGAAAGACGCCATTGCCCGGCTCGAAATGGTCGGGCGTGCAGGTGCAGTAGATGATGCAATCGAGGTCCTGCGCGGTGAGGCCCGCTTTCTCGAGCGCCTTGCGCGACGCGTCGCGCGCGAGGCCCACGCCGGTATCGCCGCGATCGACCCAGTACCGCGTCTTGATCCCGCTGCGCTGCACGATCCATTCGTCGGACGTATCCATGAGTGCCGCGAGATCGTCGTTCGTGACGACACGTGCAGGGACGTGAAAGCCGGTGGACAGGAATTGTGTGCGAGGCATCGCGGGTATGCGTAGATTAGCGCATGGACCTCCTCGTGACCAGACAACAATACGAGGCGATCAGCAACGCCCGGCATTTGCCGGATGTGTTGCGGAACGTGCTGGACAAGTCGCGCAAGGACGCGAACGGTCACGTGCTGCATTTGACATATGAAGAGGCCACCGCGCTGAATGAGCTGGCCGCATGGAACGTCCACACGGACGCCAATGGCAACGTCACACCGGAGTCGAAGCACTTCGATGATCTTGTGCGCGCCATCATTACGCACCCGGAGTATTGAATGCGCTTAGCGCTCCTGCTGCTTCTGTTCGCTCCCCCGCTGCTCGCGCAAAAACGCGCTATCACCTTCGAAGACTACATTGCGCTCAAGTCCGTGAGCGACCCGCAGCTCTCAGCCGACGGGAAATGGGTCGCATACACGGTCTCGACACCCTCATTGCAGGACAATCGCAACGTCGCCCGGATCTGGGTCGCTGAGGTGGCGACGGGACGGTCGCGACCGCTCACGAACGGTCCGGGTTCCGATCGCCAGCCGCGCTGGTCGCCCGACGGCAAGAGCGTCGCGTTCATCTCGACGCGGGAAGCTGGCGCGCAGGTCTGGCTGCTCCAGATTGCCGGTGGCGACGCGCGGAAAGTGTCGAGCCTGCCGGATGGAGCATCCGATCCGCTCTGGCTGCCCGATGCATCGGGATTGCTGGTCGTCAGCGACATCAAATGGCCGGCGCAGCAGGAAATCGATCGCCGCAACGGCGAGTATCCGACGGAAGCGCGCCTTTGGACCGAGCTGATGTGGCGCCATTGGGACGATTGGCGCGCCGGAAAGCGCCAGCATCTCTTCCGCGTCGATGTCGCGAGTGGGAAGGCCACCGACCTCACACCCGTAGACCACGATGTGCCGACGATCGCGACGGGTGGCGACGGTGACGTCGCGATAGCGCCGGACGGCCGGGAGATCGTCGTGGCAATGCACGGCGACTCGACCGTGGCCGACAACACGAATGTCGATCTCTTTGTCGCCGACAGCGGGCGGTTACGCCGGCTGACGACGGGCCTTGGCGCCGACAACACGCCGCGCTATTCGCCGGATGGGAAGTGGTTTTCGTATCTCTCCATGGAGCGGGCGGGATTCGAAGCCGATCGACTGCGGCTGATGCTCGTCGGACGGTCAGGCGGCCGGACGGCCGGAGCGCCTGTGGAGGCGACGGTGGGATGGAGTCTGTCTGTCGGCTCTTATACCTGGTGCCCGAATTCACGCTGCATCTATGCAGTCGTTGAAGAGCGGGGTCGCGATAACATCCACCGCATCGACCTTCCGTCCTTCCGTCATTCGCTCGTCGTTGCTGGCGGTCTCAATACCGGCGTCCAGGTAGGCCCCGATAACCGCACGCTCGCGTATCTGCATCAAAGCAACACGCAACCACCGGAGGTATGGCTTGCGGCCAGGGCGCTGTCGCATCAGACCGACTCCGCAGTCGCGACGCTGGACCTGCCGCGGCTCGAGGAGTTCGGCTTCATCGGGGCGCAGGGAGACTCGGTGTTTGGATGGATGCAAAAGCCGCCGGGCTTCGACGCCTCGCGCAAGTATCCGCTCGTCTATCTGATTCACGGCGGGCCGCAGAGCGCCTGGACCGATTACTGGGGCGCGCGCTGGAACTATCAGATGTTCGCCGCGCGCGGCTTCGTAGTGGCCGCCGTGAACTTCCACGGCTCGACGGGCTACGGCCAGAAGTTCACGGATGCAATCTCACAACATTGGGGCGACTACCCGTTCGAAGACCTGATGAAAGGTCTCGACGTCGTGGCGCGCCTGCCCTACGTGGACTCGACGCTGATGGGCGCGGCGGGGGCATCCTACGGCGGCTACATGATCCTCTGGACGGCCGGGCACACGAACCGCTTCAAGGTCCTCGTCGATCACGACGGCGTCTTCAACCCGGTGAGCATGGCGGGTAGCACGGAAGAGCTGTGGTTCACCGATTGGGAATTTGGCGGCACCCCGTACGCCAATCGCGCGCTGTACGAGCGCTGGTCACCGCTCAATTCCGTCGGCAACTGGAAGACGCCGATTCTGGTCGTGCACGGACAGCAGGACTATCGCGTCGATCTCTCGGAAGGCTATCAGGCATTCACGGCGGCGAAACGGATGGGAGTGGAAGCGAAATTCCTGTACTTCCCCGACGAAGGCCACTGGGTGCTGCGCCCCCGCAATCGGCGCATCTGGTGGGGCACAGTCCTCGACTGGCTGGAGGTGCATTTACATGAGCGCGCTCACCCGTAACACTCTGCTCGCGATTCCGGCCGCGCTGCTATTCTATCTCGCGCTGCCACACCGCGGCCCATTGGGATGGGATTTGCTGGACGCGTTCACGTTGGCGTTCAGCTTCACGTATGTGGGCCACTGGGTCGAGAAGCTGCTCCTCAAGATCCCGGGCATCGAGACGTCGAGCGGCAAGCTGATCCGCGTGCTCGGCTGGTTTGCCGGAGGACTGTGGTGCTACGAGTTAGGCCGGTGGGCGCTCGTGGCGTATGGCCGGGATACCAGCTCGCTGCCGCCCCTGGTCTGGGGCGGAGTCTTCTTCGTCGCGCTGCAGTTCGTCGTGCATGGAATACTGCAGGCATCCGGGAAGCCCAACTTCTATAGCGGCCAGGTCTCAGAAGCAAGTTTTCAGTAAAGTTGCAAGACGCCACGTTGCGAAGTGGCTCCAAGCTGGCAGCCGGAAGCTTGAAGCCACTTTGCAACTTGGCGTCTGCGCAACTTTACTAGGGTCTTGCGCTGGTGGCTTCAGGCTTCGTCCAACTGTTATTGCCGCGCCGCACGTCGGGAAAATTCCTATCCGGATCGATCTCAACCTTCACGAGATCCTTTGGAAATTGGCGCACATAGAGAAAACGGTTGCCTGCAAACCAAATTTCCACCGGCAGGCGAGTGTTTTCCGTGCTCCCGTCTGCGAACGTCAGCCGCAGATCGACGGGCATCGGCAGGCCGCCGAGGCTCGACAAGGAGATGCCCGTGACGGTTGTCCCGGACGAATCACGGACGGTACGCACCGAATCGACCGCCTGATCCACGACGTCCGTGCGGTAAAACCACCCGCGCCAAAACCACGACAAATCCTCCCCCACGCCGTCTTCCATCGAGCGGAAGAACTCGGCCGGCGTCGGGTGCTTGAACGCCCAGCGCCGGATGTATTCGCGGAACGCCGCATCGAAGCGCGTCGAATCGAGAATCGCGTGACGGAGCAGGTACAGCCCGGTGGCGGGTTTGCTGTAGGCGACTGCACCGAGCAAGTCCGGCGTGACTCGATCGGCCGGCGTCATACCCGGCTCGTCACGCCCCGTCGCGGCGAACTGCGCCCACGACTCCGCCGGTCCGCGGTTGCGCAGCGATTGCTGATCCGGGAAATACGTCCGCGACGAATAGATATTGATGAAGGTGTTGAATCCTTCGTCCATCCAGGCATACAATCGCTCATTGCTCCCGACGACCATCGGGAACCATTGATGGCCGAGCTCGTGCGTCGTCACGCCGAATAAACCCTGGCGGCTGCGCCGGTTGGCGCAGAACACGATCATCGGATACTCCATGCCGCCGACAGGGCCATTGACGTTGATGGCGGTCGGGTAGGGGTACTGAAACCACTTCTCGGAGTAATGCGTGATCGAGTGCCGCACCATCCGGGTCGATTCGCGCCAGATCGAATCAGCGACGGGCGGATAAAACGACTGCATCAGAATCCCATTCCAGCCGCTCGCGTCCCAGATGAAGTTGGGGGCGGCGGCCCAGGCGACGTCGCGCACATTCTTCGCGGAGAAGCGCCATGTCAGCGTAGCCCCCCCCGCGCCCCCCGCGGGGCGACTCGAGGGCTGTCCGACTTCGTTCTTGGCGATGATCGCCACCGTCGAATCGGAGTGGAGCGCGCGCGCGAGCCGTTCGCGCTGCTGTGCGGTCAGCACCTCGAGCGGGTTCATCAACCGGCCGGTGGCCGCGACGATGAAGCCGCGCGGGACGGTAATGGCGAAATCGATGTCGCCGTACTCGAGATAGAACTCACCCTGGCCGAGATACTGCTCGGTGTTCCAGCCGCGCACGTCGTCGTAGACGGCGAGCCGCGGATACCATTGCGCGATCTCGTACAACCAGCCTTCCGGAAACTGCTCGCGCCCCATGCGATCCGCGCCGTGCTCGGGCACCTGGAACGAGTAGCCGATCTCGAGCGATGTGATGGCGCCGGGAGGCAGGCCGCGATCGAGCTCGACGCGCATGACTGTCCCGTTCTCGAGTGTCCGTAGCGCCAGCCCTGTGGCGGCCGGGCGGCCCGACGGCCGGACGGCACGCACCCCATCGAGAACGAAGCCCCCTTTGAACCCGCGCGCGGCAAATCGCGCGTCGGGCGGTGTGAGCGCCGTGCCGCGGCTGTCGTCGCGGAAGATGTTCTGATCGAGCTGCAGCCAGAGATAACGCAGCGTATCGGGTGAGTGATTCGTGTAGCGGATCGTCTCGCGTCCCGCGATCGTGTGCGTCGCCGTGTCGAGCGTGACCGCGATCGTGTAGTCCACGCGTTGCTGCCAGTAACGCGGCCCCGGCCGTCCCGAGCCTTCCCGCAGCAGAGTCGGCGTCGGCAAGGCGAGCCGCAGGAACGGGGAGGTGTCGGCGCGGGCGCTCGGCAACGGCGGCAATGCGCTCTGGCCGCTGGGCGGAGGCGCGGGTGCAGTTGGTTGCTGGAGCACGGCGAGGACGAGCGCGATCATCATCATGGAACGACTCCGGAGCTCCGGGACGGGAATGGTGAAGCAGAAATGTACCCGAGTCGTTCGCGTGAGTGCCTTACCGCGCGCACCGGCTGGGATAGATTCGGGCACCCTGACATGCGCGTGCACCCAAACTTCCGAATTGTCGCTCTCGTGAGCGCGCTGCTCGCTGCCTGCGATCACAGCGTACCGTTCCAGCCGGGAGCGTATGGACCCGACGGACCGCTCGTCCCCGGTTCCATCGTTCGGCTCACGTACAATCCCGGCCAGGATCTCATTCCGGTGTGGCTGCGTGACGGCAGCGGGATCGTCTACACCGCGGAACGACCGGACCGCGCCGATCACGATCGCTGTTTCGCGTTCATGCCAGTTGGTGGCGGCGCCGTTTCTCGCTACGCCTGCCGGACGACCGTGTCGGATGATTCCGTCAATGTTTTCGAGGAAGCCGCACCGGGTGTCAACGGGCAGATGGCGTATGTGCGCGCCAGCTCAACGCGGGGTTTGAGTCGTCTCGCGCCAGACGCCCAGGAATTCGTCACCGCTCCAATGGACATGCCCGTTGCCGCGCAGCCGATCTTCGCGCTGCCGTTCATCACCGCGTGGGGCGAGGCGTACGACGCGGTCACTGCTGCGACGTGGCTGGATTCGACGCGGCTGGTCTTCGTCGGTCAACACGTCAGCTACCCGGCGCTGTGTAAGTTCTGCGCGCGCGACACGGTCAAGACCGGCGTCGAGTTGGCGATGGTCACGTTCAGTGGCGATCAGCCGGTTCTTACGCTCCTCCCTGGGACGACCGATGCGTCGTCGGTGAGCGTCGGCGCGACGGGCGATACGATTTACTTCACGCGCGTCGGCGACTCGCGCGTGTTTCGCTACGCCGTTTCGAACGGCCAAACGGACACCGTCTTTGACTTTGGCGCGCTCGGGATCGCGCGCGACGTGTCGGTGGCGAACGGCCGCCTCGCCGCCACCGTCGGCGGCGCTGTTCAGGACAGCACCGATGCGTTCCTCGGACGGATGCAGTCTGATCATGGCGGGAACGTCTTCGTCGTGATGCTCGCGAATGGAGCGCTTATACAGATTGGAAACGCTAACTGGCGATTCCGAAGGCCTGCGCTATCTCCCGACGGCACGCGACTGATCGTGTCCGCCTTGGATGGCAGCAGTACGGCCGCGGACCTGTGGAGCTTCGACCTGCCATGAAGCTTCGCTCAGCGCTGTTGCTGCTCGCGATGGTCGCGGCTTCCCCGGGTCTCCCGGCTACCGCGGCCGCGCAAACGAGCGGCTCGATCACGGGGCACGTACGGCAACGCGACGGGAACGTGCCGATCGCCGGGACCGATATCGGTCTGGACAGCCGCTTTGTCGCGCGCACGGACAGCACGGGGTTCTATCGCATTCGCGAGGTCCGCAGCGGCTGGCATCTGGTTACGGCCAGGGCGATCGGGTTCGAGACGACGCGGCGTGACAGCGTGCTCGTCCGTGCCGGCCAGACCTCCGTCGTGAATTTCCTGATCGACGTGTACACGATCGACAAGCCCGTTGTCGTCGAAGCCTATGCCGATTCGATTCTCGATCCGGCGCTCGTCGCCACGGTGCAGCGGATCAGCGGCGAAGAGCTGCGCCGCTTTCCGGTGACAACGCTCGAGGAAGCGGTCGCGCTGTCGGCGGGTGCGGTGGGCGAGAGCTATCGCGGCGGCCGTCTCGGCCAGCAGGCGTTCGTGCTCGATGGGCTGGGCGTCAAGAATCAGCTCGACGCATCCACGGGCCCGCTGGGAGTGCGAATTCCGCCGGACATCCTCACCGAGGCCGCGCTGGCCACCAACGGCTTTTCCGCGCGCTACGGCCAGGCCATCTCCGGACTGATCAACGTGGTGACGAAGGATGGGGGCGACCACTGGACCGGGCGGGCCGCATACGAGACCGACCGGCCGCTCCCCGGCGAGGCGGATTTCGGTCTCGACCGCGCGGTCGTGTCGATCGACGGTCCGCTGCCACATGGCGCGGGTCTGCTGGCGGTTTTCGACGCGGAAGGCCGCCTCGATGCGGATCCTGTGAACGCTCCCGCGCCATCCGATCCGCTCGATCCACGGCATGAGCGGCCGGCGATGTTGCCGCATAACAGCGGCGAGCGCTACGACGCCGGCGGGAAACTCCGGGTTCCGCTCGGCGGGCCGTACACGTTGCGGCTGTTCGGACTGCGTTCGGCGGACCAACGGCTGCTGTACGACCCCGCGTACAAGTACGACACGCAATTCGCGCCGGCGCGGCGCGTGAGCGGCAATCTGTTGAGTGCGCATCTGCAGCGCGCAACGAACGAGTTCACCGCCGACCTGCGATTCGGTTACTTCGACCGCCAGTTCATTCGTGGCGCGTTGACCGAGCAGCCGGACCTCCGCTTCGGCGCGTTGAGCGGAAAGACGTTCCATTTCGTTGACGAGAACATCGCGCGCGCGCAAGACACGATTGCGGCGCGGACCGCGTTGCCCGGTCTCGTTGCTCCCGACTTCAGCGATCGCACTCCCTGGGGTGTGCCGGCATTCTTTCTTGGCGTCAGCTCCCAAGGCGAGCTCGCGTGGAACGCCTACCGCGAGCTGCGCGGGCAGCTCGATTTCAGCGTCGGCGGGCCGCGCACCGATCTCTACTTTGGAACCGAGATATCACGGCAGCGCGTGCGGACATTCCAGCGCGCGCTCGGCTACCTCCCCGTGGGGAAAGCCGTTCCTCCGGCTGTCACATCGCGCTTTACGCCGACGTCGGCGGCCGGATACGTGGAAGGCCAGCTGCACGGCGAAGACTTCGTGTTGTCGCTGGGACTGCGGTACGATCAGTTCGATCCAGGGCAGGGGATTCCCGGCGCCGTCGTGGGTGCGCGCAGCAGCCTGAGCCCGCGGTTCGCGTTCTCGACGGTACTGAAGGGCGCGACAGTCGTCGCGAGCTGGGGGCATTTCTCGCAGGCGCCCGACTTTCAATACCTCGTGGACGCCGCGTTCGACGACACGCTGCGCACCGGGCGCTTCCGCCGCGGCAATCCGAATATCGGATTTGAGGACGCGACGCAGTACGAGTTTTCGGTGCGGGCGCGGCCCAGGACGAACACGACGGTGCGGGTAAACGTCTTCAACAAACTACTCGACGGTCTGATCGGCTCGATCCCGCTCAGCGTCAACGTGGACTCGACGATTTTTGGCAATTTCGATTTCGGCAACGTGAAGGGCGCTGAAATCATTGTGGATCGCGCGTTCGTGGATTTTTGGGGCGTGCGCGTCTCGTACTCGCTCCAGCAGGCCCAGGCGACGGCGACGAACGCGTTCGAGCTGGTCCGGCGCATCCGGATTGGTCCCATCGGCGACACGATCAACCCGGCGCGCGTGCAATTCCCCCTCGACTACGATCGTCGTCACAACCTCACCGCCATCGGGCAAGGCCGGATTCCTCCGGCGTGGGGGCCACGCATCGGTGGAGCTGCGCTGCTGGGAGGACTCGAAGGCGCGACCATCGTGCGGGTTGGATCGGGGCTGCCGTTCACGATGACCAACGCGACCGGCGACACTCTGATCGGACTGCCCAACAGCCACCGGCTGCCGACGACGTGGACGGTGGATATGCTGTTGCGCCGGCCGCTCAAGATCGCGGGTCGTCAGGGAACGATCTATCTCGACGTGCGCAATCTCACGAATCGCCGCAACGTGGAGGCGGTGCGAAGAGATACGGGCGAGCCGCAGATCAGCACGACGCAGCTCGCGGCGCTGGCCGAGGGCGCGTATCGGGCGCACCCCGAGCCCATTCCGTATGAATCGACGCGCTATCGCCGCGCGGCGGATCTCGACGGGAATGGGCTCATCGAGGGCCGGGGCGAGCTGTACCCGCTGTTCCTCGCCGCGGCGCGCGACTATTCGCAGCCGTTGTTCTCATACGGGGCGCCCCGTCTCTTCCGTCTCGGCGTCGAGCTGCTTTTTTAGGCCCTCCAGTACGTAGCCCGCGGCCACTCCGGCCACAACCATGAGCAGCCCGAGCCAGCCCAGTACGGTCAGGCGCTGGCCGAACAACATGAGCGCGAGCAGCGCCCCGACAACCGGTTCGATTGTCGCGGCTACCGAAGCCGGCGCCGCCTCGATTCGCTTCATTGCTCCAAAGAAGAGGAGATTGGCTGCGATCACCGAGCCCGCCGCCAATCCCAACAAGCCGCGCCAGGCGGCCGGCGACGGGGGTAAGGCCGGCGGCCGCCCCCAGATCGCCAGTGCAATCCAGATCAATACCACACCGCCGACCGCTTCGAGGAACAACACTTTCGCTACGCCGTAGCGCGGCGCCGCGTATCGCCCCATCAGCGATGTGAGCGCGTAGCTCAGCGCCGACAGTAAGCCACCGGCAATCCCTGCTGTCACACCCATCCGCGCTGCCTCAGCGCCGGCATTGCTGCCACCGGTAACCGTGAGCGCGACGCCCACCATGACGATGAATGCGAGCGCCACACGGGTCGGGGTCAGCGCTTCCTTGAGGATCAGGCGAGCCAGGACCGCGACGATCACGGGCGCGGTATAGAGAAGCGCTGCAGCGCCCGCCACGCCCACTCCGCCGATGGCGAACTGATATGCGATCTCGAACAGCGCGACCATCGCTCCACCACCCAGCCCAACGAGCAACCATGCGCGGCGGTCTGCTCGAAACAGGTCGCGGTGAAACAGGACGCCCCAGATGGCGAGCGCAATCGTTCCGATCAATACGCGCCAGAAGCCGATACTGGTGGCGGGCATGAGGTTATACAGGCCGGTCGACAGCGGGCCCGTGGTGCCCCACGTGGCGCCGGCGCCAAGCGCGAAGAGATATCCGACGACGCGACTGGGTCTGCGAGCTGGGGGGGGAGGTGGGGGAGCTGCGGTCACGACGGCATATTGCCGGCCGTGAGTTCGCCGCGCAACACCGTGACCGCCTGGCCGCCGAGGTGCACGCGATCCCGTTCGACGCGCACGCGCACGATGCCGCCCCGCGCGGAGGCCTGATATCCTACGAGCTCGTCGCTGCCGAGCTTCGCGCTCCAGTAGGGCGCGAGCGCACAATGCGCAGAGCCGGTGACGGGGTCCTCGGGGACACCGGACTGGGGAGCAAAGAAGCGCGACACAAAATCGTATGAGCCCTTCCCGTTCGCCCTGCTGGTGACGATCACACCGCGTGCTTCGACCCGGCCCAGGGCGCCAAGATCGGGAGTGAGTTGCCGCACAGTCGATTCGCTGTCCACTTCGACGAGATAGTCGAAGCGACTGCGCCCTACGAAGCGCGGTTTGACGCCGAGTGCCTCAATGAGGCCCGCGGGCGGCGGTGCCGCTGTCGCGATCGTCGCGGGGAAGTCGAGCTCGATCCAGGCATCGCGGCGGCCGGCGGTGAGCAAGCCACTCTTGGTGTGAAAGCGCGCCTGCGCGTCGCGCGCGAGCTGTCCGTCTTCCCACAAGACGTGCGCGCTCGCGAGTGTCGCGTGCCCGCAGAGATCGACTTCAACCGCGGGTGTGAACCAGCGAAGGTTGTAGCCGTCGTTGTGTGGAACCAGGAACGCGGTCTCGGCGAGATTCATTTCGCGCGCCACGTTTTGCATCCACGCGGGATCCGCGGGTCTCGGAAGCAGGCAAACCGCGGCGGGATTCCCTGCGAATGGGCGATCGGTGAAGGCATCTACCTGGGTTATGCGAAGGCTCATGACCTCCAATCTATCGCGGTGGCGGCCGCGGCGATCAACTCTCCGCCGGCAGCGCGAACATCGTCTTACCGTGGAAAAAACTGTTCTCATGGCCAATAACGAATGCCGTTTCAGGATCGGCGTTACGAAGCACGAGTCGGAGATTCCTGGCGCTCGACGGAACCTCGAACACGATGTCCGTCGTGTACGATTCTCCAGGAATCAGCCGCCGCCGCAAACCGTCGGTCGAGCCCTGATATCGAGTGCCAGTGGAATCCACCAAGGCGACGTAGCGGCTATTGGGCGACAGCGACGCATCCTTCGGGCGCCACGGCGCGATCGTGGTTTCATCGAAACGTATTTTTACGGTCACCGTGTGGCGTGTGTTGCCACCGGGCAGCGTTTCGGCTTTTGCGCCGGCGACGGAGTACGCGAGATGGCAATCGACTTCGCAGAGATGCTTCTCCTGCCCGGGCGCGAGCAAGCGGCTGCGACTCGCGAGCGACGCAATGACGAGGGCCGCGACGTAGACACCGATGCCAGTCACGAGCAGACGGCCACTGAATCGAGCCAGGGTAGCATTGCTTCTGGCGCGCGCGAACAAATACAAGCCAACCAGCACCACCCCCGTTAACACTGCACCCAAAAACAGCAGCATGGTAATTGGACTCAGGCCGTCAGTAATCATTTTTTGTCTCCCTGCAGGACGGGGCACACCGTGACTAATTCGTGGAAGTGATCACGGACGAGCTTGCGGGCCCGCGCGCGGCTCCAGTTCCAGGTCCGCCAATCGGACTGTGACTCGGCACCCCAGCGTTTCACGAGCCCCGGTGCGATGATGCACCGGTCGGTGCCGGCGAGCCGCGGCAACGCATCGATCAGCGCCGGCACGGCGTCGCCACCGAGCGTCAATGCGTATTCGGCATCGAAGGGCCGTTCTGCGACGGGGCGATTGAGATTGGTCTTCACAATGAAGGCATCGGGATTGAGTAGATGCAGGCCGGCGAGGACTGCGAGTCCTTGGATCAAGGCGCCGAATGCAAACCGCTGGCGCGCGCCCCGCAACACGGTCCACGAGAACCAGACGAAGACGCCGATCAGCAAAACCATGAACGCGGTCGCGTACAGTCTGTCGGATGAGAGGCCGTACGCCGCGACGTACAGACGCATGCGCTGCAGTGCCGATGCAATGATGACCGCGAGAAGCGCCAGCAGCAGGCCGGCGAGCTGGCGGAACACGCGCACCTGTGCCGGCGTCCCGCCGCGCACCAGGTAATCCGCGCCGAGGAGGATCGGAAGCACGAGCCCGCTGGCTGCGACCAGCTGGAAGAATCCCTGACGGGCGTAGCCCGCGAACGTGAGCCCGCTCGTCTGCTCGATCAGCGCCGCGCTGCCAAAGAAGTACCGCAGCTGGACGACCACGAACAAGAGAAACAGCAGGTTCAGCAGGCCGAGCGCGGTGGCCAGGGGAACGATGCTCGGCACCGGCTCCGGATCCGCGTTCAAGAGCGCCACGGGACGGCCGAGCGTCCCCCAGCGCAGATAGCCCGCGGTCAGTGCGCCCCAAAAGAGAACGAAGAACGTGTGAGTAAGAACCGACTGTGCGTCGAACGCAAAGAGATTCGTCAGCACATTACCGAAGATCTGATCGGCCGACGCGAACAGTGCTGCGAAGACCACGAGCAATGGTGCGGCCACGAGCACGCCCAGCAGAACCCCGCGAGCGTGGCGCAGCCGCCCGTCCTGCGGCAGCTCCCGCCATTGCACGTCATTGAAGAGGAGGGGCAGACTGCCGACGATGCTGCCGACCGCGGCGGTCGCGACTCCACGCACGTAATCGAACGCATGCCAGCGCGAGATCACTTCGCCCTGCAGGCTCGCAGCAGCAAGCGCGAGCGCCAGGATCAGCGCGAAGGTATCGAATGCCTCCAGGGTCTGTGCATCTCGGCGCAGGAATGCGGCGCCGAGCAGCAACGCCGTGATCGCGAGCCACGGCGCGTCTGGTCCCGGCTTTATGTGGTTGCGGCGGACCAGCCACACGCCGCCGGCGACGAGTGCGGCAGTACCGATCGTGACGTTCAGGCCCCAGGGCATCGCCCGTAGCAG